>WNFR01004609.1_pt1 | contig 14151 bp, 9 predicted proteins | sample 5400221 | NCBI WGS metagenome assembly WNFR01 (sample SAMN13153357, study PRJNA577476) | soil metagenome | isolation source: 40 cm soil under Madrone tree | place: USA:California | collected 2016-06-14 | reverse complement strand
TATCCGCGGAGAGATGGAGGAGTTCGCGAGTGTGCGTGGGACTCCATTCGGCTCCGGTAAGGAGATCATTTGATAAGGAAATGGGGGCCACGAGAGTAGTTGTCGTCATGTTTTCACCTTGCCGCGGAATGCGCAAAGCGCGCCGGATTTGCGGCGTTTTGCGCGGGAGCGGCGGAAATGGACTTGGGAGTTTTTACGAGAACGAGTTCGAAGAGGCGAAGAAATTCGCGAACCTGCGCACTGGTGATGATGAAGGGAGGCAGCAGGCGCAAGGTAAAGTCGTGGGTGCAATTGATTATCAAACCCTGACGCAGAGCTTCAGCCGCGAAGGGGTTGCCATCGACGGAGACCTCGATGCCGAGGATGAGGCCTTCACCGCGGATTTCGCGGATGAAGTCGAACTTGGAGGCGAGCTTGGCGAGGCCTTCGCGGAGCTCGGCGCTGCGGGCGCGGACGTTTTCGAGGAGTTTTTTCTGGTCGATGACGCTTAGAAATTCGAGAGCGGTGGCGCAAACCAGCGGACCGCCACCGAACGTGGTGCCATGCAGGCCCGGGGAAAGGCGAGACGCAACGGCTTCGGAGGCCAGGATGGCGCCGAGCGGCAGACCGGCGGCGAGGGGCTTGGCGATGAGGACGATGTCGGGTTTGGAGGAAAACTTTTGATAGGCGAAGTAGCGGCCGGTGCGGCCCAGGCCGCACTGAATTTCGTCGGCGATGAGCAGAGCGCCGTGCTGCGTGGTGAGAGAGCGGGCGCGATTCCAGAAGGCCTCGGTGGCGGGATGGATGCCGCCTTCTCCTTGGATGGTTTCGAAGATGACGGCGCAGACGGTGTCGTCGAATTTGGATTCGAGATCGGCGATATCGTTGAAGCGGACAAATTCGACGCCGGGCAGGAGCGGCGCAAAGGGCAGACGATATTTTTCGGGGAAGGTGACGCTAACGCCGCCGAAGGTGCGACCGTGAAAGGAGTTCTGCATGGCCAGGATGCGGTGTTTTGCGCCGGGCTTATCCGGGGCGTCCGAAGCGGTGCGAGCACAGAGGCGGGCAAACTTTAAGGCGCCGTCGGCGGCTTCGGCACCGCTGTTGGAGAAGAAGACGCGGTCCATGCCAGAGATTTCAACGAGCTTGCGCGCGAGCGGACCCTGATAGGCGTTGTGATAAAGGTTGGAGAGATGGATAGCGCGCGCAGCTTCGCGGCGAATGACTTTGACAATGCGGGGGTGGGCATGGCCGAGAGCGTTGACGGCAATGCCTCCGAGAAAATCGAGATACTTTTTGCCGGTGGAGTCATACACGTACGCGCCACGGCCATGGGTGAAGACAAAGGGCTGGCGCTTATAGGTGGGCAGGAGAAACTGTTCCGCGTCGCTCAGGCGCGGATCAGCCTTCGGCTTGAGAACGGGTGCTCGCTTTGTCTTTTGCATCGCCGGTGCGGCCGCTTTCTTTTTATTCGGGGTGCGCATTCAGGCCGCCGACAGCGCTGCTTGCGTGGCGGGCAGGGCTTCGCGCAAAACGCGCGTTCCAGGGATGGCGTCAGCCGGATCGTTCGACCGCGCATAGGGCGCTTGCGAGACGCGCAGCAAGGAATCCGACGATGAGGTGCCGCCGACGATGTGGACTTCGCGGACGCCGCCTTCCAGGGCGCGCTTGGCGGCTTCGAGCTTGAGCACCATGCCGCCGGAAACGACGCGCGACTGCACGAGGCGCTCAATCTCTTCCCAAGTTACGGCGGAAAGAACCTTGTCGCCGTCGAGAACGCCGGCAACGTCGGTGAGATAGATGAGGCGGTCGGCACCGAGATATTCGGCGCAGGCGGCGGCCATGTGATCGGCATTGATGTTGTACAGCTCATTGTCCGGGCCGAGGCCGAGGCAAGGAGCGACGGGAACCACGCCTTCGCGCCAGAGCGATTCAATGAAAGAGTTATTCAGACCGGTGAGATAGCCGACGAAACCGAGACGGCCTTCGATTTCGTTGTGAACCATGGGCTCGGCGCGGAAGCTGGCGGCATCGGCGGCGGAGATGCCGACGGCGGGCGCGCCTTCGGCGGAGATGGCGGAGGCGAGGCGCTTGTTCAGAAGACCCGCGAAAACCATCACAGCAACATCGCGGGTCTCGCGATCGGTGACGCGCAGGCCAGCGACGAAATTGCTTTCGATGCCCATGCGCTTGAGCGTGGCGGTGAACAGACGGCCGCCGCCGTGAACAACGAGAATTTCGTCGCCCTGCTGCGCAAGCGCGGCGATCTGCCGAGCCAGGGCGCGGACGGTGGCGTCGTCTTCGAGTAAGGCTCCAGCTAGCTTGATTACGGTTTTCATTGCAGCGCGGTCTGCTCCTCGATGCCTAAGGTGAGATTTAAGTTTTGAACGGCCTGTCCCGCCGCGCCCTTGCCGAGGTTGTCGAGGCAAGAGACGACGATGAGGCGTTTACCGGAGTGGTCCAGGGAAAAGCCGATATCGCAGAAGTTGGTGTGCGCGACGTGCTGCAACTCAGGAAGCGAGCCGGCAGACCAGATGCGCACCATGGAACGGCCGGCGTAGAACTTGCGGAAGATGGCTTCGATTTCGGCGCCGGAGCGCGGCTCAGTGAGGGTGACGTAGATGGTGGAAAGAATTCCGCGAGCGAGCGGGAGGAGATGGGTGGAGAAGATGACGCGATCTTCGGGCAGGCCAGTGTGCTCGAGAATTTCGGGAGTGTGGCGATGAGAGAAGAGATTGTAGGCCTTGAAATTTTCGTCGACCTCGACAAAGTGGAGGTCGCGACGGGGATCCTTGCCTGCGCCGCTGGCGCCGGACTTGCAGTCGCAGACGACGCCGGTGCCGGCGGCGATGAGGCCGGCTTCGGCGAGGGGGCGCAGTGCGAGAATGACGCTGGTGGCGTAGCAGCCGGGATTCGCGACGAGGCGCGACGACGCGATCTCGCCGGCGTATAGCTCCGGAAGGCCGTAGACGGCTTGGCCGAGCCAATTCGCGTGGGGCGTGGGGAGCTTGTACCAGGACGCAAAAGTGTCGGCGGAGCGAAAGCGGAAGGCGCCGCTAAGATCGATTACGCGAAGACCGGCCTCGAGGAGCGCGGGCGCAATTTCCGCGGAAACTTCATGCGGAGTGGCGAGGAAGGCGGTGCCCGCGGCGCTGGCGGTGATTTCGGCGACGGAGAGCGGGCGGAGCGGCGCTTCACCGACTCCGCGGAGCTGCGGGAAAAGCTCGGCGAGGCACTGCTTGCCCTGGGTGTCGCGAACGTAGAAGACCGGCGACTTCACCGCGGGGTGACGCAAAAGGATGCGCGCCAGCTCGAAACCGGTATAGCCGGTGACGCCTACGACGGCGAGTTGTTCGGGCTTTCTCATTTCAACGACGGCTCACCAGCGATTCGATCTTTTTCTGGAGGGATTCGCGGGACTTCTTGTCCGGCGTGATGATCAGCACGGTGTCATCGCCGGCGATGGTGCCGGCGGTTTCCGGAAATTTGGCAGCGTCGACGGCGGCGGCTAGAGGTTGCGCGCCGCTGGGAGGCGTTTTCAAGACGAGCAGATTTTCGGCCGGGCGAATGTCCGAAAGGAACTCGCCGAGAGCGCGGGCGAGGGACGGCAAACCGTTGGATTCTTCCGGGAGCGCGGTGGCCGGGCGATAGCCTTCGTGGGTTTTGACGAGACGAAGCTCCTGGAGATCGCGGGAAAGGGTGGCTTGCGTGACGCGCAATTTCTGGGCGGCGAGGCGGCGGCGCAACTCCTCCTGATTGGTGATGGAAGCGTCGGAGATGAGGCGCAGGATCTGGCCGTGGCGGAATGTTTTGCCGGCATTCATAGCGCGATGCAAATATGCACTCACCTGTATATTTATACGGGCAACGTTCGGAGATGTCAACGGCGATTTACATTTGTTTTGCAAAAGACTGTCCGAACGGGCATGAACGGAACGGAAGGACAGCTGATGCAGGATTCGCACCATTCGGCAGGAGCGTAGTAGATTCTCACGGCCAGTAATGTTACTTATCAAAGGCATCGATTCATGGGAACACGCTGCCAAACCGCAGGATGCAAGAACGACTCGCCGCCGGCGCTCGCCGAACAGCAACTGTGCGTGCTGCACTTCACTCTTTCTCTAGAGAGCGGATGCGCGGAGATGCGGCGGGAGACGGCGCTGGGCAATACGGGGCACGAGCGGCAACGGGAAATCATGCGCTTTATCACGGAGAACGGTGAGAAGCTGGCGCGCGTGGCCACCAGCGGACTGCACCTTACCGATGATTTGAAGGCGCGGATTTTGAGCACGTTTTTGACTTTGATGAACCTTCGGGAAAACCTGGACAGGGCTTCGATGCGGTCTTCTTACGGACGGCACCCTGTTACTCGGTAGCTCGTCGCGGTCTGCGCTGGGCGGGTAAAAATTGCAAAGACATTACGGTGAGGTCCTTCGGTCCGGCATAAGGCGCCGGCCCTCAGGATGACAGTGCGTAGGTGGCGGCTGGAGTGTCTTGCGGATTGGCTGGGCTGGTGTGTCGTCAACTGTAAAAGCGGCGGCAAGACCGCCGCACTCCATATTAGGCGCCGATGTAGCGGGCGTAGAGGGAGCGCGCGATGGCGGGATCTTTTGTGCCTTTGAGGATGGCGCGGCCGTCGGAGAAGACGGTCATTTCGTAGGGTGGGATACGGAAGCGGAGAAGGAATTCGTTGTGGCGGACGTCGGAGACCGTGGGGGAGAGGCGATTTCTGAGGAGGGCCAGATCGAGAATACGAGTGCGCTCGTGGATCTGGACAGAATCGCGGCCGCACATGGTGATGTGAGGCTGGGCTTCGCCGAGGAGGTAGGTGAATTCGCGGCGGGCGCAGGCACGGCAGTCTGGGTTGCGAGCGATGCGCACGGATTGGAAGTGGCCGCTCCAGATGTCGCAAGAGATGAGACGACCGTGCAGCGCTTCCGGGCGGCCGGCTAAGAGCTTCATGGCTTCGGCGACTTCGAGAGAAGCGATTAGATTGACAATGGGGCCGAGAACACCGATGGTGTCGCAGGTTTCCTCAAGGCCCTGCTGTTGGGTTTCCATGAGACAGGCAAGACAAGGCGTCGCGCCTGGGCGGATGGTCATGGTCAGGCCGTAGCTGGCCACGGCGGCGGCGTAAATCCAGGGCTTAGCATTTTGGACAGCAAAGTCGTTGATCAGAAAACGCGTCTCGAAGTTGTCTGTTCCGTCAAGAATGAGGTCGAAACCGGCGAGCAGGTCGGCGGCGTTGCGGGGGCTGAGGTCGGCGACGATGCCTTCCACGGAGACGCCGGAATTGATGGAGCGGAGCTTGCGCTCCGCGGCGATGGCCTTGGGAAGAGCGGCGAGGGCGTCGGCTTCATCAAAAAGGGTCTGGCGCTGAAGGTTGGACGGCTCGACAAAATCGCGATCGACGATGCGAATTTTCCCGACGCCGGCGCGCGCCAGGAGATTCGCGGCGGCGGCACCTATGGCGCCGCAACCGACGATAACGGCGCTGGAGGCGAGCAGGCGCTGCTGTCCCTGGTCGCCAATGCCGGCGAAGAGAATCTGGCGGGAGTATTTTTCGTGCAGAGAATCGTTCACTTAGCCGCTGGCCTTTGCGAGAGTGGAATCGCGTTCCTACCGACAAAAACACGCAAGTCTGAAGGAGCGAGCAGCGTTCCGTACTTATGATAGCGCCAAAGTTCGCAGGGCGGGCAACGCCGCTATGCTACGCTTCGTCTGAGCCATTGGAAGCATGAAAGCGTATTGTGGGCAAGGGTTGCGCAATTTTGCCGCAGCCGCGCTCCTTCTAGGAGTCGCGCTGGGGACTGCGCACGCACAGCAAGGCACGCCAGCCCAAGAGCCAAGCACTCCGGCATCGCAAAATGCCGCCGACGCAGCCGAGACTGTGGTTGCCGTGCGGATCGTGACGGAAGACGGGCGGGTACTTTCGGAAGCGCCTGCCGGATTGGGCGTTGCGGCCGGAAAGCCACTGGACCGTGAGCAGGTGGCGGAGAGCATCCGGGCGCTATACCGCACGGGGGATTATGCGGACGCGCGCGCGACTTCCACGCCAGTGGCAGGCGGGATACGCCTGGACTTCGTGGTGCGGGAGCAGCTGTTTTTCAATCGGGTGATCCTGCATGGCCTGGTGTCGCCGCCTACGGAGGCTTCGGCGGTTGCGGCGGTGCAGCTTCCGCTTGGGGAGCCGTACCAGGCGGACGCGGTGAAAGAGGGATTGGAGCGGCTGCGAGAGTTGCTGAAGGAAGAAGGACTGTATGCGGCACAGGTGTCGTCTGAGACGGTGCCGCATCCCGAAACCCACCAGATGGACGTGGTCATTACTATCCAGCCGGGACCACGGGCGCGCATCAAGGAGATACAGCTCAAGAACGAGACGGAGTACCGAGATGCGGAGATTGTGGCGCGGTCCAAGTTAAAGGCGGGCGGGCAGCTTACATCGTCGCGTGTGCAGCGCGGCACTTCGCGTGTGCGCAGCTTTCTGGTGAAACGGGGACACCTGAATGCGCGAGCGGTGGCGCGGCGAGGAACTTACGACGCGAAGAGCAACACGATTCCGGTGGAGCTGGAGGTGACCGAAGGGCCGCTGGTCCGGATTGCGGTGACGGGGGCGAAAATTTCCACCGGAGAGCTGAAGAAGCTGGTCCCGGTGTATCAGGAGGGAGCGGTCGACACGGACCTGCTGGAAGAGGGCAAGCGGAATATTCAGGAGCGACTGGAGCGCGAGGGATATTTCGACGCGGAGGTGGAGTACGCGGCGAGCACCAATGAGGTGCCCCGCACCGGCGGGCGCAAGGGAAGCGAAGAGGTGATCACGTATCGGGTGGAGCGGGGCGACCGGCACAGACTGCTGAGAATCGAGATCACGGGGAATCATTACTTCGATACCGATTTGCTGCGCAGCCGCTTGGCGATTTACCCGAAGGGATTCGCGACACGGGGAAGATTCAGCCGAAGGCTCCTGGAGTACGACCGCGATTCGATGCGGAATTTGTACCTGGCAAACGGATTTCTGCAAACGACGGTGGACGGGCAGGCGCTGGACAACTACCAGGGAAAAGAAGGCGATTTGGTGGTTCGTTTTGTGATTCAGGAAGGCAAGCAGACGCGCGTGGCGTCGCTGAATATCGATGGGATCCATGCGTTCAAGCAAGACGAGTTGCTGAACGTGGTTGCCTCGACGCCGGGCCAGCCTTACTCCGAGTTCAACGTGGAAACGGACCGAGACAACATTCTGGCGCTGTATTTTAATGAAGGGTTTCCGGAAGCGAGGTTCACGGCGACAGCGGAGAAGGTAAGTACGGGGGTAAACAAAGGCGGCGCGGGGAGCGAGGATGCGACGCAAGGATCGGCCGCGAACGGCGCGGAGAAAACGGAAAAGACAAATAAGAGAACGGGCGTAGGGCACCAAGGCGAATTGATGCGGCTGGTGTATCACATCGAGGAGGGCCCGCAGACACGAGTGCGGAGGATTTTGCTGGCGGGCTATGGGCACACGAGGCCGGGAGTGATTCAACGGGAAATCCGGGTGAAGCCGGACGCGCCGCTGCGCGAAGGAGAGGTGGTGGAGTCGCAGCGGCGGCTGTACAACCTGGGAGTGTTCAACCGAGTGACGATCCAGCCGCAAAACCCGAACGGAACGGACACAGACAAGGACATTGTAGTGCTGGTGGAAGAGGCGAAGCGCTACACCATCGCGTACGGAGGGGGCTTTGAAGTACAGCGGCTGGCGAGCACGACCAATCCAGCGGGAAGCGAGCTGCAGGCCGCGCCGCGGGGAATTCTGGAGATCAGCAAGCTGAACCTGACCGGGCGGGGGGATGCGCTCTCGCTGAAACTGCGCGGCAGCACGATAGAACACCGGGCGCTGTTGGGATACACGCACCCAAACTTTTTGAGCGACCCGCACTTAAGCCTGCAATTAACGGCGTACACGGAAGAAACGCAAGACATCAATACGTTCACCGCGACGCGGTACGAGGGCGCGGCGGAGTTGACCGAGCGTGTGACGCCGCGAACGTCGCTGTTGTACCGCTATGCGTTCCGCAAGGTGCTGGTGTCGAATTTGAATGCAACTATTTCGCCGGAGGAGGTTCCCCTGTTCAGCGCGCCGACGCTGGTCTCGCAATTTGGGGCAGGCTGGGTGCGGGATGCCCGGGACAATCCGGCGGACGCCACGAAAGGAAACTTCAACAGCGTGGAGTTCAGCGTGGCGGACACGGGAATCGGTTCGAGCGCGAGCTTCTTGCGATTTCACTATCAGAATTCGACATACCACCCAATCAGGGGGAGATTCAGCTTCGCGCGTTCGATCCGGATTGGGATTTTGGAGCCGTATGGCAACACGGTTTCGCTGAACTTTCCGATTCCAACGACTCCGCCTTTCCCAACGGTGATTCCGCTGCCAGAGAGATTCTTTGCGGGGGGCGGCACTTCGCTGCGCGGATTCGCGCTGAACCAGGCCGGCCCGCGCGATTCGCTAGGATTTCCGGTCGGCGGGCAAGCACTGCTTATTCTGAATCAGGAGTTTCGCTTCCCGATGCGGCTGCCCTTCATAGGGACGGCGCTGAGCGGCGCGCTGTTTTACGACGGCGGAAACGTGTATAGCCGGCTGAGCCGGGTGACTTTGCGATGGTCTTCGCCGAAGCCGATTTTCAATCCCGCCAACCCGACACAATGCCAATTCAATTGCACGAACGAGCTGAATTATTTTTCGCACACGGTCGGGCTGGGATTTCGGTATGCCACACCGATAGGACCAATCCGCATCGACCTCGGTTACCTGATCAATCGGCCGCAATTTGTTGAGCCGATCTGTCCAAGCGGAGTCGCCTTCGTGAATTGTCAAACCGGCCAGTTTGGTTTCAAGGCAACGCGGCTGCCGGGCTTCCAGATTTTCTTTAATCTGGGATCATCATTCTGATGACTCGACTGTGGAGCTATGTGTTGGCTGGAGCGCTGCTGGCGCTGGGGCCGGCGCGCGCGGGAAGCCAGGAGGTCCTCGATCAAATTGCGGCTCGCGTGGAAGGGGACGTCATCCTGCTGAGTGAAGTGCGCACGCTGAGCCGATACCAGATGCTGGTGGATGGAAAAGCGGAAAGCGACGCCGCGATTTTGGACCGGCTCATCGACCAGTGGATCGTGAGGAACGAAGCGGAGACGGCGCGCTTCCCGCATCCCACGGACGCGGCGATTGCACGCGGGGTAGAGCATCTGCAAGCTTCGTTCGCATCGCCGGAAGAGTATCAGGCGCGAAAAAAGCAAACGGGGTTAAGCGATAAAGAGATTCGAAGAATGCTCGCAGCGCAATTGTATCTGAGCGACTACCTGGACTCCCGGTTTCGCACATCGGCGCAGGTGAACGCGAACCAGGTGGAGGATTTCTATGAGCAGGCGGTAGTCCCGCGGGCAAAAGCGCACAACCAGACGCCGCCGTCGCTGGATGCCTCTCGCGAATACATCCAGGAGGCGCTGGTGCAGCGGGGGATCAATGAGCAGGCGGAGGTCTGGTTGAACGAAAGCCGGAGCCGTTTGCACGTGGAGAAGTTCCTGAAGGACAGCGGAAAATGACGCAGGAGACGCGGCGGAGAAAATGGAGATGGCTGAGGCACGTCGCGTGGGTGCTGGCGGCGAAAGCCTTCCTGATTCTCCTGATACTGTGCGGCGTGGCGATTTTTTTCGGCAGCGGCGCCGGCAATCCGCTGATTCACCGATATATTGTGCGCACTCTGGAAAAAAAGACGGGCGGCCAAGTTGCGCTGAGAAACATTTCGATTCGCTGGCTCTCGCTGGAAATTACGCTGAAGGGATTGGTTATTCACGGGCGGGAACCCGCCGGAACAGAGCCTCTGTTTGCCGCCGATGAGGTGCAGGCGGGATTGCGCATCGACTCTTTTTGGGGACACAAGGTTTCGCTGAACGATTTGCTAGTACAGAGGCCGCAGGTTCACATACGCATCGAGAAAAACGGTTCGAGCAACGTTCCGCTGCCACAGGGCGCGTCCGCAAAGAAGCCAGGGCGAGAAACATTGTTCGATCTGCGCATCCGGCGGTTGCAACTGCAGAATGGCTGGGTTCTCTACAACGAGGTACGAACTCCGCTGGCGCTGGAAGGCGACAACCTGCGCCTGGCCTTGGATGCGAGCGGGGCGGCGAACCAACCGATGTATTTAGGCACGATCGACTGGCAATCGATTCACTTCGCCGCAAAACGGTTCGTTCCATGGCCTATGAGCGTGTCGGCCAAGTTCACGCTGCGGCGGGATGGATTCACGCTGGAACAGGGAATTTTGAATGCGGGGCGCTCGCACGTCGATGCGCAGGCGGAGATGCAGGACTACTCAAAACCGAAATGGAGTTTTCGTTACCGCGGATGGGTGAACCTGCTGGATATTCGCGAGAACTTGCGTTCGCCGGAAACACCGACGGGGCTAGCGGACGTGCACGGCGAAGCAACGTTCGCCGACGGGCAGTTTCGCGGAACGGGAAGCTATTCGGGTCATGACATCACATTGACGTACCCCATTTTTCAAGCTTCCGGATTGTCCAGCCGAGGCAGCTATCAGATAGACAACAACGGCCTGGTGGTGCCGGATTTTCTGGCGCTGGCCTTTGGCGGCACAGTGAAAGGCCGGGTCACGATGCGCTTTGACGGCCTGAAATTCCGCGCAGACACACATGTGCAAGACGTGCACCTGGCCGGAGTGCTGCCAGCCATAGAGCACCCGGGATTTCCGGTGGACGAATTGCATTGGGAGTCGCTGATATCCGCTGACACGATAGAGACATGGAGCGGACCATTTCAGCATTTTGAGATTACCGGAACGACGCAGTGGACGTCGCCGGATACCGTTGCCGCCGGACACATTCCGGTGGATGGCGATTGGGATATTCGTTATCGGTACGACCCGCAGACGCTGACGGTCAACAGCGGAGACTTCGAGACGCCCTCCAGCCGCGGCTGGGTGCGAGGAGTACTCGCGCCGCGTAATACGGATATGGACGTACGGTTTGAAACCGGAGCGCTGGAGAGCTATCGCGATTTCATTAACGCGCTGCGGGAAGCACGGCCGAATTCTCCGGACGAAATCAAAGTCGTCGCGGGAGGGGCACGATGGGAAGGAAAGATCAGCGGACCATCCGGCGGCCCAACCTTTGCCGGGCGCGTGCGAGGCGAGGGCGTGCGCTACGAGAGTACGGCGTTTGACTCCGTGGACGGCGAGCTTTCGTACTCGCCGGATGAATTGACGTTTTCGCGCGCGCATGTGCGGCGGGGCCCGATGGATGCCGCGATCGACCTGGTGCTGGGGCTGAAGAATTGGAGCTTTCTGCCCGATAGCACGTGGTCCGCGGACGTCAACCTGGAAGCGACGCCGATGGACGCGGTACAGAAGCTATTGAACTCGTCATATCCCGTGCACGGGGATTTGTCCGGCCAGTTCCACGGGCGGGGGACGCGACAAGCGCCGGCGGTTAGCGGACTGTTTGATCTGGCAAACGGAGAAGCGTACGGCGTCACGTTCAACCGGTTGCGCGGCCAGCTCAACGCGATGCCTGACGAAGTTCGCATAGCGAACGCGGAACTGCGGTTGTTCCCGCCGGAAAAGGAACCGGGGCACGGCGCGGGAATTGTCACAGGGACAGCAGCATATAGCTTCGCGGATCACACCGCCTCGGTTGATCTGGTTGGCGCCTCCCTTCCGCTGGCAAATTTTCAGACATTGCAGTCGTCGCGCTTCGCTCTGGACGGCCAGGTCTCGTTCCGGCTGAAGGCGAGTGGTCCGCCACTGGCGCCAAAGGGTGAGGGAAATTTTCGCGTGGTGGATTTGCGTGTTGGCAAAGCGGTGATCGGCAGCTTCGACGGGACGTTGACCTCCGACGGCCGCACGGCGCGACTTGAACTGGGATCGGCTATGAGTGCGGGAGAAATCTCCGGCGGATATACGCTGGCGCTCACCGAGCCGTACAACATCGAAGGCAAGATTGCGGTCAAGAACATTACGCTCGACCCGCTCATTCTAGGCGCGTTGCACTTACAGACATTCAATGGGCACGGCAAAGCGGACGGCGAAATTGGAGTGAGCGGCTCGCTGAAGCGGCCCGAGAGCATTGTGTGGGACGCAAAATTCTCGCGGTTGATGTTCAACTACGCGAACATGCAACTGGAGAACGTAGGTCCGGTGCACGTTCGTTCTTCTCGAGATAATTTGCAGATCGAGCCGGCGGAATTTCGGGGGCCAGACACGGATATTCGCGTGGATGGAAGCGTTGGTTTCGCCGAGCGGGCGAACGTGAGCCTACGTCTTAACGGGGCGATGGATCTGAGGCTACTTGCGGGAATTTCGCCGGGGCTGACAATCGGGGGACCGGCGCAGATCAATGCGACGTTCGCGGGCACGCTGGCGCAGCCGCGCATCAACGGACGGATTCACATAGAGAAGGCCAATGCGCGAGTCGTGGATTTTCCCACGGGGCTGAGCAACGTCAAGGGCGATTTCGTTTTTGACGACACGCGCCTTTCTTTTGACGATATGACCGCGGAAGCCGGCGGGGGCACGCTGCACGTTTCCGGAAGCGTGACGTACACGGAGCGCCCGTTGCGTTATGACATCACGGCACGGAGCGATAGCACGCGCATCCGCTATCCGGAGGGGATGAGCTGGTTAACCGGAGGATCGCTGCGCCTGACGGGAACGACGGACGGGGGATTGCTGTCTGGCCGAGTGACAATACATCGAGTCACGCTGACGCAAGGACTGGAAGTTGCCGGCGTCCTGGTTTCCGCAAAGGAAGGAATCACCGGCCCTTCGACCAGCTCGCCATTCCTGCGCAACCTGCAGTTTGACGTGGAAGCGGTTTCGGCGCCGGATGCGCGGATGGAGTGGCCTGGCGCGGAATTGGATGCGGAGGCCGACATCCGCGTGCGCGGTACGTGGGAACACCCAATCTTGCTTGGGCATATTCACGTGCTTTCGGGAGATTTACTGTTTCACGGCAATCGCTATAAGGTAGCAAGGGGCGACATCAATTTTGCCAATCCCTTCCGCCTCGATCCCGTGGTGAACGTGGAAGCAAGCACGAGAATTCAGCAGTATGAAATAACGCTGAACTTCAACGGACCGGCGAGCAAGCTGACACTTGCATACCGTTCCGATCCGCCTTTGCCGGCAAATGATATCGTGACGCTGCTGGCACTGGGTCAGACCAGCCAGGAGTCCACGCTGCGCAGCGCTACGGGAACGCAGGGCGGAACAACGGGAGCTTCTGCATTGCTTTCGGAAGCGGTATCGAGCCAGGTTGGCGGGCGGCTGGAAAAGCTATTTGGGATTACAAATTTTCGAGTCGATCCGGGACTGGCCGCGGTCGGTCCGACGGGGCTCTCGCAAAACGCAGCGGCTCGAGTGACCGTGCAGCAGCAAGTCACGCGGACCCTGACGGTGACATACGTGTCGAACGTCGGATCGACACAACAGCAAGTCATCCAGGTGGAGTATGCAGTGAGCCCCACGGTGTCGATCGTGGCGCTGCGCGATTACAACGGAATATTTGGTATGGACCTGGTGATTAAAAAGCGTTTTCCCTGAGGCTACGGTGTCAGTTGGGCTTTGATTCGCCGACAGAATGGTCGTCGTCCCTAGAGCCGGCGAATTCCGGGAAGTCGGCCTTCAACTCCTCCATAGTTTGTTGCGCGGCTTTCTGGCCCAGCGTGAAGCCGGCAGCTTGCGATTCGCGGGTCACCTCCGGCATAACCTTCAGCATGCGCTGCCCAAGCGGCGAACGATAGTAGTCCAGCAAACCTTTCAGGTCCTCGGCAGTCAGATACTTGTCGTAAATGGGAATCATTTGCTCGTTGAGGGAGTCGGGGTCAAAGTGCTTCTGAAAGCGGGCTACAAAGGCATCGACAAATTGTTTGGCGCGGGGATTATTGGGCTGTGACTCCTGCACGCTACCACGGAATTGCTCCATTCCGGCGTCGATAAGCTGCCGGCCGAGGTTCTTCGCGCCCGTAACATCCATCAACTCTCGGATGCGGGCTGCTTTTTGCGGATCAATCGCGCCCGAAGCCGGGGAAGTGTTCTTGGCGGCGGACTGGGACGAGGACTTGGGCGCCGCTTTCTCCTGGGCATTCACTTGTAGCGATGGCGAGTGAGCCAGGATTACTAGCGCTCC
>WNFR01012254.1_pt1 | contig 14155 bp, 8 predicted proteins | sample 5400221 | NCBI WGS metagenome assembly WNFR01 (sample SAMN13153357, study PRJNA577476) | soil metagenome | isolation source: 40 cm soil under Madrone tree | place: USA:California | collected 2016-06-14 | reverse complement strand
CTTCTTCTTGTCCTTCTTAGCTTTGTTCACTTCGGCTTTGGTGGGCTCAATGCTGAAGACGACGAATCGACTGTCAGCGGTGAAGGCCGGACGAACGAGACGCGCGTTGGCGGCAATGAGTTCAGCGACGTTCGGAAGTGAATCATCGGGCGGCGGCGCTGGTGGGCGATGACCTCTGGGCGCGCGCCATTCGGCGCCGCTGGTCAGGTTACGCACCACGATCTCACTGTCGCCGTCCTGGGCCATGAATGCATAGGCGATGAACTTTCCATCCCGCGAGATCTGCGGCGACTGGATCGAATGCCACGAGTCGTAATCCTGGTGGGTTAGCGCTCGCCTGGTTTCCTGACCCAAAGCATAGGAGAAGGAAGTTACCAGCAAGGCGATAGCACAAATCGAGGACGTGCATTGTCGCGAAACTCTGCCGAAGGGTTTCATAAGCTCACTCCATTACCAGATGGTCTTCAAAGGGCCGGTTGGAAATTGCGGCCTAAGTCTCAACAGAGTTGGGGTGGAAGTCAAGAGTTGGTGCATCCTATTTGAGAGATTGCGGCTCTCCAGATAAAGCGATCCACGAAATTACACGAAGGGAAGATTCGTTCGTGCAGTTTCGTGTGATTTCGTGGACCGTTTTTTGTGATGAGGTCAGTACCCGGAGCGATAGCGACCTGGTCACAGTTTGGCTATCTCGACCGTCTCGTGGGTTGAGACCCGCTCGCTACTGCTCCCGGTATTGACTCCATCACAAATCAAGACACTCCCGCGTAACCAATTTGTTTGGATCGCCGTCGTTACCTATGCAATCATAGCTTGGACCCCCCGGATTTTGAGCCCAGAACAGCGCGTTTTGCAGCCGAGCCGCGTTCGCGTGCAGCTTCGGCGAACTGTTATTCGCCGGCTCAAAAGGTCATAGAGATGCGTAATGGAAGATGAAGTCTCACGGGAGTTACCTAATACACCAGCCGCTGCCGCCGAAACGCAGGCCGATAAGCTTGACAGCAAATCAACTCAGGTCAGGGCCTCTGCCAGGCGGCCCAACAGGACACGCGCGCGCATAGTTCAGATCGTCAGCGTGCTGGTTCTGGTGCTGCTTCTGCTTTTGCTCTGGCGCTTTCTCGGCGAGCGTTCAACGCCAAAAGCCGCCGGGCGGGGTGAAGTTGTTCCGGTTGAGACCGCCTTGGTCACTCAGCAGGATGTGCCGCTTCAGATCAAAGCCATCGGGAACGTGGAAGCGCTCTCGACGATTGCGGTGCGCTCGCAGATCGAAGGGACTCTGATGCGAGTCGCTTTCGTCCCGGGCCAGGAAGTGAAGAAGGGCGATCTGCTTTTCATGATCGACCCACGGCCGTTGCAGGCGGCCCTCAATCAGGCGGAGGCGAACCTTTTGAAAGCCATGGCCGCGGTCCGGCAGGGCAACGACATCGTGGCAAGGGACCAGGCGACGGCTGCTAATGACAAAGTGATTGCCAATCGCGATGCGAACTTGTTGGAGGCGGGCGTGATTCCACGCGAGCAATACGACAACGACGTGAGCAAGTTGAAAGCGGACGAAGCGACAGTGCGCGCGGATCAATCTTCGGTCGCCAATCTGCTGGCGACGCAAAAAGCCGAGCAGGCCGTCGTCGAAAATGCGCGCGTGCAACTCAGCTATACGACTATTCGCGCGCCGCTCGCGGGCAAGACCGGCAACCTCGCAGTGACGGCCGGCAACCTGGTGCGGGCGAATGATACGACCGCGATGGTGACGATAACGACCTCGGCGCCGATCTATGTGACTTTTTCAGTGCCTGAGAAAGACTTGATGCGCATTCATCAGTACGCCAGTTCGACCAGTTTTGCTACCGAAGTGGTTATACCTGGCGACGAAGCCAACCACGCGTTCGGAAAGCTATCTTTAGTCGACAACACGGTTGATATGGCTACCGGAACGGTGCGTTTGAAAGCTACCTTTCAGAATGACGATCGTCGTCTTTACCCCGGCCAGTTCGTAAATGTAGTGCTCACGCTGGGAGTACAGAGCGGCGCGGTCGTAGTTCCATCTCAAGCCGTTCAGATTGGTCAGGACAAGTCATTCGTTTACGTCGTCAAGTCCGATTCGACCGCCGAGATGAGAGTTATCAAGGTTGGCGCCGTGGCCGACACGATGACTGTGATTGAAGACGGACTAAAACCCGGCGAGCAGGTAGTTACCGATGGGCAACTGCGTCTGGTTCCCGGAGCCAAAGTCCAGCCCAAGGGCCAGCAGGGCGGCCAGGGTAATCGGGGCGGCGGTCAGGGTCAAGGTAATCCGGGCGCAGGCGGTCAGGGCGGACGGCGCAACGGTGGTGGAAACCAGAACGCAGGTAATCAAAATGGAGGCGATTGAGTCCCCTAGGGTCGAAATATTTATAGCCCGCTCATTTATCGGTTCCAAGAGCTCCGCGGAGCGAAGTGTGTTCAGGCGATCGGAACATTTCGCTCCTACGGAGCTATTCGACTGTTTTGGAGGCGGTGACTATAAATACTTAGCTCCTAACGGAGCCTAAAGACAGCATAACCAATGTCGGAGCTTTTTATTCAACGGCCGATCACGACCACCCTGATCATGGCGGGGATCGTTCTATTCGGCTTTATCGGCTATCGCGCTTTGCCGGTGAGCGATCTGCCGAACGTTGATTATCCGACTATCCAGGTCACAGCCGAACTTCCAGGTGGCAGCCCGGAGACGATGGCCTCTTCGGTTGCGACTCCGCTCGAACGGCAGTTCTCAACCATAGCCGGACTCAACACGGTCAGTTCGACCAGCACCCTCGGCAACACTCAAATCACTCTGCAATTCGATCTCAGCCGCAACATCGATGCGGCCGCGCAGGATGTCCAGACGGCAATCTCAGCTTCGACGCGACAACTCCCGCCCGGAATGCCGAGCCAGCCGACGCTGAAGAAAGTAAATCCCGCCGATCAGCCCATCGTGTATCTGATGGTAAGCTCGCCGACCCTGCCGCTCTCGCAGGTAAACGAGTACGCGGACACCACGCTGGCCCAGAGGCTTTCGACTATCAGCGGCGTAGCCCAGGTGCTGGTCACCGGCGAGCAGAAATATGCTGTGCGAGTGCAGGTCGATCCGTCTGCTCTGGCCAGTCGCGGGATCGGCATCGACGATGTTGCGACGGCCTTGCAGCGCGGCAACACGAATCTTCCTGTCGGCACGCTCTATGGCATTCATCAAAATCTGACTGTTCAAGCCAACGGGCAACTCACGAACGCGGAAGGGTATCGCCAGTTGATTATCGCCTATCGCAACGGCGCTCCAGTTTTGTTGCGAGACCTCGGCGATATTGTCGACAGCGTCGAGAACAATCGTCTGGCCAGCCGTTACAACGGTCAACAGGTAGTTACCTTGACCGTGCAGCGGCAACCTGGCACCAACACCGTTGCCATCGTCGACGCCATTCGCAACCTGTTGCCGACATTTCGCCAGCAACTGCCGGCGTCAATCAAGCTGGACGTCTTGTACGATCGTTCTGAGTCGATTCGCGAATCCGTCAACGACGTTCAGTTCTCGCTGCTGCTGGCGATTGGTCTGGTGGTGCTGGTTATTTTTATCTTCCTGCGCAACGTCAGGGCTACGATCATTCCTACCCTCGCCCTGCCGACTTCGATCGTCTTTACGTTCGCGGTGATGTATCTCATGGGGTTCAGTCTCGACAACCTTTCGCTGATGGCGCTGACGCTGTCGGTTGGGTTTGTGGTAGACGATGCGGTCGTGATGTTGGAAAACATCGTTCGGCGCATGGAAGCAGGCGAAGGCGCGATGGAAGCGGCGCTGAAGGGCTCGCGCGAAATTGGATTCACGATCATTTCGATGACGGTATCGCTGGTGGCGGTCTTTATTCCGGTGCTCTTTCTGAGCGGAATTCTCGGGAGACTGTTTCGCGAATTCGCCATCACAATCAGCGTGGCGATTTTGGTTTCCGGGTTCGTCTCGTTGAGTTTGACTCCAATGCTCTGCAGCCGTCTGTTGAAAGCGATCGGACATCGCCGCGAGGATGGAGATCATGATCGGGGCAGTAGCCCGACCGTCAGGGAGGCCTCTCTTGATCAGAATGCGGACGAGGCGTCCGCGCTCCCGGCAAAGGGAAAGTGGTGGCAGAAAACAGAGCGCGCTTACGAATGGTTGGCCGGCGGCTATCGCTGGACTCTGCAACTCGTCCTCGAGCATCGTGCGCTGACCATGTTGATTTGCGGCGGGCTCTTTCTGGTTACGATTGGCCTCTTCTATGTGATCCCGAAAGGTTTTATTCCCAACGACGACACCAGCCGCATTGTCGGCTATACCGAGGCCGCCGAGGGCATCTCTTTCGCGGAGATGTCGCGTCATCAGGAGCAGATAGTTGACCTTATTCGCGCCGATCCGAACGTCGTTGGCGTTTTATCAACGGTTGGGCAAAGCGACGTTAGCGCAGCCAGCAACTCTGGAAACATTCTGGTCATCCTGAAGCCTATCGCTCAGCGAAAGAAAGACGTTGATGCAATCATCGAAGACTTGCGACCCAGACTTGCATCGGTGCCCGGGATGCGAATCTTTTTGCAGAACCCCCCCCTGGTTCAAGTCGGCGGGCAGGTCACCAAGAGTCCTTATCAATTAACGCTTCAAGGCGCGGATCGAAACGAGCTATATGCGAATGCCGACGCGTTGCAAAGGAAGATGGCCGCGTTGCCGGAGTTGTTGGACGTGACCAGCGATCTGCAAACCAGGAATCCGCAGCTCAACGTCGACATTGATCGCGACAAAGCATCGTCGCTCGGCATCACTGCCCAGCAGATCGAGGACGCGCTCAACGATGCGTATGGCACAAAACAGATTTCAACTATCTATGCCACCTCGAACGAATACCAGGTCATCATGGAAGTTAAGCCTGAGTACCAGCAGGACCCCTCGGCGTTAGGCCGGCTATATATTCATTCGACGGCGAGCCCTGCGTCGGCAAGTCAATCGGCGCAACTTCAATCTACCCTGGTTCAGTCCACGCCACAGATTGCTTCTTCATCACAGTCGCCCGCTGGTCAGTCCGTCCCCGGGCAAACAACGCAGAGCCGTCTGGTTCCGCTCAGCACGGTGGCGACTTTGTCGCGCAGCGTCGGACCGTTGCTGGTTAATCATCTTAGTCAGCTCCCTTCGGCCACCATCTCATTCAACCTGCGGCCGGGTGTTTCTTTGAGCGCGGCGACAGAGCAAGTACAGAACCTGGCTCAGCAGACTTTACCTTCAACGATCACAACGAGCTTTCAGGGCACAGCGCAAATCTTTCAATCATCGCTACAGAATCTTACCTTGCTGATGCTGGTAGCTGTTTTGGTGATCTATCTGGTGCTGGGGATTCTCTACGAAAGCTTTATCCATCCGTTCACAATTTTGTCGGGACTGCCGTCGGCAGGCTTAGGGGCGCTGCTGACGTTGCTGGTGTTTGGACGCGAGCTGGACGTGTACGCCTTTGTCGGCTTGATCATGCTGATCGGCATCGTCGAAAAGAACGCGATCATGATGATCGACTTCGCCCTGACTTCGCAAAGGGAAGAAGGGAAGCCGGCGGAAGAAGCGATTTTCCAGGCCTGCCTGATCAGGTTCCGTCCCATCATGATGACCACCATGGCCGCGCTGATGGGAACGTTGCCAATCGCGCTCGGCTGGGGCGCGGGTGCTGAGTCGCGTCGCGGCCTGGGTCTGGCCGTCGTCGGCGGCCTGTGTGTTTCCCAGGTAGTCACTTTGTATTTGACGCCGGTGATTTATTTGTACTTTGAGCGAATGCAGGAATGGTTTCATCGGCGGAGGGCGCGAAGTGTTGAACCGGTGGGAGCAAATGTCTAGTTCGCCTTAGCCCCTCCCTTTGAGAGGGGTTGGGGAGGGTTTTGAGCAACAGATCCTTATCCCTTCTCCCGTGGTGAAGGGCAGCAACGACAAAAGGGGTAAAGGGTGCACGTTGTCGTAAACCCTCCCCTCAATCCCCTCCCAAAGCGAGGGGAAGAAGAAGAACAAGGTTTCGAATCATGAAGGACCAGCCCAAAAACAAAGAGCGCCACAGCATCTCTGAGCTCTTCATTCATCGTCCCATTACGACGACGCTGGTGATGGTTGGGATCGTTCTGTTCGGGTTAATTGGGTACGAAGCACTGCCGGTCAGCGATCTGCCCACCGTCGATTATCCGACCATCAATGTCAGCGCCAGCTTGCCGGGAGCGAATCCCGAGACGATGGCCGCGTCGGTAGCGACGCCGCTTGAGCGTCAATTCTCAGGCATTGCCGGGATCGATTCGATCAATTCGACCAACTCGCAGGGCTCGACCTCTATAACTCTGCAATTCAACCTGAGTCGCAACATTGACGCCGCCGCGCAGGATGTCCAGACGGCGATTTCGTCCGCGCTGCCACAACTGCCTTCGGGCATGCCGTCTCCGCCGGGCTTGCGCAAAGTTAATCCCGCTGACAGTCCGATTTTGTTTATGGCGCTTAACTCGGATGTGGTGTCGCTGCCACAGGTCGATGAATATGCCGAGACATTGATCGCTCAGCGCATCTCGATGGTAGAAGGTGTGTCGCAGGTTCAGGTCTATGGCGCCATGAAATACGCGGTGCGCGTGCAACTCGATCCGGCGGCGCTGGCCGACCGCGGCATCGGCGTCGATGACGTGGGCTCCGCCATCAGCAACGGCAATCCGAACACGGCCACCGGGTCGCTCTATGGCAAGTACACAAATCTGACGTTACAAACCAATGTCGAGCCAAAGAACGCCGCTCAATTTCGACCACTGATCGTCGCCTATCGCAATGGCGCTCCGGTGCGTCTCGAACAAATTGCCAACGTGCTCGACAGTGTTGAGAACAACCGGGTGGCCAGCTGGTTCAATGGCCGGCGCAGCGTCACGATGGCCGTCCAACGTCAGCCGGGCACAAACACCGTGGCGGTGGTCGATGCGATTCGCGCCCTCATGCCGCAGTTCAAGCAGCAACTGCCGGCATCGGTAAACCTTGATGTGCTGAATGATCGTTCGATCTCTATTCGCCAGTCCGTTGGTGACGTGCAGTTTTCGTTGTTGCTGGCGATTGCCCTGGTGGTGATGGTCATCTTTCTTTTCCTGCGCAACGTTCGCGCCACGATCATCCCCACGCTCGCGCTCCCGACTTCGATAGTCGGCACGTTTGCCGCGATGTATCTGCTGAACTTCAGCCTCGACAATCTGTCGCTGATGGCCCTGACCTTGTCCGTTGGATTTGTCGTCGATGATGCAGTGGTAATGCTGGAAAATATCGTGCGCCGCATTGAGTTGGGCGAAAGCGTCATGGAGGCGGCGCTGAGTGGCTCTCGCGAGATCGGCTTCACGATCGTTTCGATGACGGTTTCGCTGGTCGCAGTATTTATTCCGGTGCTCTTTATGGGCGGAATTCTGGGCCGCTTGTTTCGTGAGTTTGCCATCACCATTAGCGTCGCGATCCTCGTTTCCGGACTTGTTTCGTTGACGCTGACGCCCATGCTTGCCAGCCGTTTGCTCAAAGCGACCGCGATTCGTGAAAACGCACTGCATGAAGACGGGGGCAGGACGGCCCGAAAGGGTTGGTGGGGTTTCACCGAAAGCTTTTATAACCGGGTCTTGCACGCCTATGAATGGAGTCTGCGGCGTGGCCTGGCCCATTCATTGCTGACCGTTGCGATTAGTCTGGTGCTGGCGGGCGTAACTGCCTATCTGTTCACGGTGGTCCCCAAGGGTTTTATTCCCAGTGGCGACAGCGGTCTGTTGCTGGGCAGCACCGAGGGAGCGCAGGGCATCTCGCTCGACGACATGATCCGGCATCAGAATACCGTCACTGAAGTCATCAAGAACGATCCCAATGTGCAGTCTTACGCGTCAACGGTGGGTGCGGGCGGGCGGAACTCTGGCGGCAACAGCGGCACGATCTTTATCGGACTCAAACCACTCAATCAACGCAAGCTGAGCGCGGACGAAGTAGTCGAAGAGCTGAGACCGAAACTCTCGCGCGAACCAGGACTGCGCGTGACACTCCAGAATCCGCCCTCGCTGAATATCGGTGGACAGTTTTCGCGCAGTACTTATCAGGTCACGCTGCAAGCGGCGAGCACCGCGGAACTTTATGACAGTGCCAACCTCATGGAAAAGAAGATGCGCGAACTGCCGGGGATTCAGGATGTGAACAGCAATCTGCAGGTTAATACGCCGCAGATCAATGTGAACATCGACCGGAAGCAGGCAGCGGCGCGCGGCGTTACCGTCGCCCAAATTGAAACGGCGCTCGGTTCGGCGTTCGGCTCGCGACAAATCTCGACAATTTATTCTCCGACTAATGAATATCAGGTGATTATGGAGGTAATGCCCGAGTTTCAAAAAGATCCCGCGGCCCTGGGCAGACTCTACATCCATTCCTCTGCGGGCCAGTTGGTGCCCCTGAGTACGGTGGCGAGCTTTTCGCAGAGTGTTGGACCGGCGAGACAAACTTTGCCCGCCACCATCACCACGACTTTCCAGGGCTCGGCCCAGGTCTTTCAATCGTCGCTACAGAATCTCACGCTGCTGTTGCTGGTCGCAGTGCTGGTGATCTATCTCGTGCTGGGAATTCTCTATGAAAGTTTCATTCATCCTTTGACGATTCTTTCGGGTTTGCCTTCAGCCGGACTGGGCGCTTTGCTGACGCTGCTGATTTTCAAGCGCGAGCTGGATATTTACGCGTTCGTCGGCTTGATCATGCTGATCGGCATCGTGAAGAAGAACGCCATCATGATGATCGACTTTGCTCTGGACAAACAGAGAAGAGAAGGCCGGCCGGCACACGAAGCCATCTACGAGGCGTGCGTCGTACGATTTCGTCCCATCATGATGACGACGATGTCGGCGTTGATGGGCACGATGCCGATCGCCCTCGGTTGGGGCGCCGGCGCATCGGCGCGCAGAGGTCTAGGACTCGCGGTCGTCGGCGGACTGATCGTGTCGCAGGTGCTGACGTTGTATCTAACGCCGGTGGTTTATCTCTACTTTGAGCGTTTTCAGGAATGGTTTCGGAGGGCGCGAGGCGTTCAGGCGAGAGAGGGAACTGAGATCATTTCGACGTCACATTGAAGGTCTCGTTGGGTGAGCGGCTCTGCCGCCTGATGTGCGGAAAGGCCCTGCCTTTCCGGGTGAGGTCTAGATGAAACAAGAGGCTGCGCCTCGAACGGAGGCGTAGCCTCAAAAAAAATAATCCTCTCTCAGAAAGCCATAGGCTTTCCGCACATCAGGCGGCAGAGCCGCTCCTCATGTCCTGCTAAAACAATTGGAATTTGATCGTCAAATATTTCTTCGGGTTCTGGCGGAAGTCGTACATCAGCTTCACGCCTTCAGACGAAAGGTTGTTTACATTCGCGTAAAGCTGGTCGTCGGTGATTAGTTTGCCGAGCGTGCCTTCGCCGCGTTGCGCTCCGGCCACCACGTTATCAATCCGTGAGGCCGTCGTGTTGAAGCGAGCAATGGCCGTGCGGGCGTCGTTGTAAATCGCTTCATCCTTTACCAGTTTGCCGAGAGTGCCCTGGCCAGAATTAACTCCCGCGACGATCGAATCGATTTGATCCATCGAATGATTCACGCGATCGGCAATGCGGCTGATCTTGTTGTACATCTCATCGCTTTCCAGCAGCTTGCCGGCGGTGCCGCGACCGGCCGCCAGATCAGCAGAAAGCTTTTTCAGGTTGGCGGAGATGTCGTTAGCATTGTTGTAGAGCGCTTCGTCATAGATGAATTTGCCGGCAGAGCCTTTGCCGCTCTTAATCTGTTGAGCCAATTCTTCGGCATCGCGAATCGTCGCGTTCAGATTGTTATAGAGGGCTTCGTCGTTGAACAGACGTCCGACGGTGCCTTTGCCTTCGCGCACATTCTTGACGACCTCGTTTAGTTGATCCGAGAGCTTGCTTAGTTTCTGCGCGAGTTCAGTGCCGTTAGTGGCCAGGTCGCTGATCGTGCTGCCGGAGGTCGAAGTCAGTAAATCATTTTCTTTAATTTGCTGGCCCAGTGACGTGCCCGGGGTAATATTGACGATCATTTCGCTCCCCAGAATACTGGGCGCCATTTGCTGGGCCGTTGAATCTGAGCGGATACGATCCTGTGCTGGTATGCCGTCAATCTTGCTATCGATAGTCATAAACGCTTCGACTTTTTGGGGATTGGGCCCGCTGCCAACTTCCGAAGGGCTCAGCAGTCTGATGCGATCCACCTTACCGATGCGCACGCCCGCCAGACGTACTTCCGATCCTTCGCGCAAGCCGTTGGCGTCGGCGAACCTCGCCCGCAGGTGTATGTGACTGGCGAAAGGATTAAGCGTCCCCGACGCGTTCAGGATTAGCAGAATCAGTACGGCTATGGCGATAAGCACCAGCAAGCCAACGCGTAGCTCACTTAAGCCGATGTTCCTGGTTGATTTTGGCATGACGTTAAAGAATGAAGGCGGAAGGATGAAGGATGAACGTCAAGACGCTCATCGTTCGTTTTTCATCCTCTATCCCTCATCCTTCATCCTTTCTTTAGTGTCCGCGCAAAAATTTCTTAATGTAGGGATCGCCCGCGTTGCGGAGCGTTTCATCCGTGCCGCTGAAAATGATCTCTCCGTTGCGTATCATCAGGACCTTACTGTTAATCAGGCAAAGTTTCTCGCCTTCTTTTTCGAAAACCACCTCGCCGGCTTCGTCTACTACCGCGTATTCCGAGGTCAGGTAATCGAGGTTGTTCATCTCGTGAGTGACAAAGATCGACGAGACATCTTCCAGATCGCGCAGCTTCATGGCCAACTCACAAATCGTGCGCGCAGTCGGCGGATCCAGACCCGCAGTCGGCTCGTCGAACATTACGATTTTCGGATCACCCACCAACGCACGGGCAATGCCGACGCGCCGTCGCATACCGCCGGAAAGTTCGGAAGGCATTTTGTCGATGGCTTCTTCCAGATTCACGAAGCGAAGCATACGGCGCACCTCGTTTTCGACATCCGCTTCCGGCACGCCCTGTTCGTGAAGCTTAAAGGCAACGTTTTCGTAAACCGAAAGCGAATCGAACAACGCGCCTTCCTGGAAGATCATGCCGATCTTCTTGCGGACCTTCATCATTTCGGCTTCGCCGTAGTTGGTTATGTCTTCACCGTCAACCAGAATCTGTCCACTATCGGGCTTGAGCAGACCCAGGACTAGTTTGATGGTTGTCGACTTGCCACTGCCCGAGCCGCCGAGAATGATTTTCGTCTCACCTTTCATCACTTTGAAACTGAGATTGTTCAGAATGTTACGGTCGTCGAAGATCATGGTGACGTTGCGAAATTCGATTGCCGGAATTGCGCGGTCGGAATCGTCGACCTCGCGAAAGGTAGATTCGGCAGCCTGATCGCTGACACGGTTGTCCCGTCCTTTGGCATCTGGCTGGTCAATTGAAGTCTGAGTCATCATGTCGTTGTGCCCAGGATAATCTGCAGCGCTTTCGCCAGGAAGAAGTCGGTAACGATCACTATAATGGAAGCAGTCACCACAGCGGAAGTCGTCGAGCGGCCTACCCCGACCGTGCCGCCCTCCGTCTTCAGACCCTTATGACAGGCGATTGTGCCCATCAAGAACGCGAAGACCAGAGGTTTAATAACTCCGCCGATAATGTCGTCAGTAGTAATACCGTCGCGCACCGAATTTAGAAACATCGACGAAGGCAAACCATAGAGGAAGGTCGATACGGTCCAGCCTCCGGCAATGCCCATTACGTCGGCTATCAAAGTCAAAAGCGGCAAGGTGATAATCAGCGCTATCAACCGGGGCGCCACGAGCTTGCGAACGGGATCAGTTCCCAGCGCGCGCATCGCGTCTATCTGCTCGGATACTACCATCGAACCCAGCTCCGCTGAGATCGCAGAGACCACGCGGCCGGTGACCATCAAAGCACATAGTACCGGGCCCAATTCTCGCACCAGTGAGATCGCTACCAGATAGCCGAGTTGGTCAACCGCTCCGTAGGACTCGAGCGTCTGGTACGTTTGCAGCGTCAGCACGCCACCCGTGAAGAAGCCGGTGAGAATAATAATCGTCAGCGAACCAACGCCGATGCCGTCCATCTGCGCGATGGTTTCGGGAATATACCGGGGCTTTTTGAACAGGCCACGCGCGGCTCGCGCCGCGAGCAGGGACATTTCCTGCAGTTCGAGCAAAAAACGCGTGACAATGTTCATTCGAAACCCGACGACGATAAGAAGGCTGCTCGCCGGCCGCGGTCGCCGCTGCCTGGTAGAGGATAAATAACCGAGCAGGGGGACGCATGGGCTGGCTTCAAAGACTGCTCGAGAGCGGTCACCGCGGCGCGAGCCAATTTCAATAGAGCGGCCTATAATGCGCAAAACCAACCGTTTGCGTCAAGGTTTAATCGCGGTTGCAGCTATTTCGACAAGCCGGAAAAAGCCGGCCCGAGGGTCTCGGAGCCGGCTTTGTAAGTCTTATTTGATGGCAGCCTCAAGGCCTCGGCGCCTGTCGCTGAAGCTTTCGCTGATCGGGTCGCAGCAGTGGCATGTTGCCATTGCGTTGGACACGTTGCTGGCGCTGGCGCAGAACGTTTCCGGGAAGCTGTTGTTGATTGGCTTGACGTCGTAAGGCCTGATTTCGTTGCCGCATTTCTCTTAGTCTGATGCGCTGCTCGGGCGTCATTACCTGAAGAATCCGCGACTCGGTCAACGAGCCCAGACTAATCGTCGTCGCCTGGGCGTCAGCTAGTTCGTGCGATCGCCGGTCAATCAAAGTTTCATCAGGAGTCGGTGACTCGACGGCTTCGGCCAACGCGCGCCGGGCCTGCCGCAGTTTCAGATTTGCTGCTTGACGCTGGTCCTTCAACTCCGCGTAAATGGCGCGGATTTTTTGTATCTGGTCGGGCGATAGATTCAACTGCGCGAAGTCTGGAAGCTGGCCAGCCTGGTTGGGTTGAGTTGTTTGCGTTTGCGTCTGCGCCTGTTCAGATGGAGTTACCGGCTTGGGACTTTGCGCGCTGACTTGTACCGCAACGATGGCCAGCAACAGGACCATGGGGAAGTGAATCAACCTTCGTATCTTGTTTTCGCGATTCATAATTGCACCGTCCTTGCCCTCGGGGCTTTCGGATAATTCCTGCTACTGATTAGGCTCGTCCGATATTACAAAAGGCAACTCGTCCTCGTCTCTGGGTATCAGCCGCAGATCCTTTGCCAACTCTTCGCGCTCTTGCCGGCTCAATCCCCGGGAGCGGGAAGTTTTCGGCTGGACCCGACTAACCGTGATTTGACCTCCGGTACTGTTGTCGGTTGGCTTTTTAATAGTCACCGCACCCTTAACCGGCAGAGTCTGCTGGTTATTGAATTTCGCTGTTTGCTCTTCAACTCGCTTTTTTACCGCCTCATCAAACTGCTGTTGAGTGTGTTTCGCTTCGGTGTCCACCGTCCGGTTCCACGAACGCGAAGCTGTCAGCAGGACCAGTGCGCAAAGGAGCAACGCAGCAAAAGCAGTCGCCGCGCGCAACCAAAGCGGCGATACGCTAAAGAATTCCCGTAACGCAGCAAGGGCCGGCAGCTTTCGCTCGTGCCGGACGAATTGCGTCGACCCAACGCTTTCAACCGGAAGTACCGCCGGGTTGAACGCTGAGCCGAGCGCCTCGTTGCGCCAGAGGCCAATTGAATCGTGCACCTGCTGAAAGACTCCAAACTCACCGCGGCAGGCCTCACACTGTTGCAGGTGGCTCGCAAAGTCTTTGGCGTCGACTTCACCGGCCTCGCCATAGAGATAAGTGACCAGGTCTTCCGCTCGGTGACAAACTGGTCGTTCGTTAATGTTGGGCATTTCAACTACCTCTTATCCGCGATCAATTCACGTAATCTACTCGCCGAATTTCTGAAGGCGCATTTGCAATTGCCGCAGCGCCGTGTACAGCCGGCTCTTGACTGTGCTCAAAGGCAGCTCCAGTGCCTCTGATATTTGCTGAAATGTCAGTTCCTCAAATTCTTTCATTACCACCACCTGCCGCAAGTCCGGCGGCAGCGCACCAACCGCCCGTCTAACCGCCATGCTGCGCTCGATTTTTTCCGCTGTGCGCGCCGGCGAGACATCCAGGGGCAAAGCAAATACGCCTGCGTTCTTTTCAGCTTCGTCCTCCA
>WNFR01004607.1_pt1 | contig 14156 bp, 13 predicted proteins | sample 5400221 | NCBI WGS metagenome assembly WNFR01 (sample SAMN13153357, study PRJNA577476) | soil metagenome | isolation source: 40 cm soil under Madrone tree | place: USA:California | collected 2016-06-14 | reverse complement strand
GCTGCCGGAGGCGATCGCGCTCACGGTTCAGGGCGGGTCGGCGGAGTATCTCGCGTGGATCGCCGGCGAGACCGAGAGTCCGCGGCGTGCGCGGGCGTCGCGACCGCGTCGCGCGCGCCCGCCGCGGCCGCGGGGACCGCGCTAGCTACCGCGCGGCGGCGGTCGACGCGATGGCGGCGGTCGGCGCGACGGTGCTCGTCGCGAGGTCGAGCGGCACGGCGGGCATCGTCTGTTGAGACGTGCTGTGACGCCACACCCGCTCGGTCGCGCGTGAGAGGTCGGCGTCGAGCGCTCCTTGCACGGCGAGCACCTGCGCTCCGTGTCGTTCCATGCGGTACGGAAAGGGTCCTTGCGACGTGAGCACCGTCGCCGCGGGCGCCTGCGGAGCGCTCTCCGAGTGCTGGGCGGCGAGAATCGCGCCGTAGCCGGCGAAGAACTCGATCGCGTCCTGCTCGCTGTCCCACGACGTGAGCCACACGAGCGCGAGATCGTCGCCGTGTGTGAGCGCGACCAGGCGGTCTCCGCCCCAGCCTGCGGCGATGCTCTCGGCACGGCTACGCGGGACGAACTGCGCGGCGAGGATCCGGGTCGTGAACTCGCCGACCGTCGAATCCTCCGCGACTTGCCATCCGGCGCTCATGTACGGGGCGAGACCGCCGACGCGGACGTTCAGCGGATACTCGGCGCGCACGAAGTATTTCTCCGGGTGGAGGATCTGCTCGCTGGAGAACGGCGGGTGCGCGAGCAGCGCGTTCACGCCGTCCCATCCGGCGCGCTGGTATGCCCACGAGACGAAGTTCACCCCCGCGACGTACTGGAAGGCGACCGTCTCGCGGATCGCCGCCGGAATGTCCGGATACGCTTGCGCGAGCGCTCCCGGGACGCCCTCGAGCTTCGCCGCGAGTGAGACCGCGCTGCGCCGTCCGAGCGATCCGATGACCGCCGCGAACCCGGCAAGCGTGGCGTCGCCCTCGTACACGGCATGGCGCGCGAGCTCGGCGTCGTCCTCGCCGAGGTCGTTGCGCCCGACGTCGAGGCCGTAATGTTGGTCTTGCAGCGCGTGCGTCAGCTCATGGGCGAGCACCAGCTCGCCGGCGAAATCGCGCCGCAAGATGGCGCCGAGTGTCGCCGTCAAGAAATCGGTCGGCACCGCGCCCTCGACGAGCACCATACGGCCGCCGATGGGATCGTAAAACCCTGCAATCTGTTGGGAGTAGAGATCCAGGTACGCGCGCTCCAGATCCGTCCCCGCCGGGACCAGACCGAACGCGGCGTACACGCGACTCAGCTTGGCGAGCTCCTCCGAGCTGTACTCCGCGTGCAGCTCGCGCACGAGCGCCGCGCGGGCGTCGGCGGGCGTCACCGCCTGGATCGGGACCGGATGTCTGAACTTGAGCCCGCGCGTCGCGGCGACCTTCGCCTCGATGCGACTCGCCGCTTTCGTGTTCACCTGGCCGTTGCGCATGAGGCGGTACGACGTGCATCCACCCATGGCCAACACGCACGCGACGAGGAAGCCGAGGGCTCCGGCCTCCGCCGCTACCCGTACGTCCGCGCGACGAACCATCGAGACGTGCCTCACTCGGGCTCCTCGGTGACGATCGCCGGCATGCCGAGGCTCGCGAGCTCGAACGCGCGGTGCTCGGCGTCGGATCGCGCCGCGAAGGGCCCGACGCGCACCCGATAGAACACGTCGTCGGGCCCCCGCACCGGGCTGATATAAACGTCGCGATACCGCGGGGCAAGATTGGCACGCAGCGCCGCCGCTTTCGTGGCCTCGCTGAACGATCCGACCTGGACACAATAGCGGACGCTGACGAACCCCCCCGGCGGCCGCTCGACGATCTCGATGCGCACCGGCGCGGTGCCGGGGCCGAGCACGCCGATCGCGCGCGCGGCCGCGTACGAGAGGTCGATCGCGCGGCCCTTCACGAACGGGCCGCGATCGTTGATGCGGACGTCGACGAAGCGTCCGGTGTCGAGGTTCGTCACCCGGCAGCGCGTACCGAGCGGCAAATTCGGATGCGCGGCGGTGAGATCGTCCTGATCGTAGATCTCCCCGCTCGTCGTCGCGTGGCCGTGGAAGCCGGGGCCATACCAGGATGCGACTCCCGTCTGCGGCCGTCCGGGCTCCGGCGGCGCGGCGGGTCGGATGCCGCAGCCGGCAATCACCACGAGCGCGACGACGGCCGTCGCACGCAGCAACGTGCCGCCGACATGCCGCCTTCCGCCACCGCGCACGCGCCTCCCCCACACCCTCCGCATGGCGCGCTATGTACCGCGAGCGCCGCGGGCGCTACAAGCGCGCGACTTGTCGACTGTTGGCGGCTGCGCAGCGACGCACGCGGCGTTTACTTGCGGCGGCGCGCTGTGGTAACAGACGGGATACCCATCCAGTCGCGAGCGGCGCTCCCGGCTCTCGGCATTCGCCCCCGCAGATCGAGACAACGCGCGCCGCCCAGTGATACCGGACGGGGAAAGGGTTCTCATGTCCGGCCACTCGAAGTGGAGCTCGATCAAGCACAAGAAAGCGGCGAAGGACGCCAAGCGCGGCAAGATCTTCACCAAGATGATCAAGGAGATCACGGTCGCCGCGCGGATGGGCGGCGGCGACATCAACGCCAATCCGCGTCTCCGCACCGCCGTCACGACCGCGCGCGCCTCGAGCATGCCGAGCGACAACATCGACCGCGCGATCAAGAAGGGCACCGGCGAGCTCGAGGGCGTCAACTACGAGGAGATCAATTACGAGGGCTACGGCCCCGCGGGCGTGGCGATCATGGTCTCGGTGCTGACCGACAACCGCAATCGTACGGTGGCTGAGATCCGGAACATCTTCGAGAAGAACCACGGCAACCTCGGCGCGGGCGGCTGCGTCGCGTGGATGTTCTCCAAGAAGGGGCTGATCACGGTCGAGCAGAGCGCCGCCGCCGAGGAGCGGGTCTTCGAGGTCGCGCTCGACGCCGGCGCCGATGACATCGCCGACGCCGGGGAGGTCTTCGAGGTGACCGTCGCGCCGGAGAAGCTCGAGGACGTCAAGACCGCGCTCGAGAAGGCAGGCATCGCCGTCGCGTCCGCCGAGGTCGCGATGGTGCCGCAGAACACGGTGACGTTGCGCGGCCGCGAGGCCGAGCAGACATTGAAGCTCCTCGAGGTGCTCGAGGATCACGACGACGTGCAGAAGGTCGCGGCAAACGTCGACATTCCGCAGGAGGAAGTCGAGCGCTTGAGCGCCTGAGGACGGGCGCGTTCCGCGTGGGAGCGGATGGGATGAGGGGAGGCGAGAGGATGCGCGAGAGCGTGCGCGTCCTGGGAATCGATCCCGGCACGGCGGTGACCGGGTGGGGCGTCGTCGAGGGTCGACCCGGGGCGTTCCGCCATCTCGGTCACGGCACCGTATCGCCATCGGTGGGGCTCACGCTCGCCCGTAAGCTCGCGCACATCCACGCGGCGCTCGTCGAGCAGTGCGCGACCTGGCGCCCCGACGCGCTCGCGCTCGAGAAGAGCTTCGTCGGCCGCAACGTGCAGAGCGCGTTTCGGCTCGGCGAGGTCCGCGGCGTCGTCATGCTCGCGGCAGCCGTCGCCGGCATCGCCGTGACCGAGTACAGCCCGGCCGAGACGAAGCTCGCCGTCACCGGCAGCGGGCGCGCGGAGAAAGCGCAGGTCGAGCGCGCGATCGTGCGCGAGCTCGCGCTCGACGGCACGATCCCCGCCGACGCCGCCGACGCGCTCGCGCTCGCGCTCTGCCATCTGCAGACGTTTCGTCTGCGCGCGTTGGTGGCGATGAGCGAGCCGCCGCGGCGACGGCCGCAGGTAGGGGCGCGATGATCGCCCGCTTGCGCGGGCGTCTGCTCGAGAAGACGCCGGAGCAGATCGTCGTCGACGTCGGCGGCGTCGGGTATCAGCTTGCGGTGTCGTTGCAGTCGTTCGCGCGCCTCCCGGGGATCGGCGATGACGTCGATCTGCGCGTTCACACCCACGTGCGCGAGGACGCGCTGCAGCTCTTCGGGTTCCTCGACGACGACGAGCGTGCGCTCTTCCTGCTCCTCATCCAGGTCGCGACGATCGGGCCGCGGGTCGCGATGGCAGTCCTCTCCGGTCTCGACACCGCCGAGCTCGAGCGTGCCCTCGCCGACGGCGACGCGCGCCGTCTCACGGCGATCCCGGGCATCGGCAAGAAGAAAGCGGACTTGATCGTGCTGCAGCTCCGCGAGAAGGTGCGCGCGTTGCAGACGACTCGTCGGATCGAGCCCGGCATCCCGATCGCCGGTGACGGCGCCGAGGCGGTCTCGGCGCTCGTGAACCTCGGCTACAAGCCGCAGGAGGCGGAGCGCGCGGTGAAGAACGCGGAGCAGGCGGGGTCGGCTCCGCTTCCCGAGCTGATCCGTGAGGCGCTGCGGAGGCTCGCGTCGTGAACCCAGAGCGTCCCGTCGTCGATCCCGTTCTCGCCGACGAGGAGCTGACGTTCGACGTGTCGCTGCGCCCGGCGACGCTCACCGAGTACGTCGGGCAGTCGGCGGTGAAGAATAACCTCGCGGTCGCGATCGACGCCGCCCGCGGGCGCGACGACGTCCTCGACCACGTGCTGCTCGCGGGACCGCCGGGTCTCGGGAAAACGTCGCTCGCCTACATCATCGCCAAGGAGATGGGGGTACAGCTGCGCTGCACGTCGGGCCCGGTGCTGGAGCGGCCCGGCGACGTCGCGGCGATCCTCACCAACCTCGAGCGCGGCGACGTGCTCTTCATCGACGAGATCCACCGCTTGAACCGCGTCGTCGAGGAGGTGCTGTACCCGGCGATGGAGGACTTCCAGCTCGACATCATCGTCGGCCAGGGGCCATCGGCGCGGACGCTGAAGCTCGAGCTGAAGCCCTTCACCTTGGTCGGCGCGACGACACGGACGGGCCTCCTCACGTCGCCGCTGCGCGACAGGTTCGGCGCGCACTTCCGCCTCGAGTTCTACGAGCTCGACGACTTGTGCCAGATCCTGCGGCGATCGGCGGCGATCTTGAAGGTGCCGCTCGAGCCCGACGGCGGCGCGGAGATCGGCCGCCGCTCGCGCGGGACGCCGCGGATCGCGAACCGGCTGCTGCGCCGGGTACGCGACTACGCGCAGGTCCGCGCCGACGGCACGATCACGGGTCGGGTGGCGAGCGACGCGCTCGCGCTGCTCGAGGTCGACGGGCGCGGCTTCGACAAGATGGACCGCGCCATCCTCTTGGCAATCATCGAGAAATTCGGCGGCGGGCCGGTCGGCCTCGACACGCTGGCCGCCGCCGTTGGCGAGGAGCGGGACACGATCGAAGACGTTTACGAGCCGTACCTCATCAAAGAGGGGTTTCTCGCCCGGACGCCGAAGGGCAGGGTCGCGACCGAGCATGCATTCGGGCATTTCGGGCGAAGTCCCGCCCGTGCGCCGCAAGGGCGTTTACTGTGAGGTTTCGCATAGCGGCGGTTGACGCGCCGTGTCGGCCTGGACATGAAGAACGCCGCTCTCTAGAATCCGGCGGTTTGCAGGTCCCGAGGTCTCATGGACGGACTTGGGAGACTGTTGGTCATTGCCGGCATCGTGCTGGCGCTTGCGGGAGTCGTCATATCGGCGATGGGACGCGTGCCCTGGCTCGGACGGCTCCCCGGAGACATCCTGGTTCGTCGCGACAACTTCACGTTCTACTTCCCGCTCGCGAGCTGCCTGCTCGTCAGTGCGGTGATCTCGCTTTTCCTCTACCTCTTCCGGCGCTGAGCGGATCCCGAGCGATGCGACGATGAGATTTGCCATGCGACCATTCAGGTCCTCCGAGCAGCACGGGGCCGCCATCGCCGGACCGGTGGCGACGTCGGCCGAGCTGCAGCGTCGTCGTGAGGGGCTGATCATCCTCTGCACCGCGGTCGCCGTCCTGCTCTTCGCGTTCTTCGAGACCCGCCTGCCGCAGTTCTCGAGCGGCAACTCGCTGTCGAACAACGTCATCTTCTTCCTCCTCATCAACCTCAACATCATCCTGCTCGTCCTCTTGGTGTTCCTCGTCGCGCGCAATCTGACGAAGCTCGTGTTCGAGCGCCGCCGCCGCATGCTCGGCTCCCACATGCGGACGCGCCTCGTGCTGGCGTTTCTCGCGGTCTCGATTTTCCCGGCGGTGCTGATCTTCCTCGTCGCGCTCGGCTTCATGACCAGCTCGATCGAGAACTGGTTCAACGTCCAGGTCGAGAACTCGCTGGCGGGCTCGCTGGAGATCGCCCGCGCCTATTACCAGCACGCCTCGGGGAACGCGCTTCACCATGCCCGCGAGCTCGCCGGCCACGTCGCGCGCGACGGCCTCGTCGGTGCCGACGCCGACGCACGGCTCGCCGAGTACGTGGGCGCGAAGCAGCGCGAGTACAACGTCGGCACGGTCGAGGTGTACGGCGCCGATCGCCAGCGCCGCGCGGTCGCGCTCGCCGACGAGGTGCCGCAACAGGTGACGCTCGGCCGCACCTCGTCGCTCCTGACCGCCGCGCTCGAGGGACGCTCCGAGACCCGTATCCAATCGATCGGCGCCGGCGACGTGATCCGCGCGGCAGTGCCGATCACCGGGGCGGACGGCATCGCCGGCGTCGTCGTCGTCGATTACTTCGTCCCGCAAAGCGTCGCCAACCGCAGCGCCGAGATCGCGCGCTCCTTCCAGGAGTACCGGCAGCTGAAGATCATGAAGCAGCCGATCACCAGCAACTACGTCGTGACGCTGATCCTCGTCACGTTGCTGGTGATCTTCTGCGCCACGTGGATGGGATTCTATCTCGCGAAGGGCATCACGGTGCCGATCCAGAAGCTCGCAGAGGGCACGCGCGAGGTCGCGCAAGGCAACTGGCAATATCGGATCGGGCTCGGCGACGGTACGTCGATTGCCGCCGACGACGAGTTCGGCAGCCTCGTCGGCTCGTTCAATCAAATGACCGCCGACCTCGAGACGATCAACCTCGAGCTCGAGAAACGTCGCCGCTACATGGAGACGATCCTCGCCACGATGACGGGCGGCGTGATCTCGCTCGATCAAGAGGGAACGGTCACGACGATGAACGAGGCCGCCGAGCGCCTGCTCGGGCTCGACAGCCACGCTGCGCGCGGCCGCGACGTGGCCGTGGTATTCGCGCGCCCGGACTTGAACGAAGCGCGCGAGCTGATGCAGGAGCTGCACGGCAACGGCGCCCGCGCCGCGAACGGTGTCCGCGCCCACCGTCAGCTGAAGCTCGTGACCGGCGGACGCGTGTTGACGATCGTGCTCACCGCGACGCTGCTCCGCGACGACGCCGGGCAGCCGATCGGCGCCGTGCTCTTCTTCGAGGACGTGACCGAGATCGTGAAAGTGCAGCGGATGGAGGCGTGGCGCGAGGTCGCGCGCCGGATCGCGCACGAGATCAAGAACCCGCTCACGCCGATTCAGCTCTCGGCGCAGCGCCTCCACAAGCGTTACGCGGCGCGCCTGAAGGACGACGGCGCCCTCTTCGAGGAGTGCACGCGCACGATCGTCACGCAGGTCGAGGAGCTGAAGACGCTGGTGAACGAGTTCGCGACGTTCGCGCGGATGCCGTCGGGAGAGCACACGCCCGAGGATCTGAACGCGGTCGTCGAGGAGGCGATGCTGCTCTTCAAGGAAGGGCACCGTAACATCCGCTTCAGCTTCGATCCCGATCCGGCGCTGCCGCTCCTGGCGCTCGACCGCGAGGGCATCAAGCGCGCGGTCATCAACATGCTCGACAACGCCGTCGCGGCGTTGATGCCGCCGAACGGCGTCGAGCCGCGCATCGACGTCCGCACGCGCTATCACCGCGCGACGGGTATCGTCGCGCTCGAGGTCGCCGACACCGGCTGCGGCATCGACCCGAACGCGCGGACGCGTCTCTTCGAGCCGTATTTCTCGACGAAGCAGGGTGGAACCGGTCTCGGCCTCGCGATCGTCTCGACGATCGTCGCCGACCATCAAGGTTTTGTTCGGGTCAAAGACAACGAGCCGCGGGGCAGCCGTTTCGTGATCGAGCTGCCTGTGAAAGGCCAGGTCGAGCAGATCGTCTTGCATTGAGGGAGCGTCTTGCATTGAGGGAGGCCGCGGGATTCACTCCCGCGGGCGACGTCCATCGCGAGCCATAGGCGAGCGGGGACGAAATGTATGGAGGGGTGATGGGTAGCGACCAAGCGAATGCACTCGATACGATCCTCGTCGTCGACGACGAGGCCGGCATCCGGCAGAGCGTGCGCGGCATCCTCGCCGACGAAGGCTATCGCGTCCTCGAGGCGGAGGACGGGCGCGGCGCGCTGCGCCTGATCGAGAGCGAGCGTCCGCGGCTCGTGATCGTCGACATCTGGATGCCGGAGATGGACGGCATCGAGCTGCTCCGCCGCATTCGCGACTCGGATCCGATGACGCCGGTCATCGTCATCTCCGGCCACGGCAACATCGAGACCGCCGTCACCGCGACCAAGCTCGGTGCTTTCGATTTCATCGAGAAGCCGTTTTCGCTCGACGGACTGCTGCACGTCGTCGATCGTGCGCTCGAGTCGCATCCGAACGGCGCCGCCGGCAGCGCCGACTATGCCGAGGTGCTCGGCAACGGCCTCATCGCGCCGCTCGCCACCCATCCGTGGGTGCAGCGCACGATCCGCCGCAGCGTCGTCGCCAACGGCCAAGGCCTGCACTCCGGCATCCGTACCGGCCTCATTCTGCAGCCGCTGCCCGCGGGGAGCGGCATCGTCTTCGGCAGCATCTCGACCGCGGCGACCATTCCGGCCCGCATCGAGTACGTCGACTCGACGGGCTACGCGACGACGCTCTTCCACGACGGCATCGTCGCCAAGACCGTCGAGCACCTCCTCGCCGCGCTGCACGGCTACCGCATCACCAACCTGCTCGTGAAGATGCAGGGCGAGATCCCGATCTTCGACGGCTCCGCGGCGGAGTTCTGCTCGCTGATCGAGACGGCCGGCCTCGAAGACCAAGGCGGCGCGGTCGACGAGATCGTGATCGACCGCCGCTACGAGATCGGCGATCGCGACGGCGGCGGCGAGTACATCGCGATCGAGCCGGCGGATACGTTCGGCGTCCACTATGTGCTGCAGTACCCGGATCCCGTCGGCCGGCAGGAGCTCACGTTCCAGTTCACCGACACCGCGGATTTCAAGCGCGAGATCGCCCCGGCGCGCACGTTCGGCTTCCTGCGCGAGATCGAGGCTCTCGAGAAGATGGGCCTCGCGAGCGGCGGCCGCCTGCACAACTGCATCCTGATCGGCGACAACGGCGTCGTGAACACGCCACTCCGTTTCGAGGATGAGTTCGTGCGCCACAAGATCCTCGACATCTTCGGCGACTTTTACTTGTTAGGGCGACCCCTGCGAGGGTTCATCACCGCGCGGATGACCGGTCACTCCGACAACGTCGCTCTTTTGAGGCTGCTACGGGAACGGTTCGAGCTTCAGTAAGCGTCGCGCCGCAGGCCGCCGATAAGGGCGCATCTGCTGCGTTGCTCGGGCGCCGGGCTGCTCGGCGTAGCGCTGCTACGCCTGCGCGCCCGGCTTCCTCGCGCCTCGCATCTGCACCCTTCTCGGCGGCCTGCTCCTTCCAGGCAGAGCGGAGTGAAAAGCGCTTCGCTGACGCTCGCTGAGCGTATCGGACGATACCCCGCCGAGATCGGGCGCGACAGCTCGCTCGCGAAAGGGCGTGTTCGAACGAGGGATCGCGGACGCTCGCTGAAGGCAGCTCGCTCTCGATGCTGGACCTTAGAAACCTTTTTTGTGGGTGAATCTCGTTAGGGCGCGGCGTTGTTTTTTTGTTGGGCGGGAATCGGGGTGCGGGGAGTGTGTGGGTTGGGCGGCGCGGGTGGCGGCGCGCTCGGCGCGGGAGATGCGGCTCTCTTCGGTTTCGTCGTAGAGGAGGGCGGCGATCGAGGCGGGGCCGCGTTGGTGCGCGAGCGCTTGGACTCGGATCGTCAGCTCATTGTCGCCGCGTTGGATCGTGAGCGTGTCGCCGGGGCGGACTGGGTGCGCGGGTTTGACGCGCGCGGCGTTCAGGTGGACCTTACCGCCGGTGACGGCGGCGGCGGCGAGACCGCGCGTCTTGAAAATGCGCGCGGACCAGAGCCATTTGTCGACGCGCATCGACGTCGTGAGTGCGGCGTTTTCGGAGCGTTCACTTGACATCAGAAACAGCGGGGCGTACGAAGTCCTTGCACCTTTTAATCTGACCCTGCGAGGTCAGGAAAGGTCGGTCCGGTGACCCTCTCCACGTTCGGTTTCACTCGTTCGAAAGCCCTCCCAGCCCCGGCTGGGGGGGCTTTTCTCTGTTCGCCGCGTCGTCGGTGTCGCCCGCCGCTGTCGCCAGTGCAGCCGATGCAGCTGGTGCAGCCAGTGCAGCCAGTGCAGCCGGTGCAGCCAGTGCGGCGAGTGCAGATTGATGGCTGACGACGGCCTCCTCCTCGACGCGGAGCACATGCAGCGCGCGCTCGCGCGCCTCGCGCACGAGATCGTCGAGCGCCACGAGATCGGCGCCGTGGTGCTCGTCGGTATCCGCTCGCGTGGCGTGCATCTGGCGCATCGACTCGCGGCGAAAATCGCCGAGCTGACGTCGCACGAGCTGCAGGTGGGCTCGATCGACATCACCGCATATCGCGACGACGTCGAGCAGCCGCGCGAGCGCATCGAGGTGACCGAAACCGACGTGCCGCTGCCGATCGACGACCGCGTGGTGGTGCTCGTCGACGACGTGATCTCGACGGGGCGGACGGTGCGCGTCGCGCTCGACGTGCTCGGCGGTCTCGGGCGCCCGCGCGCGGTGCAGGTCGCGGCGCTCGTCGACCGCGGCGACCGCGAGGTGCCGATCAAGGCCGATTTCGTCGGCCAAAACGTCGACCGCGGCGAGCGTCGACGCGTGCACGTGCGCGTCCGCGAGCTCGACGGCGCCGACGAGGTGCGGCTGCAATGACACGGCACGTGGTCGCGATCGCCGATCTCGCCGACGAGGAGATCGAGGAGATCTTCCGCCGCGCCGAGCGGATGGAAAAGGCGCTCGCCGCCGGCGAGACGCTCCGCGACGCCGGCGGGCGCATCATGGCGACGCTCTTCTATGAGCCGAGCACGCGCACGCGGCTGTCGTTCGAGGCGGCGATGTGGCGGCTCGGCGGCGCGGTCATCAGCGCGCCCGACATGAAGAGCTCTTCGGCCGCGAAAGGCGAGACGCTCGCCGATACCATGAAGGTCGTCTCGAGCTACGCCGATCTCCTCGTCGTGCGACATTTCTGGGACGGCGCCGCGCGCGTCGCCGCGGAGAGTGCGGCGGTGCCGGTGATCAATGCCGGCGACGGCAGCCACGAGCACCCGACGCAGACGCTCTGCGACCTCTACACCCTGCGGCGCGCGAAAGGGACGCTGAAAGGCCTCACGATCGCCGTCGGCGGCGATCTGAAGTACGGCCGCACGGTGCACTCGCTGGTGCGCGCGCTGGCGCGTTTCGGCGCCAACATCGTCGTCGTCCCGGTGCGCGGCATGGAGTTTCCCGCGTGGCTGCTGCAGCAGCTCGCCGACGAGTACGACTATCGGCCGACCGTCGCGCGCCCCGACGATCTGCGCGCGCTGGCGCGCGACGTCCACGCGCTCTACCTGACGCCGGCAAAGCCACATCAACTGACGCTCTTCACCGACGCGGAGTTCGACCTCGAGGAGCGTCTCGCGCACGCGGAGCCGATCACGCTCGACGCGCTCTACATGACGCGCCAGCAGCGCGAGCGGCAGGAAACGCAGGAGGACGGCGTCGAGTACCTGAAGGTCGACACCGACACCTTCCAAGACCCCTCGATGCGCCACACGCTCCTGATGCATCCGCTGCCGCGGATGGGAGAGATCGCGTCGGCGCTCGATCGCGATCCGCGCAGCATCTACTTCCAGCAAGCGGCGTACGGCGTGCCGGTGCGGATGGCGCTCGTCGGCTTCCTGCTCGAGCACCACGCCGCCGCCGGGCAGGTGCCGCGCGCCCCGCACGCCGAGGGCACGATCCGGATCGGGCCGCGCTGTGCCAACCCGAACTGCATCACGCGGCGCGAGGAGGTCGTATCCGACACGCGCTTCCGCTTGCACCGCGAGCGCGGCGGCGGCGGGCACCTCATTTGTCTCTACTGCGACCACGAGTCGCGCATCCTCGTCATCGGCAACCGCAAGTCGCGTCACTTCCACGTCTACGACGAGCCGATGTACGGCTACCTCGACGGCTGGCTGCGCGACGGCGCGCTCGTCATCTTCGACTCCGTGAAGCAGGCCGAGGAGGCAAGCTACAGGCCCTACAAGCTCGGTCCGCAGAAGGCGATCATGAACGCCGATGAGATCGACCACAGCTTGGAGGAGCTGACCGACGCGATCCTCGCCGATACGCCGGAGTTGAACGAGCTCGTCATCATCGGCATCAAGACCGCGGGCGCGTTCATCGCGCATCGTCTCGCGGAGCGTATCCGCGAGAAGCGCGGCGCGGAGGTCGAGTTCGGCGTCGTCGACGTGCACGGCGGCGCCGACGGCATCCGCCGCTGGCCCGGCCAGGCCGACGCCGAGTTGGTCGAGGTCGCGGACCGCTCGATCGTCCTCGTCGACGACGTGATCAACTCCGGCTGGACCGTGAAGGAAGCGCTCGCCGCGATCTGGCGCGCCGGACGCCCGCGCGCGGCGCGGCTCGCCGTGCTTATCGACCGCGGGCACCGCCAGCTGCCGATCAAGCCGACCTATGTCGGCAAGCACCTGCCGACCGCCGCCCACGAGCGCGTGCGGGTGCGGCTGCGCGAGCTCGATCGCGAGCACAAGGACACCGTCGTCATCTACTCGTACGTCGACCCGAAAGCGGCATGAGGCGAGCGCGATGATCGACCTCGCGATCGCCGGTGGCCGTGTGTTGGATCCGGTCCGCGGGCTCGACGTCGTCGGCGACGTGCTGATCGACGGCGGCAAGGTCATGGGCGTCGCCGCCCCCGGTGCCGGCCCGAAGGCGCGCGCTGTCGTCGACGCTGCGGGCCTCTGGGTCACGCCCGGCCTCATCGACATGCACGTGCACCTCCGCGAGCCCGGCGGCGAGCACAAGGAGACGATCGCGTCCGGCGTCGCCGCGGCGGTCGCGGGTGGCTTCACGACGATCGCGGCGATGGCGAACAGCGATCCCGTCAATGACGACGTCGAGGTGACGCGCTGGATCCGCGCCCGCGCCGCCGAAGTGGGACTGGCGCACGTGCTGCCGATCGCCGCCGTGACGAAGCGTCTCGCCGGCGAGGAGCTGACCGACTTCGCGGCGCTGCGCGCGGCCGGCGCCGTCGCGTTCTCCGACGACGGGATGCCGATCACGAGCGAGTCGACGATGCGGCGCGCGCTCGCCGCCGCCGCCGACGTCGGCACGCCGATCATTGCTCACGAGGAGGACCGCGCGTGCAGCGCCGGCGCGGCGATGCACGCCGGCGCCATCGCCGAGCGGCTCGGTGTGCGCGGCGTCGACGCCGAAGCCGAGGCGGCGATGATCGCCCGCGACTGCGCGCTCGCGGCGGCGCTCGGCGCCCGCTTGCACGTTGCGCACGTGAGCACCGCCGCCGGCATCGCGTATCTGCGTCGCGCCCGCGCCGGTACGAAAGGTATCACCGCCGAGGCGACGCCGCATCACTTCACGCTCGACGTCAGCGCCGTCGAGCGCCACGGCCCGAACGCGAAGATGAACCCACCGCTGCGCGATCCGGCGGACGTCGACGCCGTCCGCACCGCGCTCGCCGACGGCACGATCGAGGTGATCGCGTCCGATCACGCGCCGCACCACGCCGACGAGAAGGCGCGTGGGCTCGCGGAGGCGCCGTTCGGCATCGTCGGCCTCGAGACCGCCGTCGGCCTGACGTTGGTGCTGATTCAGGCCGGCGTGCTGTCGGTGATCGCCGCCGTGCGCGCGCTGACGCTCGGGCCGGCGCGCGTCCTCGGGTTGAAATCCGGGCAGCTCACGCGCGGCGTCGCGGCCGACGTCTCGCTGGTGGATCCCGAGATCACGTGGACCGTCGATCCGACAACGTTCAAGTCGCGCTCGCGGAACACGCCGTTTGCTGGCATGGAGCTTCGCGGCCGTGCCATCGGCGTGTGCATCGGCGGACGTTTGGTGGGCGACTTCGACGAAAGGCTGCGCCGGTGA
>WNFR01012561.1_pt1 | contig 14157 bp, 9 predicted proteins | sample 5400221 | NCBI WGS metagenome assembly WNFR01 (sample SAMN13153357, study PRJNA577476) | soil metagenome | isolation source: 40 cm soil under Madrone tree | place: USA:California | collected 2016-06-14 | reverse complement strand
AACAGAGAATCCGCGCATGCCGAATTGTGCACGTTGACCCGAGTTCGGGTCAACGTCTAACTTGGGGGCCATCCGATACCCTTCATGACTGTTCCCGACTACCGCGACCCGCGGCTCACCGAGCAGCGCAACCCCCGCACCGAGCGCATCGACGTCGCGCCGTCGCTCGAGATCGTCGACCTCCTGAACGCGGAGGACGCGACCGTGGCCGGGGCGGTGCGGGCGGTGCGCGGCGATCTGGCCCGGGCTATCGACCTCGCGGTGGAGGCCTTCGGCCGGGGCGGGCGGCTCATCTACGTCGGCGCCGGGACCTCCGGCCGCCTCGGCGTGCTCGACGCCAGCGAATGCCCGCCGACCTTCGGCACGCCGCCGGAGATGGTCGTGGGCGTGATCGCCGGCGGCTACCAAGCGCTCGTGAAGAGCAGCGAGGGCGCCGAGGACGACGTGAATGCAGGGATGGCGGCGATCGACCAGGCGCGGGTGGCGCCCGCGGACTTCGTCCTCGGCATCGCGGCGAGCGGTACGACGCCGTTCGTCCGCGCGGCGCTGTCCCGTGCACAGACGATCGGAGCGACGACGGGTCTCGTCTCGTGCTCCGATCCCCCGCGGGTGCTCGTCGAGACGTGCGACGTCCTCGTTCTCCCGAAGGTGGGGCCCGAAGCTCTGACGGGATCGACCCGTATGAAGGCCGGGACCGCCACGAAGCTGGTCCTCAACACGCTCTCGACCGGTGCGATGATCCGGCTGGGGCGCGCCTATGGAAACCTCATGGTGGACCTCATGGCGATGAGCGACAAGCTGCGGGACCGCGGAGAGCGCATCGTAATGGAATGCGCGGGCGTGGATCGCGGGGCGGCGCGCAAGGCGATCGAGGCTGCGGGAGGGAGCGTGAAGCTGGCGATCGTGATGACGCGGCGTGCGGTCGGGAAGCGCGAGGCCGAGCGCTTGCTGGCGGATGCCGGCGGATTCGTGCGCAAGGCCGCGGGCGAGCCGCCACCGGTTTCACCATCGTGACCACGGCTCTCGCGGTCGGCGTGATGTCGGGGACCTCGCTCGACGGCGTCTCGACGGCGCTGGTGCGGCTCAAAGACGATCCCCACGACGCCCAGCTGGTCGCGTTCCGCCAGGATCCGTATACGACGCCGGAGCGCGGGCAGATCATCGAGGCGATCGCGCGCGGCGGCTCGAAAGACCTGGCGTTGTTGCACGTGGCCTTGGGAGAACGCTTCGCCGGGGCGGTGCTGCAGCTCCTGGCGCAAGCCAAGGTCGCCCCTCGCGACGTGTCCTTCATCGCGTCGCACGGCCAAACGATCTGGCACGAACCGGGCCGCGCCACGCTGCAGCTGGGCGATCCAGCGGTGATTGCCGAGCGCGTCGGGGTCCGGGTGGTGAGCGACTTCCGCTCGCGCGATGTGGCGGCCGGAGGCCAGGGGGCGCCGCTCGTGCCCCTTGCCGACGTCGTCCTGTTCGGGCACCCGGAGTGCGGGCGGCTGCTGCTGAACATCGGCGGGATCGCGAACGTCACCTTCGCGCCGCGCCGCGGAGTGACCGGTGGCGCCCTGGCGTTCGACACCGGGCCGGGCGTGGGCGTAGTGGACGCAGTGACCCGCCGCATCGACCCTGCCGCTCGGTTCGATGCCGGCGGCGAGCGGGCGCGGCGCGGCAAGCCGTCCCGCAAGGTGCTGGAGGCGCTGCTCGCAGATCCTTACTTTGCCGCCCCGCCGCCCAAGAGCACCGGGCGCGAGCATTTCAGTCCAGACTACGCGGCGCGGCTGGTGGACGACGTGAAGCAAGCCGGCGGGTCCGACAACGATGCGGTAGCGACGGCGACCGCGCTGACGGTGGAGACCATCGCCAGCGGGATCGAGCGTTGGACGCCCGCTAGGGCCCCCGACGAGCTGGTGATCTCGGGCGGCGGCGCGCGCAACCCGCGGCTGGTCGAGCTCCTCACGGCCCGGGTGGCTCCGCGACCCGTGGTGCCGTTCGATCGCCTGTTTTTCGACGGCGAAGCCAAGGAGGCCCTGGTGTTCGCATTCCTCGGCTTCCTCACGGTCCTCGGAAAACCGGGCAACCTGCCGGCTGCCACCGGTGCGCGGGGCCCGCGCGTGCTCGGCCATATCACACCGGCGTGACCGGGTCGCTCGCCCGTCTCGTGTTTCCCGCGCTGCGCTGGCGGCGCGAGAGCTTTGCTCACGAGCGCCCCAAGATCGACGCCGCGCTGGCCGCCGGTGTGGGTGGATTCATCGTCTTCGGGGGGACGCGCGAAGCCGAGGCCACGCTCACGCGGGAGCTCGTGCAGCAGGCCGGGCGCCCCTTGCTGGTTGGTGCGGACCTGGAGCGCGGCCCAGCCCAGCAGGTCCACGGGCTCACCGAGCTGCCGCCGCCGGCGGCACTCGGGTGGCTCGACGATCTGGAGGCTACGAATACCTGCGGGATGATCACCGCTACCGAGGCGCGCTCGGTCGGGATCAACTGGGCGTTCGCTCCCGTGTGCGATCTCGATCTCGAGCCCAAGAACCCTATCGTCCAGACGCGCGCGTTCGGGAACGACCCGGTGCGAGTAGGCGAGCAAGCGGCGGTGTGGATCCGCGGTCTCCAGGAGCACGGCGTGCTCGGGTGCGCCAAGCACTACCCGGGCCACGGGCGCACGACCCAGGACTCACACGCGACCCTGCCACGCGTGCGGGCCACGCTTGCCGAGCTGCAGCAGGTGGACGTCGCTCCCTTCGAATATGCCATCCGCGCGGGTGTCGGAAGTGTGATGAGCGCGTTCGTGGCGTATCCCCAATGGGATCCCTCGGAACGCGCCGCCAGCTTCTCGGGCGAAATCCTGGGATATCTGCGCGCCACGCTCAATTTTTCGGGACTCGTCGTGACCGATGCGCTCATCATGGCGGGCGCGACGGTCGCGCAGCCCGGCCCGGCCGCCACCGTGCGCGCGGTCGCCGCGGGGTGCGACGCGCTGCTCTATCCGGAGAACTTCGCGAGCGTGATCGTCGCTCTGGACCGCGCGGTGGGCGCCGAGATCTCCGCCGCCCGCGCGGACGAGGCGCTGGCGCATTACGACGACGCGCTCACGGCATGGGCAAACGCGCCAGATCAGGGGGAGCCAGCCCTCGCGGAGCATGCCGCCTTCGCGGATGGACTTGCCGACCGCGCGGCTCACCTCGTGCGCGGCGACGCACCGACGATCCACGCACCCCTCACCGCGTCGATCGTGGATGATGACGTGGGTGGCCCGTATACGGTCGGACCGCGAGACGTGTTCCACGCGACGTTGCGCGACGCGGGGGTCGCTCTCGCGCAACGCGCGACCGGCAACGTGCAACGCATCGTCCTGGTGTACGCCGAGCCCCGCTCCTGGAAAGGCCGGGCCGATCTCGGCGCCCCCTCGCGCGCGGCCCTGCGACGGCTCGTGCCAGGGGCGCAGCTCGTGGTGTTGTTCGGTCACCCGCGCCTCGCGTCGCAAATTCCCGGCACGGCCCCGATCCTCCTGTGCTGGCACGGGCAACCCTTGATGCAGAGAGCCGCTGCTAAATGGGTCATGGCCAACATGCGGTGAACGGCCCGTGAGGGGCCGTCTACCGGTTGTTCAGTGTCGAGAGATATGCGACGATTTGGCTCGCCGGCACCGCGTAGATGATCTTTCCCTGGGACTCCCGGTTACCGCCGTATAAGACGGCCGCCACGCGTCCCGTGCGATCGAAGATCGGGCTCCCCGACGACCCCGGGGCGCCGAATCCGTCGACCTGCACAAGGCTTCCCAGCGCTTTGCTGACCGTGCCGACGGTGAGCGTCGGGTCGGCGATCACGCCGCTCTCGCCGATGTGCTCCATGGGAAGATCTTCGCCCAGCGGATAGCCGATGATCGCCACGGGATCGCCGCGCGCCAGCGCTCGCGGCTCCCCCGCGAACCCCGCCACGCGGGGGGTGCCGCCGCGGATGTCCACCTTCACCACCGCGACGTCCGCGGAATCGGCGACACCGACCAGGCGGCCGGGGAACCATTGGCGGCTCCCCGAAAACTTGATGGCGATACGGCGCGGTTGTCTGCTTCCGTCCTCACCCACGAGGACGTGCCGGTTGGTGACGAGCGTGCCCTGGGAGTCGGCCGCGAACGCCGTACCGCTGAAGATCTCACTGTCCGAGAACTGAACCACGATCAGCGCGACCGCTTCCTGGTTCTTGAGCGAGATGGCGCGGTAGTCCATGGCCACCGCGCCTGCGAGGCCGCGCTGGCGCGTCTCCGCCACGTCGAGTGCGGCCCGGAGGCGCGCGACGGCGCCGGCATTGCCGCTGGTGCCCGCGCTCGCAAGCTCGCTGCGCAGCCGCGTGACCTCCGCCTGCGACTGGCGCAAGGCGTCCCGCACGCTCGCGAGCTCGGTCTCGAGCCGCGTGAGGAGGCGCTGCGCGTCCGCACTGAGGCTGTCCGCCCGTGCCTGGAGCGTGGCCAGTTCGCGCGCGTCGCGCGCGCTCTGCCACTGCAGCACGCCGAACCCGGCGAGCACGACGACGAGCAAACCGATCAAGACTTTGGTCCTGCGGTTCAGCCGCGCCACCTCCGCGACCATCCGCAGGGCGGTGCTCGAGCGCCGGGATGAACGCACGGCCACCGCCGCGTACTGCTCGCGGGGGGACGTCATTCGCTCCGCGGATGCCCGCGCCCCGTCGGGCACAGTGTCGGCGATCGACTCGCCCGGCAGGATGTGGAACTCCACCGTTGGCCCGTTCTGGCCGAGCCCGATCACGTCACCGTCCGCCAGCACGACATCGCCCGAGACGCGGGCGCCGTTGACGAACGTACCGTTGGTGCTGCCCAGGTCCCGCACGACGAAACTGTCTCCCTGGCGCACGATCCCGGCGTGGCGCGAGGACACATCGAGGTCGCGCTCGACATCGAAGCGGATGTCGGAGAGCGGGTGCCGGCCGAGGCCGATGTAGGCCTTGCGGAAGTTCTCGACCTGCCCGACGCGCGCGCCCGAGAGAAACGTGAACTGGGCGGTCACTGGGTCCGGTTGACCAGATAGAGCGCCAGGGCGGCCGCCGCGGCGATGAGCAGCAGGATCATGGTGCGCCGGCGATTCCGCGCCGCGGGCTCGGGGGCGGGACTGCCCCGGTAAACGGGGACCGGCTCGGTGCTGGTCTCGGTGTCGATGAGTGGGTACACCTGATAGCCCATCTCTCCGGTGGGCTCCGGCGGCTTGAGCCCCTCCCCGTCGAACCGGGCCAGCACCACCGTGATGTTGTCGGGCCCGCCCCGCTCGTTGGCGAGCGCGATCAGCCGGTCGCACGCGGCCGGCAGGTCCCGCTCGCGCGTCGCGACGGCGGCGATCTCGTCCTTCTTTACCTGACCCGACAGGCCGTCGGAGCACAGCGCCAGGATGTCGCCCTTGCGGACTTCCTGATGCGTGAGATCGACTTTGACGCGCGCGTCGGGCCCAAGAGCTTGGAGAATGATGTTGCGCCGCTCGCTTCTCGCGGCTTCTTCCTCCGTGAGCTCGCCCGCTTCGACCAGGCGCTGCATGAGCGACTGGTCCCTCGTGAGCTGCACCGCTGCCCCGTTACGGATCAGGTAGGCGCGGCTATCGCCGACTTGGGCCAGGAAGAAGTGATCACCCAAGACTCCCACGGCGGTGGTCGTGGTCCCCATCCCGCGGACTTCGGGGTGCGTCGCGGCGTACCCGTTCGTTTCGGTTGCCATCTCGCTCGCGAGCTCGCCTGCGGCCGCGCCGCCCATTCCGTCGGCGACGACGAACAGCGAGCCCCGCTCACCGATTTCATGGGCGCGTACCGCGGGCTGGAGCGACGCCTCGCGGCGCGATAGGTCGGCGACCAGGAAGCGGTCCTCATTGTGGTCGCGCGTCTTGCCGAGGTCGGTCTTGGCGAAGACCTCGACCTTGATCGGCTTGGGGGCGGGGCGTCCGAACATGATCAGCGCTGACACTGAGCGAGTAGGTCGCTATAGCGCGGCTGCGAGGGATCGAGGTCCTTGGCCATTCGTATCCACCTGCAGCCCCCCGCGCGATCATCCTCCGGCGGCTGGGAGGTAGCGAGGCCGACGACGTACGCCGCGTACGCCTTGTCCGGTGTGGCGATGTTGGTCGCGTCGAAGATGTGCCTCGCCGAGTCTCGAACCATCCGCTGGTTCCGGGGCTCCAGCTTGAACAACAGGTCGTCCAGCAGGTCTCGTGCCCGGGCGACGTCGATGCGCGGCCGCGTGGCGGACGCCCGCGCGCGTTTCACCGGGTGGCGTCGGGGCGGCACCACAGGCGTTCGGGTGGCGGTGTCCACCGGCGGTGGGCTGAGCGTGATCTGTTGCGCCGTGTCGGCGGGTGGGACGCCGCCGCTCTGTTTGACGGTGCGACCGATCGTGACCACCGCGCCCGCGACGCCCAGCACGACGATCACGCCGACGGCGATCGCCAGGCGCGGTCGCTTCCGGGCGCGCACGGGCTCGATCAGCTCTGTCTTGTCGTCGCTGCCGCCCAGCGTCGTGGGCAGGCCCGCACCGCCATCGCGCGATAGCCCGGCCACCGCCGCGAGATCATGAGCGAACTTGGCGGCGGACTGGTAGCGATCGACCGGGTTCCGCGCCAGGGCGGTGTCGAGTATCTGCTGAAGGCCCGGGGGAAAGTGCAGATCGGGCCGCACCTCGAGCAGCTCCGCTGGCTCGTCCGTGAGACGCTTGATCATCGCTTCCTGCACGGAATCAGCGGGGAAGGGCAGCGTCCCCGTGAGCATGTTGAAGAACACCAGACCCAGCGAGTAGACGTCGGTCCGGCCGTCCAACTTGTCGCCCGAGAGCTGCTCCGGGCTCATGAACTCGGGCGTGCCCACGACCAGGCCGGTCCTCGTCACCTTCTGGCCACCCCCTTCGCCGCCCACGGCCTTGGCGAGGCCGAAATCGACCACTTTCACCGCGTCCGACCCGTCGCGACCGCGGGCCAGCATGATGTTGTCGGGCTTCAGGTCGCGGTGCACGATGCCGAGGTCGTGTGCCGCCTGGAGCGCCGCGGCCACCTGGATGGCGATGTCGGCGGCGCGGGAAACGGGCAGCGCGCCTTCTTGCCTGATCAGCTCCGTGAGGGGCTCGCCCTCGATGAACTCCATGGCCAGGTAGATGAGCCCTTCGGGAGTCTCGCCGAAGTCGTAAATGGCGCAGACATGGGCGTCCGAGATGCGGCTGGCGTTCGCCGCTTCGCGATTGAAGCGGGCCACGGCTTCGGGGTCGTGCACCATGGAGGGGTTCATCACCTTGATGGCACTGCGGCGCCCCATCTTCACGTGCTCGGCGAGGTACACCTGGCCCATGCCCCCCTCACCCAGCTTTTTCATGATGTGATAACGGTCGGCCAGCACCTGGCCCACGAGATTCTGGGTCGGCCCCGATGAGCGTAGGGTCTGCCCGTCGTTGGGGCAGAACCGCACGTCGTCGCGATACTCGGTCGCACACACGGGGCATATCTTCACGTCGGAATCTCGATCCGCAGCAGCTTGTCGCCGACCAGGATGCGCGACTGGTTCCGCAGCGCCATGTCGCCGCGGGCGGCGATCGCGACGCCGTTGCGGCTGTTGGCGTCCACCACGACGAAGTCCGCGTCTTCGGAGCGCACCAGGGCATGACGCGCGCTCATCGCCGGGTCGTACGGGAACACCCAGTCGCCTTGCTCGCGGCCGATGGCGACGTCGCGCCCGGGGGAGAGTTGGATCACGTCGCGCACGCTGCCGTCGGAGCGCAGCTGCGTGAGGCTCGCGATGTCGGCGCTGGGACTGAGGCTGCCCATCCGCTTGGTGGCATCGGCATCGGGCGGGTGCGGGCCCGGATACCCCAATCGCCGGAACCGGATCACCTGGGAGCCGATGAGCAGCAGGTCGCCGTCGAGCAGTCGATGCGCCTCCTCCAGGAAGACCCAGGTGCCATTGCGGCTGCCCAGATCGCGCACGACAAGCGTGTCCTGCTCCCACGAGAGCTTCGCGTGCAACGGCGACAGGAACACGTCGTCGGGGAAGCGAATGTCGCCGTCCATGCGGCCGATGGTGGTGTCGGGCGTCGTGCGCTCGAAGCGCTGCACCGGGCTGCCCAGATCGTCGAGCTGGACGAGCGCGATGGTCGCTCCCGCGCGTGAGGGTCCCGAGATGCCCCGACGGGCGGCCGCTACGTCGATGAGCGGCGCACCGCAAGTCGCGCAGAACTTGATTCCCGGGTCCACCGGCGAAGCGCAGCGCGGGCAGTTCGGCCCCGAACCGGGGGCCGTGAGTCGGCGGCCGCAATGGGGGCAGAACGGCCGCAGCTTGCTGGCCGAGCCGCTGCAGAAGGGGCAGGCGATCGGCTCCTGGTCGCGGGCCGGCCCCGCGCGCGCGACGACCCGCGTGCTGGGTAATGGGGCGGCCCCGTTCGCCGTCTCTACGCCACCCCCGCCGCCCCGGCCCCCCCCGCTCCCCCTGCCCCCCCCGCCCCCCTCGCCTGCCGATGCCCCGGCGGCCTTGCGTGCTGTGGGCTTGGTCATGGGCTTGCCGCAGTCCATGCAGAACTGTGCGCCGGGGTCGTTCGCTCGACCGCAGTAAGGGCAGGCGGTCACTGGCGGAAGTGCTCCACTGGGCGCAGAAGTTATGGCCTGCCAATCAATTCGGCAAATTGACGGGCCGAAAGGACCGATGCTACCTTGCGCGTCCTGTGCGATCGGTCTGCGTGATGCTCGTGAGCGTCGTGACCGGATGCGCGGTCCCGCGCTCCGGCACCGCACCCGTCGCGGGAGGCGCATTGCCGTCGCCCGCCGCGCCGGCCCGCGACTCGCTGCAAATCGCCGTCGTCTATCCAGCCGTCACCGATGTCATCCAATCCCACGACTCGGTATTCCTGTTCGGCGCGGTGCGCGGCGGGGGCGGCGTACCGGTGCATCTGGACATCAACGGCCAGTCGGTACCCGTGCTGGCGAATGGTGCATGGATCGCCTGGTTGCCGCTGCCCGACGACACCGTCGCGCACTTCGTGATGGCGGCGACCCGGTCGGCGTCCGACTCGAGTCGCTTCGTGTACAGCGCGCGCGTCGCACCGCAGTTCCGGCCCCCCACTGGACGCGCGGTGTGGATCGACACGACCAGCTTCGCGCCGGCGGGGACTGTCGAGCTACCGCTGGCGGAGGGGATTCCTTTGAGCGTGCAGGCTACGCCCGGCGCGACGCTGCGCCTGTTGCTGCCGTGGGGCTCGAGCATTCCGCTGGTCCCCGACACCGCGCCCGTCGGCCTCCCCGGAGGCGTTCGCGCGTTCGTCATCGATACCGCGCCGCCCCGGCACACGCCGGTCGCGGGACGCTATGTCGGCTGGCTGCCGGCGGCCGCCCTGTGCGCGGACGGCCGGACGGCGTGCGCCACGCTCGCCGCGAGCGTGGGCGGGGACACCGCGACGGCGCGCTGGCCCATCAGCGTGAACGTCGTGGATATGACCTTCCCGACGGTCGTCGTCTTGGACGACGACACCGCCCGCACCGGGACGACCGATAGCCTGACCCCCGGGCGCGCCGTCCCTCACGGAACGTACAATTGGTTCCTCCCGACCGGGACGGTGGCCGTCGAGTCGGGACGCTGGAACGACCAGGTGCGGCTCCGGCTCTCCCGCGCCACGGTCGCATGGGTGAACGAAGCCGACGTGGTGCGTCTGCCCCGGGGCACGCCGCCGCCGGGAGGCGTGGTAAACTCCGTCCGGCTCGCGTCGGGGCCGAAATCGGTGACGCTGCGCGTGCCGCTGCCGGCCCGCCTCCCGTTCCAAATCACGGAGCGCGAGCGGAGCCTCACGCTACGTCTGTACGGTGGCGCTTCCGACATCAACTGGATGCAGTACGGCGAGGGCGGAGGAGCGGCAGGTACCGATCCGCTGGTCACGCGCATGACCTATGCGCAGCCGGCGGCGGACGAGGTGACGATCACGCTCGAGCTGACTCGGCGCGTGTGGGGCTACCGCGCGCGCTTCGACGGCCGCGACCTGCTGCTCGAGGTGCGGCGTCCTCCCGCCTTCGATCGCGAGCACCCGCTCCGCGGCCGGACCATCGTGCTCGACCCCGGTCACCCGCCGCTCGGCGCCAGGGGGCCGACGGGATTGTGGGAGCCGGTGGCGACGCTGGCCGTGGCGTTCAAAGCAAAAGCGCTGCTCGAGCGCGCCGGAGCCGTCGTGTTCCTCACGCGCACCGACTCGACGCCGATTGAGCTGTACCCCCGCACCCATTTCGCCGAGCTCCACGACGCCGACGTGCTCGTGTCGATTCACGCCAATGCCTTGCCGGACGGCGTGAACCCGTTCACCAATTCGGGAACGAGCGTGTACTACTTCCAGCCGCGGAGCACGCGCCTGGCCCGCGAGCTGGACCGCGCACTCGTGACGGAGTTCCGCGTGCGCGACCTCGGGATCGGCCGGGGAGACTATGCGCTCGTGCGGCCCACGTGGATGCCCGCGGCGCTCACCGAGGGATTGTTCATCATGCTCCCCGAGCAGGAGGCGTTGCTCGCCAGCGAGGACGGGCAGTGGCGGTACGCGCGCGGGGTCGTGAGCGGGATCGAGAACTTCTTACGCGACCGGGCACGGGAGCCATGAAAGTGCGGAGTAAAGTGCGGAGTGGGGAATGCGGAGTGCGGAATTGCACGGGAGGTTCGATCCGCGGGCTCGACTTTCCATTTACACTCCGCACTCCGTACTCCGCATTCGGCATTCTGTTTCTGCTCCTGCTCGCCGGGCGCGCGGAGGCCCAGGTCGATCCGTCCGGCAGCTGGCGCACCCTGCACACTCCTCACTTCCGCGTCCACTTCCGGCCGGCTTACCGCGACGTCGCCCTCTCACAGGCGCGCGAGGCAGAGCGCTCCTACAGATTGCTGGCGACCGAGCTCCACCCGCCGCGCGGGGTCGTGGACCTCACATTGGCCGACGACATCGACGCCGCGAACGGCTTTACCACCGTCGTTCCATCGAACCGGATCACCATTTACGCCGCGCCGCCCGCCGGCGACCACGGACTCCTGTTCTTCGACAACTGGCTCCGGCTCGTGACCACACACGAGCTGGCGCACGTATTTCACCTGGACCGCTCGCGCGGGCTGTGGCGCGGGCTGCAGCGCGTGTTCGGCCGCGCCCCCGGCCTGTTCCCGAACGAATATCAGCCGAGCTGGGTGATCGAAGGCCTGGCGACGTACTACGAGTCGAAGTTCACGAATGCGGGACGCGTGCGGGGGAGCTTCCATACCCAGGTGCTGGGAGCGGACCACGTGGCGGGCACGGCGCGGTCCCCGTGGAACGCGACCCTGTTCACGCGCTGGGCGGACGGCCTGGTCCCGTACGCGTATGGCAGCCGCTTCCTTCATTACCTCGCCGGCGCCGCGGGAGACTCCGTGGTGCCGCAGTTCGCCGAGGCGACGTCCGGGCAGCTGATTCCGTTCCGCGTGGGGCGTCAGGTGGCGCGGGTGGCGCCGGGACGCACACTCGGGAGCGAATGGCCGCGTGGGACCGCACCCGACCTGCCCGGGACGAGTGGGGCGCCGCCCGCAGCACGCGTGCTCGACAGCCTGCTGCGAACCGAGCCGGTGCCGCGGGTGTCGCCGGACGGACGGCGGGCGGCCTACGTGCGGGACGACGGTAAGGGGACGAGCCTGCTGCGCGTGCTCGATGCGACGACGGGACGCTCGCTTGCCGCCCGCCGCGTCAACGGAGGCGTGGATTACGACTGGCAAGGGGACACCCTGGTGGTCACGCAGCTCGATTTCACCAGCCGCTGGCGGATCAGGAGCGACCTGTACCGCTGGGTCCCGGGCCGGGCGTGGCGGCGCGCGACGCGCGGCGCCCGGCTGGTCGCTCCCGCCGCGGGCGGGGGCCGATTGGCCGCCATCGCGCTCGGCCCCGCCTCGGCTCGCCCGACCGTTCCCGCCCCGGATCTGCCACCGGGCGCCGTGTGGCAGGACGTCGTGCCATCGCCGGACGGGCGCCGCGCGGCCGGGAGCCGGAGCGTGGACGGCCGCTGGGCGCTGGTGCGCTGGCCGGCGGACTCTCCCGCAGCGGCCGCGCTGCTCATCGAGACCGGCGGCAGTATTGCCGACGTGGTGTGGACGTCCGGCGGTGAGATCTGGTTCGTCGCCGACCCCACCGGAATTCCGCAGGTGTATCGTTGGCGCGACTCGGGGGGTGCACAACCGCTAACGAACGAGCCGCTCGGCGCCCGGGCACCGGCGCCACTCCCGGACGGTACCCTGTTGTATGCCGCCCTCAGGGCGCACGGTTGGGAACTGCGCCGGGCGCCGGTGGTCGAGGGACGTCCGCCGGTGACGTTCCCCGAGCCGCTGCGGTTCGACTCCGCGCCCGCCGTGCCGCTCACCGAGACCGGCTACACCATGTGGCCATCGCTCCGTCCGCATTTCTGGATCCCGCTGTTCGACAACGCCGGACCCACCGGACGGTTTGGCGGAGCGCTCACGGCGGGAACGGACGCCCTGGGCCGGTTCGCTTACGCCGCGGACCTGTACATTTCACCGCACCCGTTCCGCGCCGCAGGCGACTTCGCGCTGGTGTCGTCGGTGCTGGGCAACCCGACGCTGGACCTGTCGGCCTGGGCGTCCTGGGCGGACCTTGGATCGCCGCCGAGCGCACCGAATGTCACGGTGTCGGAGCTCGACCACTATGCGGCGCTCGGCGCGTCGTTCGTGACCCGGCGTTGGCGCAGGCTGGCAAGCGTGCGGGCCGCGGTGGAGTTCGAGCGCACCCGCTTCGCCACGATCCCCGACACCTCACTGGCCGCCATTTGCGTGGGGTGTGAGACCCAGAATCTCGTCGGCGGGTCGGTGACGCTCACACTGTCGCGGCTGGTGGTCGGTGCCGTTTCGATCTCACCGGAGAACGGGTTCACGTGGTCCGCGACCTATCGGCGGCGGGACGAGCAGGGCGCCACGCGCTGGTCGAACGAGGTGCGCTCCCGGCTGGCGCTGTACGCCCGCGTCCCCGGCCTGGGCGGCTTTGCCCACCACGTGCTGGCGCTGCGGCTCCTTGCGGGCGCCACCACCGGGCCGCTCGGCACCCTGTTCCGGGTTGGCGGCGTGTCACCGCAGGGCGTGAACTTCTTCTTCGCGCCGACGCTCAACGCCACGCGCGCGTTTCCGATCCGTGGGTATGCGTCGGGCGAGCTGCGCGGCCAGCGCGCGGTCGCGGGCAGCGTCGAGTATCGCATGCCGCTCGCGCTTGTGGGCCGTGCCATCGGTCATCTTCCCCTCGGCGTCGACAAGCTCTGGCTCAACCTGTTCGCCGATGCCGGTGACGCCTGGGCCCCCGGCACGTCGCCGCGCCTCACCCGGCTGCGCTCCGCCGGACTCGAGCTGGCCGGCGTGCTGACGGCGAGCTACGACTTCCCCCTGTCGGTGCGACTCGGGGTCGCGCAGCCGCTCGCCGATCCGCCCTCGGGTATCCCGCGGCGCACACAGGTGTACGCGGCTCTCGCCTCCGACTTCTGAGCACGCGGGGCGGTGTCGCGAGTTGACACGTCGTCCGACGAATCCCTAAGTTTCCGCGACCCTTCGGAGAATTGATGTACTGCTCCCGCTGCGGCACCCAGAACGACGACGCCAGCAAGTTCTGCCGCTCCTGCGGACTGGATCTGTCGCACACGACTCCGGTAGCTGGCGTGCGCGACCAGCAGGTCGACGCGACGGAGCTGGATCTGGTGCGGGAGCAGTTGCACGACGAGTACGAGATCCTCGAGGAGCTGGGCCGCGGCGGGATGGCCATTGTCTTCAAGGCGCGCGAAAAACAGCTGGAGCGCGATGTGGCGATCAAGGTCCTGCCGTTCTCGCTCGCGTTCGACAAGGAGTTCGTCGAGCGGTTCCAGCGGGAAGCCCGAACGTCCGCCAAGCTCGAGCACCCGAGCATCATCCCGATCTATCGCGTCGGCAAGTCCGGCCGCGTCATCTATTTCGTGATGAAGTTCCTGCGCGGCAAGCCGCTCTCCAGCGTGCTCGCCGCGCGCGGCCTTCTCCCTCCCGCCGAGATCCGGCAGACCTTGCTCCAGGTCGGGCGCGCACTCGCCTACGCGCACAAGAGCGGCATCGTGCACCGCGACATCAAGCCCGACAACATCATGTTCGACGAGCACGGCCTAGCCGTCGTGACGGATTTCGGCATCGCCAAGGCGGCGA
>WNFR01005900.1_pt1 | contig 14157 bp, 9 predicted proteins | sample 5400221 | NCBI WGS metagenome assembly WNFR01 (sample SAMN13153357, study PRJNA577476) | soil metagenome | isolation source: 40 cm soil under Madrone tree | place: USA:California | collected 2016-06-14 | reverse complement strand
GCCGACTCGCCGCGGCAGTACTCGCAGCGATAGCGATAGCCGTACGGGACGTGATGGACTTCGGGCAGGAACGGCGCGAACCCCGATCGTTGGACCGCCTTGCTGGCCGTGAGACTCAGCCCGCCGTAGCTGCGCCCGTGGAAGGCGCCGAGGAAGCCGATGATCGCGGGCCGGCCCGTCGAATGGCGCGCCAGTTTGATGGCGCCTTCGACCGCTTCCGTTCCGGAGTTCGACAGGAACACCCGCTTCTTGCTCGGCCCGGGCGCGAGCTGCGCGAGCCGCTCGCACAGCGCCGCGAAGCTCTCGTAGTAGAAGTCCGAGCCGCAGATATGAAGGAAGCGCGCCGCGGCGTCCTGGACGGCTTTTACCACCTTCGGATGGCCGTAGCCCGTGGATGCGACGGCGATGCCGGCCATGAAGTCGAGGTAGCGATTGCCGTCAACGTCCTCGATCACGGCGCGCTCGCCACGCGCCACGGCGAGCGGATACTCCTTGGGATAGGATGTCGAGGCAAAGCGGTCCTGCCGCTCGACGATCGCGCGGGCCTTGGGACCCGGTGGCGGCACGACGATGCGGGGATAGTCGCGTGCTGCGGTCATGCGCGCACCCTCACCTTTGAGAGTGTCTTCTCCAGCGCCGTCGTTAACCGGCCCACGATCTCGTCGATCTCCGGCTCCGTGATGATGAATGGCGGCGCGATCAACGCGGCGTCGCCACTGGTTCCGTCGGCGTGCCCCACGTTCGGCCATACCGTGATTCCCGCCGCGAGCGCGGCATCCGCAAATCGCTCGGCAAATTTTGCCGACCGGGGAAAAGGCGCTCGACTCCCCTTATCTTCGACGAACTCGATACCGGCAAGGAGCCCGCGGCCGCGCACATCCCCGACGTGCGGCAGATCGGCCAGCAAGCGCAGCCGCTCATGCAACACACGACCCATCTGGGCGCAGCGCTCCACGAGCTTGTGTTGCTTGAGGTACTTCATCGTGGCCACGCCGGCCGCGCAGGACACGGGGTGATGAGAGAATGTCTGGGCGTGCACGAAGCTGCCCGAGCCCTGCGCGATCACGTCGACGATACGCTCGGGCGCCGCGATGCCCGACAGCGCCGCATAGCCGGCGGAGACACCTTTGCCGAACGTCATGATGTCGGGTGTCACGCCGTACGGCTCGATCGCCCACCAGGTCCCCGTGCGGCCGACGCCGACGAGCACCTCATCGGCCACAAAGAGCACGTCGTGGCGGTCGCAGATCTCACGCACCCGCTTGAAGTACTCGGGCCGCGGTGTCGACGCGCCGGTCGACGAACCGCCCACAGGCTCGGCGATGAAGGCGGCGACCTGATCGGCACCGAGTTGTTCGATCGCTTCTTCCAACACGTCTGCGCTGCACACCGGACAGGCCGGGCCGCGGCCGCCGCACTCGCAGCGATAGGGATACGGCGCCGGAATGCGGTGGACATCGACGAGCCACGGGCGGAACGGTGCCTTGTGCGCTTCCCGCGCCGAAGCGGAGAGCGCGAGCAGCGTGCTGCCGTGGTAGCCGGGGGCGAGCGCGATGATCCTGTGCTTGGTGGGACGTCCCCGCTCGACCCAATACTGGCGGGCCAGCTTCAACGCCGCCTCGACCGCCTCCGACCCACTACAGAGGAAGTAGAGCTTCGAGAGGTCACCGGGCAGCGTGTCCGCAAGCTCGTCGGCGAGGTTCTCGACGGGCCCGTGGGTGAACATGGTGCCTGACAGGTAGCCGAACTGCCGGCACTGCTCGGCGATCGAGTTCTCAATCTCCGGGTTCGAGTGGCCGAGGTTCGCAACGTAGGCGCCGCCGACCGCATCGAGGTAGCGCTTGCCGCGCTCGTCGATGAGCCAGCAGCCCTCGCCGCGGACGATCTTGGGATACTCGTAGCCCAGCTTGCGATAGAAGACGTGGCTGTTGGGATAGCGGTGTGCGGGCACGACGCAAAGCTACTGCATGGACTGGCAGTCGTCATTAACTTGCATCCCGGCGAGACACTGGCCCCTCGTCCAATGGCAGGACAGCGGACTTTGGATCCGCGAATCTAGGTTCGAATCCTAGGGGGCCAATTAGTTCACATGGGAAAGAAAAGCGAAGCCCGCAGCTCCGAGACGGGTCGCTCTTACCGGCTGGACCGCCTCATCGGCCAGGGAGGATTCGGCGAGGTCTACCTGGCGACTCCCACGCCTCCAGGCGGGCTGCCGCCGCAGGTCTGCATCAAGATCAGCCACCGTCTCACCGCCTGGCTCCGCGAGGCGTACTTCGCCGAGTTGCTCGAGCAGGAGCCGCGCGCGCTGCGGGTGTTCGACCGGTTCGCCGAGGTCGATGGTGACGGCATGCGTTACTGCATGGTGATGGAGTACGCCGAGCATGGCGACGTGGGCGCGTGGCTCAAGCAGCGCGGCCCTCAGCCCGAGCGCTTCGTCCGCCGCGAGATCGCCGCGCTCCTCGGCGCGCTCGACACGCTGCATCGCGGGCAGGCGCTGCACCGCGATCTCACGCCCTTCAACGTGTTCGTGTGCGAGAAGGAACAGCTCAAGCTCGGCGACTTCGGCATCGCCCGGCACCAGCGCAATCGCCACGGGGTCACGGCCGACGCGTTCAACCCGCTCAACGCGCCGACGGAGATCGCGTGGGGCTGGATCCGAAGGTGGCAGCAGCGCGACGACATCTATCAGGTCGGCCAGCTCGCCGCGATGCTGCTGCGCGGTGACATCACGAGTCCCATGCGCAGCAAGGATGTCCGTCGCCTGCCCTGCAGTGACCACTTGAAGGAAGTCATTCACCGCTGTTTGGGGAGCCGGGGCAAACGCTACGAAGCCGCGGGTGAGCTCATCGCGGCGCTGCGCCATCGCCCGAAGGAGTTGAAGAAGGGTCGCGTCGCGACCATTGCGGGGAAGCGGCTGTCCATCACGGGATTCCTGCGGCGTCCGCGGAGCGAGGCCTTCGCTGCAGCGCGCAAGGCGGGCGCGATCATCCAATCGAAACCCGGACGCATGACCGACGTGCTCGTGCGCGGGCGGCCGAACCAGCTGCAGATCGCCGGCGAGGATGGTGGGACGAAGCTGATGGAGATCCGGCGCCTGGCCGCGCTCGGGCACCGGATCACCATCATCGGAGAGCAGCAGTTTTGGAAACTCGCCGCGTCAAAGACGCGGGCGCGGCGGCGCAAGGGCTAGTGTCCGCTCGACGTGCGAGTCGACATCCAGAGGTCACTGCCCCCCAAACCTCCCGCTCGCGTTGACGCGAAGATCAAGGTTCGAGCGTCGTGCGAGAGCGACGGGTGAACGTCGTTGGCCGTGCTACTCAGCGGTGCTCCGACGTTCTCCGGCGTCGACCACGGGTCGTGCACGCTGCGCCGCGTGGATCGCCAGAGGTCTGACGCGCCAAGACTCCCGGCGCGGTTGGAATGGAAGTAGATCTCGCGTCCATCGGCGCGCAGCGAGGGGTGGGCATCGGTGATCGCGGGATCCTGATTGCTGAGCTCTGTAACCAGCACGGCGGGACCGCGCGCCTCCCCGTCAGTATTGATCGGTGCGACGTAGATATCGAGCGCCACGGAATTCGGCCCTCGGACGAAATAGAGGTTCGCGGACCCTTCTTCGGCGCTCTGGAGATAGAACCCGCCCGCCTCGAACGCCGCCGTGTTCACGTCGGGTCCCAGATTCACCGGGGGTCCCCAGCCGAGGTCGTCCCCCTTGTCGGCCCGACGTGACACGTAGATGTCATTCGATCCGTACCCGCCTGGGCGGTCGCTCGAGAAGAACAGCAAGTGCCCATCGACAGAGAGCGCCGGTGCCGCGTCGACACCCGAGGCGTTCACGTTCGGACCCAGGTTGACCGGCTCTTCCCAAGGGCTGTCGAGTGAGGCACGCCGCGAGACCCAGATGTCGGCACCTCCCAGGCCACCCGCGCGCGTCGACACGAAGTAGAGACTCAGCTCATCGGGTGACAGCGTCGCGTTCATATCATTCGCGGAAGAGTTGACCGGCGCGCCCAGATTCACCGGGTCAGACCACTCGGAGCTCGCGAAGCGCTCGGCCTCGAGCGGGAACAGTGCGCGCTCGGATTCGGCACCGCACGCGACTAAGAGAGCGAGCGAAGCCAGCGAAACGAGAATGCGAGACTTGGTCATCATGGGCCCTCCCTCAGTTCAGTTCCGCCTGCCGTGCGGGTGGACACCCAGATATCCGTCCCGCCAAGACCTCCTGTCCGATTCGATGCGAACAGCAATGACCGGCCGCCGCTCGAAAGGCTGGGCTGCTGTTCGGCGGCCGTCGAGTTCACCGGTGCCCCCAGGTTCACGGGGGGCGTCCAAGGATCATGGACGCTGCGCCTGGTGGACGTCCAGAGATCCGCCCCGCCGATCCCACCGGGTCGGGTTGAGAAGAAGAACACTTCCCTGCCATCCGAGCGCAGCGTCGGACCTTGATCGGTAGCAATCGGGTCACTGAGCTCGGAAATCAGCACGGCGGGTCCACGCGTTTCACCGTCCCGCGTGATCGCTGCATAGTAGAGATCCGCGGTCCCGCCCGGGGGCGCTCGATTGAAGTAGAGGTTCGCCGCGCCGTCCTCGGCGCTCTGCAAGAACTCCGCACCAGCCTCCGCCGCCGCGGTGTTGACGCCCGGACCGAGTGCAACAGGGACACCCCAGCCGAAGTCGTCTTTCGGGTTGGCGCGCTTTGACAGGAAAACGTCACCGAGCCCCGCTCCGCCGGGCCGGGTGCTCCTGAAGAAGAGCAGATGACCGTCCACGGATAATCCTGGTCCAGTCTCGTCCGAGGCTGTATTAACGGCCGGTCCGAGGTTCAGCGGAGCCTCCCACGGGCAGTCCTTGCAGGCGCGCTGGGAAACCCAAATGTCGAATCCGCCGATTCCGCCGGGTCGATCGGAGCCGAAATAGAGGCTCAGTTCGTCGTTCGAGAGTGTCGGACCTTGCTCGTTGAACGTCGTGTTGATGATCGAGCCCAGGTTTTCCGGGTCGGACCAGGGCGAGAAGTGCGAGACGGCGTTCGCCACAAGATTCCCCGTAATGCTTCGATCGGGCTCCGTTTCACATGCAAAGAGCAGAGCGATCGATACCGATGCAGCAAGCATCCGCGTTGTCGGAATACATCCTCCAAGGCGTCCGAGCTACTGTGCGCCGGGCCTGCGTGTCGACATCCACAGGTCCTGGGCCCCATAACCACCGGGCCGGTTCGATGTGAAGATCAGCGTCCGCCCGTCGCGCGACAGCGCCGGCTGCGACTCAATGCCCGGCGTATTGAGCGGGGCGTCCAGATGGACCGGCGCCGACCACGGATCGTGGATGCCCTGGCGTGTGAACGACCAGATGTCCAAGCCCCCGAACCCCCCGACGCGGTCCGTCGACAAGAGCAGCTCGTGACCGTCGGCGCGCACTGCGACTTTCTGATCGGCCGCCGGGCTGTTCAGCACGGGCACAATGACGGCGGGTCCCAGCGGCTCACCGTCATTCGACACGCTGACCCGGTAGAGGTCGAGGCTGCCGCCCGGTGGCGTCCGATTGAAGTACAAGACGGCGTTGGGCTCGCCCCCCTCGCGCACATAGTACGTGCCATTCTCTGTCAACGCGGTGTTCACCTCTGGGCCCAGATTCACGGGTGGTCCCCAGATGTCACCGTCCCGGTCTGTGCTGACGCGATAGGAGACGTAGACGTCGGCACCACCAAAGCCGCCCGGGCGAGAGCTGAAGAAAAAGAGCATGCGCCCGTCCTCCGAGATCGTCGGTGCACCTTCGACCGCGTCGCTATTGATCGCGGCGCCGAGATTAACGGGCGTCTCCCACGCGCACGGCACACACTGACGGTGCGACATCCAGATGTCGTTATTGCCGAAGCCACCGGGCCGGGCCGAGACGAAGTAGAGTGTGAGGCCGTCGGTGGAGAGGCCGGCATTGCCGTCGAGCGCGCTGGAGTTGACCAGCGGACCGAGATTCACGGGCTCGGACCACTCGGAGCCGTCAAAGCGGTCGGCCGCGAGCGCGAATCCCATCGGGTCGGCTTCGGACCGGCACGCGGCAAAGAGTACGATCAGCGGTACAGCAGCCAGGGTGCTTCGACTCGTGTTCATACGAGCTCCATGAGAAGGTCAACAGCTTCCGCTTGTCCCCGTCTGGACCACACAGCTCCTGCTGCCCGTTGCTCCTTGTGTATCCTGGACCGTCAAGACGACGGTATATGAGGTCCGCGAGCCGAACACCTTGTCCACGACGATGGGACCGCTCCCACTCGTGCCGTCCCCGAAGTTCCAGGACCAGGCGCTCACCCCGGTGTCGTCGCTCGACCCGTAGCCGTTGAACGTGCACTGGCGTCCGCCTTTGATCTTGCCGCACGTCCAGCTGTAGTGCGCCACCGGCGGATCGTTGAGCGTCATCGCTGTGGCGACTGACGAATACGGTGAGGATTCGTCCGGATTGAAGGCGCGCAGCCGGTACGAGTACGACGTGCTCGACGAGAGCCCCGGATCGCTGAAGGTCGTGACATTCGCGCCAACTGATGCGATCCACGCGAACGCACTGCAGCCCACGCCCACGCAGCGCTCGACCTGAATCTCAGACTCGGTCGCTCCGGGGTCCGCCCACGCGAGATCGATGCGCGAACGACTGATGGCGCTCGCGATGAGATTCCCGGGGGCAGCAAGGGGCGGCGCAGTGATCGCGTTGGCGATGTTCGAGTACTCGGACGCGCCGCCAGAATTGCTGGCGCGCACGCGATACGAGTACATCGTGCTCGGCTGGAGACCGGCGTCACTGACGCTTGTCGTATTGGCGCCCCGCGACGCGATCCTCAGGAAGTCGCTGCACCCCTCTCCGCTGCAGCGCTCGATCTCGATCCGCGACTCGTTGGTGGCATTATCCGTCCACGTGAGGTTGATCCGCACGGCGGTTGCGGCGGCCGCGACCAGATCCGAGGGCGCCGCCGGTGCCGGCGGCGGCGGCGGCGGGCTACCGCTGAACGCGCTGTAGAGGATCGAGCCCTGGCCCGGTTCAGGGGGAGGCTTGTAGCCGTACGGATCGTTCCAAGTGATGTGATCGACCGTGGCGTTCTGCTTGAGTGCCGCATCCACTTGCTCCGGTGGCGCAAGGGGGTTGGTCTCGAGGTAGAGCGCGGCGACACCGACGACGTGGGGCGTCGCCATCGACGTGCCGCTCAACAACTCCGTGGAGTGGTCATCATAGATCCACGCCGAGGTCACATCCACGCCCGGCGCCCAGAGGTCGACGCAGCTGCCGCGGTTGGAGAAGTCCGCTTCCATGTCCGACGCGTCGGTCGCGCCGACGGTCGTCGCTTCGGGAGCGCTGGCGGGCGAGTAATAGCAAGCGTTGTCGTAGTCGTTCCCCGCGGCCACGCCGACGAAAATCCCGGCGTTCACCGCGGACGCGATCGCCTGGTTCATCTCGTCGAAGTACCAGCCGCCCAGCGACAGGTTGATGACCGCCGGGCTCTGGTGGTTGGCAATCACCCAGTCCACACCGGCGATGACGTCGGACCAGTAGCCCCAGCCCTCGCAGTACAGCACCCGGACGGAGTACAGGCTCACGGCCTTGGCGACGCCGTACGTCGCTCCCCCGATCGTTCCCGCGACGTGCGTGCCGTGGCCATTGCAGTCGCTCGCGTCTCCGCCTTCGACCACATCGATGCCCGGCGACGCCCGTCCGCCAAACTCGGAGTGCGAGTACATGATGCCGGTGTCGATGATGTAGGCGTGCACGCCCGCCCCGGTTGCGGTGTACGCGTACGTGCCGCTGAGCGGCAGATCGCGTTGATCGATACGATCCAGCCCCCAGGTGGCATCGGACTGCTCGTCCACCGCGTGGACGATTTCGTCTTGTGTGACGGAGGCGACACGTGGATTCGCTCTGAGCGCGGCCGCCGCGGCGTCGGGCAGGTGCGAGAGTGCGAAGCCGCGGAAGGCGGCCGTGTAAACATGCCGCACGCTCGCGCCGTGTTGGGCCGCGACATCGCGAGCCACGGCGCGCGCGTCGCTCACGTCGCGCCGGAGCACGACAAGGTATTGGCCCGGCACGGCGCGACGGGGATGAGCATTGCGGGAAAAGCGAGGTGCGGCGGGCCGGACGCCCGTAGGATCGGAGTCCCGGTTGCATCCCAGCAGCAGCGTGAGCGGAACCAGCAGTAATGCGACGCGGGACACGGCGCTCATGGCAATCTCACTTTCTCGAAGCCTGGTGGGTGACCTTGCGTGTGACGGACAGCGGAGCGGAGGTTGCTCAGCGGACAACATGCATGGATCTGCTCACCCGAGTTGTGCCCCAGCGCCCACCAACCCTGCGGTTCTACGGGCCAATCGGGCTGACCGCCAATCATCGCACGGCAACTCGCTCGAACGTCGTCCCGCTCGCGAAGGGCCCCGCGTCGGCGCCGCTGTAGCAGTCGTGCACCGTCAAGACATCGCCCGCGAGCTCACCTACCACAATCACCGCGACCTGGCTGGGCGATGCGCGCGGGATCTCGAGCGTCACTCCGTTGTGCTCATCGATTCGCCCCGCGATGCGACCGAACGCGCTGGGCGAAATGCCGACGTCGCCCGTGAACCACAGCGTGACGCGACCCCCAAAAAGCATCCCCTCCACCGAGTCGACCCTCACGCTCACATGGAGGCCTGTATTCAAGACCGGTGGATCGACGATCCTGTTCGGCGCGGCGTAGCTCCACTCGCCGAGCATCACCGCCGAGGGTGCAACGGCGTCAGTGACTGATGCGGCACATGAACTGACGAGAATGACCACTAACAGGAGTGATGCGTAACGCGAAATCGAGTTCATCTGGCACCTCCGGCGCGTCCAGCGAGTGACTCATTGACGGACCGCCGGAGGTGGATTGCTTATCAGCTCATTCACGGCGTCGTTGCAGGAAGGAAGCTCGGCCCCTGCCTGCGACGCAGGCGCAAGATCTGACGCGTCGCCCGCTCAAAGGAGGCATCGACTCCAACGGATCGGCCTGACACTACTCCTAGCTGACTCGATTGACCGATGACCGGCACCGGCGTCTTGGCACAGGGGTACGTCGTGCCGTCGAGGACACAAGAGTCTGGTGCAAGCGCTCCGAGGCGGCCGTCGGCGTTATCGCCCCAGCACAACGCGACGGCTGCGGAACTCATCCCGCACGTCGCGAAGTAGCCGACGCTGATTGTCGCAAAGCTGACTCCGCCCGACACCTGAACGGGCGTCCTGCGGTCAATTGTGGAGCCGTCGCCGAGCTCAGCCACGCTGTTGTGCCCCCAGCAGAATGCCGCACCCGCGAGCGCCAGCGCGCAGGTATGCTCCTGTCCAACGCTCAGACCGCTGTCCGCCGTTGCAAACGGCCCTCCCGTCACGGCGCGTGGAGTCGGAAATATCCCATTGAGCGAACCGTCGCCAATCATGCTTCCGTCGCCCCAGCAATAAGCCGTCCCGTCCGAAGCAATGGCGCAGGAGTGTGAGTATCCAGCTCCCACAGCCACAAAGCTGTGGCCACCCGCAACCTGCGCGGGAGACGTGACGAATTGGCTAGTGGAACCACTGCCCACCTGGCCACTCTGGTTGTATCCCCAGCAGTAGGCCTCGTGGGTCGATGTGACACCGCATGTGTGGTAGAGGCCTGCGTGTACAGACTGAAAAAGCAGGCTGCCGTCGCCCACGAGCACCGGTACTGGGCTCGAGGAGCCGCTGGCGTCGCCCAACTGTCCCGCCTCGTTGTTCCCCCAGCAGTACACTGCGTTCGCAGTCGTCATCCCACAGGTGTGAAAGAACCCGACGGTCACGCTGGCGAACTGGTGTCCGCCTGTGACCGGCACGGGGGCGAGGCTGCTGGTCGTCGAACCGTCACCCAGTTGACCATGGGTGTTGTCCCCCCAGCAGTAGGCTTCATTGGCCGGTGTGACAGCACAGGTGTGGAGGGCACCAGCGCTCACCACAGCGAAGGAGTAGCCGCCTGCGACGGCCCGCGGCGTCTCCGCGCTCGCAAGCGTTTCGAGGCCAGGACTCCGGAATCCGATGCCCAGCGCCCCGTCACCTCCAAACCCCCAGCAATACGCCGAGCCATCGCTCGCGCTGGCACAGCCGACGCCCCCGGCGCTCACCGACCGGAAATTCACCCGATCGGCCGCGATGCCGGCCGATCCGGCCATTGCTTCGCTCGTCGCCGTGATGCGTGCCGCGCCGGCGGCGAGAGTGGTGACGATCCCGCTCTGTGAAATGGTTGCCACCGATGGATTGTCACTCGACCACGTCACAGCCCTGCTGAGCACATGTCCAGCCGCGTCCCGGGGCACCGCAACCAGTTGGACTGCTCCACCGACGACGGTCTTCGCATCCGACCGCGCGGCGACTGCAGTAACCGGTGCGCCGCCTGGCGCCGCTTCCCAACTGCCCTCCAACCAGATGCGCTGGTTTCCGATTGGGCAAACGTATTGGCCGATCAGCTTTGTCGCTGGCGATCCGGTGAGAACCCCCTGGTAGCGGCAGTCCCCTCCAGCCTCGCCGAAGCTGATTCCATGACTTGAGAGGTAGCCGTCCGTAATGAGAACTGACCACGCTGTGTTGTCCCACGAACGCAGCGGGACGCCGGGACCAGGGTGACCGAGGCACGTACCGACCTGCGACACTGTCCCGCTGACCTCGGCACCGTTCTGGGTGAACCGATAGGATCCCGTGTCGCTGCAGGACACGGCCTTCACACCTACACCTTGATTGGGATTACCCTGCACGAACCACCACACCGTGATCTGCTCGGTGAAGTTCCACTCCCCCGCGATATCCATCACCACCGCGACGGTCGCACTGTCGGTCTTGGCCTCGCTCGTCGCGGTGATCACGACTGTGTCCGACACCGCGAGGCCCGTTACTACGCCGGTCGGCGTAACGCTGGCCCGCGTTGGCGCGCTGCTTCTCCACGTGACCGGGCGGTCCGGGAGCACGTGGCCGCTTGCGTCTTTCACCTGGGCCGTCAGCTGCAGCGTCTGGCCGATCACGACGCCGGCCGCGGGGGGCGTGACCTCCACCGAGGCCACAGGCGCGGTAGGCGTCGTAGGATCGCTGCCGCAGGCACCGAGCAGCCACGATGCGAGCGCGATCACCGAAGCGAGCCCTCGCGTCCGTAGGGATGTCAAGTGACCCTCCTGACTGCCGTTGCGTCCGTTTGACGGATCGCGGGAGGCGGATTGCTTGTCAGCCGTCTATGGCTTCGGAACCGCGGTCTCCGTAAACACCACCTCAGCCCGGCGTCCGGTCCCATCGGTCAGAGCGGCCCGCACGCGCACCTGTGGCTGGCTCCCGCCGAGCCGCATCTGCACCGCCGAGATACCGGCGGCGTTGGTTGTCAGAAAGTGGGCCGAGAGCTCTGGCAGGACAGCCAGGGTGTCGCCATCGAACAGCATGTCCCATTGAATCAGCGCCCCAGCCTGAGGGCTGCCGTCATCTCCCAGCACCCGCACGCGGAGGGATTCGGCAAGGAACGCGCGCATCGTGTCGACTTGACCGTCGCCGCTCACCAACTCGACGGAGCGGAACGGAACCGGCAGCGGCGGCATCTTCCCCAGCGGCGACCACGACGGTGAAAACCCTGCTCCCATGCGCTTCATACCAGTGCCATCTGCGAAGATGGACGTGATCCCGAAGAGCTCGTACAGGATGCGGCGGCTATCTGGAGACCATGTGGGCGAGCCTCCCCCCACGAGCCGTCTGAGCCCGCTGCCGTCCGGATTCATGGCGTATATCCCCGGCCAGCCGTATCCGTATGCAAGGTATCGTTGAAAAACGATCGTCTGACCATCGGGGGACCAAGACGGATAGAAGTCGATCGCCGAGTCACTGGTCAGCTGCATCACGTTCGACCCGTCGGCATTCATTACGTGAATGGCGTTCACTCCAGTTCGGGAGCTTGCGAAGACGATGCGCGATCCGTTCGGCGACCAGCTCGGGTGTGAGTCGTAACCCACAAATGAGAGTCGCGTCAGGCCGCTGCCGTTCGCGTTCATCACGTGAATGCTGCCGTCCCTTGTGAAGGCGATCTTCCGACCATCAGGTGACCACGCCGGGTCTTGGTCGGTCGTGGGCCCGGACGTCAGGTGCTGGAGACCAGACCCATCCCAATTGACCACATAGATGTCCCAATCGTTGTGTTGCGTGCGGTCGCTTTGGAAGGCCAGCTTCCTGGCGTCCGGTGACCACGCCGGGTTATCGTCGCGCGGACCCGTCGTCACTTGTCTCAGATTCGTGCCATCGGCGTTCATGAGGTAGATCACTTCGTACGGCGTCCAGAACGCGATCTGGCTGATGCTGTTCGAGTCCGGTGGTGGCGGCGGCGGCGGCGGCGGGGGAGGCGGCGGCGGTCCACCCGACGGATTCACGACGATGTTGCCGCTTTGGACTTCGATGAGGTCAGCAGGTTCCGAGTCCGGGAAAACGGGCGGCGTGTTGGCAACCGCGCGCCACACGGCATCCAGCCCGATGCCCGTGTCACCGGGCGTGCTGGACGTCTCGGCGACGCCGCCGACCCACGCGGAGTCGCCCCCGACGATCGCGAAGCACGTGACTCGGCCGGACCAGCGAAGGCCGGTCTGTGGATAGAAGCCGCTGAACGTTCCGGTCACGTGGCCGTGATCATCGAGGATTGCCCGCATTTCGAAGGTGCGGAACGTCTGCGTGAATGGATTCAGCACCAGGGCGACCGGGTCGGTCGCGACACTCGCCGCGATGACCGTCGTGCCGGTCGTAAAGTCCGCCGTTACCGTTGTCCCCATCTGATCGCCGGTCAGGTCAGCGAGGTCCTTGGGAATTGACAGGACATAGTCCGTATTCGGGGAGAGCTGCTGCGCTGGTTGGAAGTCTGCGCGCAGACCGTCGGCCGTCAGGACGACGCTCCCGCGCACCGGGGAACCATTAAGCAGGACCTGAATTCTTGCCGCGGAAGTCGCGTCGATCGGTTCACTGAAGGTGGCGACGATGGCGGTGTTCAGCGCAACATCGCGCTTGCGTGGCGGCGGATCGGTGCGCACCACGCCGGGCCGACGACTGAGTGGAACGACGAGAGCGAGGAACCTGTTGGCCCCCCCGTCGAGTCGGACGTTGACGTCGAGCTTGTCGCCAGCCACGGCACCGATTGGAACCGCATCGAAGCCCCCGTCCTCCATCGCCACCGGCAGGCTGCTGCCGGTGCGCGTGTTGCTGATGGTGGCGAACCCGCCGTTGGGAATGGTGCCGGGCGGCAGTGCTACGTAAGCAACGCTTGCGTCCGATGTCACAGCGATCGAGCGAGATAGCCCAGTGCTGGTCGCAGCCACCATCTGTACGGGGTTCGACACAACCGCCGCCGGAGGGGGCGGTGGGGGGGGCGGCGGATTTGGGCCGACGAGGCTGGGGCGCTCGTCGAGACAGGCCAGGACCAGCGTGAGGGCGCCGAGCGCGACAAGGACGCTCTTGCTCACTGCGCACCTCCCACCGCCACGAACCCTGCCCAGTAAAACGGATGCGCCGTCGCCGGCGTCGCGATCAACGCCCGCTGCGCCTCGGCCAGCGCGCGCGCCGGGTCCGCCGCGACGTCGCCGCCGCCATAGAACCGTTCCATCAACGCCGCCGTCGCCCAGTCGTCCACCGGCCAGAGCGTCGCCACGACGTTCCGGGCTCCGGCGTGCAGAAACGCCCGCGTGAGCCCGACCCAATCGTCGCCCGCGGGCACATCGGCCAGCGCCCCCGAGCCGAGTCCCGTCTGGCACGCCGACAACACGACGAGGTCCGCCACGAGGTGCAGACCGAACACCTCGTGCACCTCGAGGCGCCCGTCCTCGGCGCCATCGGGCGCGAGCTGGACGAACGAGAACAGCGGATTCTGTTTGTTGAGTACGCCGTAGGTCGCGAGGTGTAGCACGCGTCGGCTGGGCGCGAGGCGTCGGAATGCCGACTCGGTCGCTGCGTTGCCCGTTAAGATTTGCGCCGCCGCGGCAAGGCGTCGGATCGTCGCCACCTCCTGACCGGACCCCGGCAGCGTCGCGGGCTGCGGCGCAAACGCCAACAGCCCGACACCCGGAAGCCCCGCCGGCCGGTCGCCGAGCGCGATCCACACCGACGCCGACGGCGTCATCGCCAGCTCGTAACGCTGGACGAGAAACCGTCCGGCGGTATCCGTCAGCG
>WNFR01007530.1_pt1 | contig 14158 bp, 17 predicted proteins | sample 5400221 | NCBI WGS metagenome assembly WNFR01 (sample SAMN13153357, study PRJNA577476) | soil metagenome | isolation source: 40 cm soil under Madrone tree | place: USA:California | collected 2016-06-14 | reverse complement strand
TTTAAACCGTGGCCGGGCTCTCCGGCGGCTTTTTGAGCAGCAGCGTCCAGCGCAAAGTGCTTGGTGATATATTGCGATATATCAAAGCTGCAGGAGGGAAAAAAAAACGATAGTTAGAATTGACTTAGTGGGGGCAAGTGGCTCGGCATACTGGGGCATGACCATCTCTTCGCTTTTGCGGAGGCCCTCCCGTATGAAGCCCATTTGATAATTGAAGCGCTGCATTCTGTCCTGACTGCCGCGTACATTCTCCGCGTTTTCGTTGTCGACGAGCTCGGTTTTACAATCCTCGCAGATGAACACCCCACGTTCATAATCCGCGATCCTGTCTGCATCTAAGGGGGTGTAAGACCTGCTACAGAGCGGGCATATATACCCTTTATTGTCAAGTTGCTAGGCCCGGATCGGTTTGGGTTGGGTATGCGCCAGATATACAGAGACTCACGTTGCGCAAGCCGGTGTCTATGACTCGATGCATCTCCGCAACCCTCCACTTGACGACGTTGCAGAAGCGTTTGTAGTCGACATAAAAGTATTGTCTGCCCACCGAGCGTTGGGCCCCCTCTTTAAGTTCGTTTTGCCGATGGCTGGAGCAAATGGCTTTAGTCTGTCAAATAGAGGGGACCCAGGTGGAAGAGAAAGAAGACGCACGCCTGTATTAGCCCATCTTTTTCCAGAGTTGCCATGAGTTTGTTAAGCTCCTTGACTTGTAATCCGACCCTTCCCGCCAAGTCATCGTCCTTGAGCCTGCAACAGCCGGGGGAGGAAAAATGGATAGCGATGAGAACGAGACAGAACGGTAGAGTCCCGAACTTGGCACCCACACTTGATGTCGCGTTAGCTGGTCCATGACCACAATGAATCTTGGGTCATAGAACGCGCGAGTGACATGTTGAGCCAAAAGATATAGGGCAGCTTTGTTTTCTTCAGTCAACATAAGGTGCGAACGAAGGTGCACGCTAGGTGGTGGTGCGCTGCCGACGACAGAAACCACCTAGGAAGCTCCGATCACAATGGTCGTAGATTATCCTGTACTACGAGCATGAGTAGCGGACGATAAGATTCGGAACGCGCGCGTAACAGATACAAAGATGGCTCTGCTGCTGCTCGTTGTGATTGTCACGGGTCGGGTCAAGCGAGACAGACGCCGACTGACTAATACAACTACGATCTTATTAGAGCTAGAGCCATCCCAACGAAACGAAAATCTCGTGTTAGTCTCTCTCTTACTCTAACTCTAAACACAAGAGTCTCTGCTCTGCTATAAGCCAGTACTTTCACCAAGTCCGTTTAACCACTCGCTCGGTGAGACTTTCTAAGCCGCTTTTAGCCTCACTCTCCGGTATGTGCTGCAAAGTCTCTAATGCCTTGTTTGCATACGCGGAAGCAAGCTCCCGAGTGCGCTCTACACCAGATGATCTGCGAACTAGTCCTCGCGCCTGAATGTGTTTCCCGTATCACCGTGTCAGCTGCATAGACAAAGATAAGCAATTACTTACAAGCTCGACATCGCCTTCCTTCTCGAACTTTCGGGCGATGAGGGCACCCATCTCGGGGTGCTCTTCCCAAGCGTACAACGCAGGGCCTGTCGCAAGACCTAGCTGCAGATCGGCTCCGCCAGGCTTTCCGAGCGCGGCCTCTCCCGACTCGTAATCTAGGACGTCATCTACGAGCTTCAAAAGCAGAAAGATCGGTTACCACACAATGGAAAAAAAAAAAAGCGTGGCCAAACCAACGTACCTGGAATGCGATCCCAAGGTTGCGACCGTAGGCATACGCAGCCTCTTTCCAGATCTCGCCCTCCCTGGCGCCACCCAATACCACCGCCGCCCGGGCACCCTTCGCCATGAGACTCGCGGTCTTCAAGTATGTCTTTTGCAGGTAGATATTCCAGTTGTCGCTGCCAACATGCGACGCGCCGACGAGCGCAGCGCTCTGCTGAGCGACTTTGTTCATTTGCAAGATCTCCCCCTCGACGAGATTATTGATCACGCTGGCGATGAGCTCGACGACCTCGCTCTCACCGAGACGGGAGAGCGCCGCGCTTGCGCGTCCCAGAAGGAAGTCCCCGCCAAGGATGGCGTACTTGTTGCCAAATGCGGCGGGTGCGGACGGAGCGCCGCGACGGAGGTCCGCGCGGTCGATCACGTCGTCGTGTAGCAGCGAGGCGACGTGTATCATCTCGACGATCTGCGCGAGCCGCGTCTGCGTCGGCAGAGGCGGGCAGTTGTGGGCGACGGTCGGGAGCTCAGAGGTCGGGCGTCGTGGAGGCGGTAACGGTGGCGGTTTGGGCGGGTGCGGTGGCACGAGGGAGAAGACGGAGGCGAATGACGCGGTGTGGTCCGGCATGTTGGGGTTCCAGTCATTGAGCACATCAGGACGCGAGAGGGGGCGGTCGAGCTCATCTGTGCGTCCGCCCGCGCCTTCGCATTCTGCTGCCCATTTTTTTAGGTTCCAGTCGCGTCCAAGACCGTTGGTCGCGCGCGAAAAGAGGAGAATAAGTAACGGGCGAAGCTGTTTGGAAGGGTGCAAGAAATAATATTTGGCAATGTCTGTGAGAGTGGGATGGGCAGAACCGAGCAGATTGAGAAGCCTCTCTCGTAGGTGGTCGAGCTGGGGCTTCAATAGGAGATATGGGTCTGGACGCGCGGGCTCATGAAGAATTGGTTGTGCAGGTGGTGGGCGGGTCGCGTGTGCGGGCCTCTGCGCGAGACCTGGAGGAGTGTAGTGTCTACGTTGGGACCACGAAGGATGCGAGCGAAGAAAATGTATGCTACGAGAAGCTGGACATGGTCTCATCTTCGCCTCTCAGTCGGCGCTTTTATGTTGGGGGTTGCCAAGTTGAGATGACGAAATGATGATTGGAATGTGGAATTCCCCCAGACTGATTCCGGTCGGTTCGCGCGTCATCCGGGTTGCTCCGTCATCGTCATCAAATACAATACTCTATTTATAATGATATCGTCTAGTAGCGTTTCTAATGGCTTGTCCATCCAGACAAAGTTAACAGTATAACCGTGTGTGTACTTTTATGAGAATGTGAATAAAAAGAACTGAAGCAAGTCTTCAATTTCAACGTCCGCGTGTTGTTGGAGGACTCGGCGGTGATACCGGAGCCGCCATCAAAGGCTTCCGGAGTCTGCTGACAGGACGAGACAAGTATTCAGCTAGTTGCTTCCCCTAAGAACACCATCGTACGTCAACTTTTGAAAAGCCGAAAGTCCATATGACTTACTATGGCTTCAAGATCTTCCCACCCAACACTTTCGGTAGCATTAAGGGCTATCAACATCAGAGGTTTACCCGGGACATGATCCGTATTGGCGCTATCCGTGGGTGAGGTCTCATTGTTGGTACTAGATGCTGCAACGGCCAAAACCAGTATGCGCCCGAGCTAATGGTGGCAGCGATAGATAGTCAGATCGAAATATGGTGTCAAGGTGGTGGTGCTTACCTCACTATCTACCATTCCAATACCGTGATCGGCTACCTCGAGCCAAATTTCGCTACTCAGACCAACGACGAGGCGGACGTCATCCTTTGAGCGAGTTGAGTCACAAGCATAAGAAACGAGTTGACCATTTGGTGTTAAAAGGACGGCGGTGTGTAAGCCGGGAGAGCTGATGACTTGAGAAAGAAGCCGATGAAGGGTTGCGAGGACAAGCATAATTTATTCCAAAAGGTCAACGTCAACCAAACAATCCCCTTATTGGCCACCGCAAACTTCCGTCCTATTCAACCATGACGTCATCCCTTTACACGACTTCTTCGTATCTCATTTAACGCAGATCCAGCCCCAAGCCACTTCACCTGGCCGCTCGACATCGTATGCTTTGTCCCAATTTCGAACGTCTCTCCATTCAGCGTTGTCACTTTCACCCGAACCGGTGCATCCGATGTTCCTGCCAACAAATCACCAACTCCCATCGTCTCAACGACAGCACCTGATCCAATCCGGCCGTAGTCACTCTTGTCGGCGAACCACAAGGGAAGAATTCCCTGCTTCTGTAAGTGGTTTCACGCATGAGTGTGGTGTGCAACATTGTAAATACACGATTCTCACTTTAAGGTTGGTTTCGTGGATCCGGGCAAAGGAACGCGCGATGATCATAGCACAACCTTAAGTGCACTCAGCGATGTGCCAGGCCAAATCGAGCAGGCTTCTCACCGTAGAAGCGAGGCTGTAGGGCGGCGTGTTCACGGGCACTACCTTCTCCGTAATTATCGTCTACGATGAGTGCCCATGGTTGTTTCCTTTCTTTGAACTTTTTGGCCACCCTCGGTATCGTATCTACGGCCTGTTGGCTCGGATCATGATCATGGTCCAGAGCAACGTTCACTTCGCCGTTTTCGTCATTGATAGCCTTGTCGCGAATGAGCACTCAGACAATAAGCACAGAACTTGTTGAGGCTTACGGTGATTACTGTAACGAAGTGAGAGATCAGATCAGTCGTCCTCATGATCGAAATAACTTACGCAGATTCTCCGAGATGTTAGACAGATGCCCTTTGTATTTGAGCCATGGTCCCTAATCGGAGACACGCTAAGCTGATAGCGAGCGCGCCATGTAGTGACTTACTGCCGCAGAAATATGGTCTGTGGTGCACTTTCCCCTCACCCTCATCAGCACCTTCATTTTAGGCAGTTCCAGGATGGGGCCATCTTTGAAATGAGAGGGAAAGGGTTCGAGCATTTCAAGGCGCCGCGAGTCTTTGCGAATAACGACCTCAGTCTGTGGTTGAGGATCTGGCATCGGCTGTGGGTGATATGAGACATCGCCGAGTGCGAAACCCAACATTGGGAGGTCTTGTCCGGAGGGCGGACTGAACTTGAACTGTTTCCCCGAAGGCAACGTCAACGAATCCGTCATGGGGTTGAAAGACAGCTTCCCAGAAAATGCCATGGCAGTGACTATTATAGGTGAAGCGAGAAAGTTCATCGTGAGGCTATTACCATCATTGCGTGACTTAAAGTTCCTAGAGAAGAGTATAAGCCTATGACCTTGGAAAGAGTAAATCTCTTACCGGTTGAACGAGGTAAGAATTGCTTCCGTCGTGTAAGCAAACGTTTCGTGGGATATATGAGGCTTACCATTTGCACCTTCTTTTGTGTCCTCACGTTTCCACTGGCAAAACGCTTGTGAACAAGAGCTTTATCTAATGGACTACGACGCACCTGCCCAATGCAGGGACCACAAGCGTTGGCTAGGACAACCGCTCCGACGTCTTCGAGAACTTCTGTTATCTTGTCGCGCTCCATCGTTGCCCGGATTTGTTCCGATCCAGGAGTACAGAGAAAGGGAACCTAGAACCCGCATTCAGCGAGAGTGGTAAGGATCAAGACAATCCCTGCCTGAGACGATAGACCGGCTGCCTTGGCTTGCTGTGCTAAATCTGCCACTCGTGTCTGGTGCAGAACTGCCTTAGCTCGTTATAATGCACATTTCCAAGCCGGACCAACCATATCCTCATATGAGCTGTTCGTGCAAGAGCCAATCAAACTGGCAGATATTTTATCTTCCCAGCCATTTTCCTGAACAATCGAAGCAAATTTGGATAAGGGGTTTGCTAGATCGGGGGTAAACGGCCCATTGATCGTGGGCTCTATTTCCGACAGATCCTGTAGTCGTGAGAAGGCCAGTTGAAAAATGAGAATATGGCAGAAGCATGGGGCACTCACGATCTCGATCAGCTCGTCATATTCAGCACCTTCGTCCGCACTCAAAAATCCCTTCGCGGCGGCTTCGTCAGCTGCACGAGCTACAGAACCGCGTCGTGTCGCGTGGAGATAGGCTTGCATGTTAGGAGTGTATGGGAATGTCGACGTCGTCGCGCCAACTTCCGCTCCCATGTTGGCGATTGTAGCAAGGCCTACGGTGCGCGTCAATTTCAAGCTTCAAACATGTGAGAAATGAAGGATTCTACCGGTGCAGGACTGATTAAAAATCCCGGGCCCAAAATATTCGAGAATCCGGCCGGTGCCACCCTTCACCAGCGTCAGAAACTAGAAACACTATGCCATGTGATGTCGCACTTTGACTGTGAGCTTTCCTGCAAGGTAAAGGATCAAGTCTTTGGGCGTTGCCCAATCGTTAAGTTTGCCCGTGACGTGTATGCCTGTTCTACTGTTAATCAAGCATAGAGAGACACGCCACGTGCGACGACGAACCGACAATCTGGGGGGCTTTGAGCTCCCAAGGCGTTCCTGTCATAGCATCGACTGCGTCGGCACCTCCGACACCGATCGCGAGCATCGCGAGGCCACCTGCGTTTGGCGTATGCGAGTCTATTGCCAAATGGTCAGATGACAGCTGAGACGCTGAGACATTCTTAATTTACCAGTGCCAAGCCTAGAGAATGCGCGGTGATTGAATAGACGGGACAGGTGTTACAGAGACCGGACTTACATGAGCATCCCAGGAGCAGCATAATTCTCGAGTACAATTTGGTGGATAATTCCAGAACCTGGCCTCCAAAACTCGATACCATATTTCTTGGAGGCGCTCTCTAGAAAATCGAAGACTTCTTGATTGGAAGCGATCGAGTGCTACGCAATCAACAAGAAGATCGTCTTAACAAGGCAACTGGATAGATAACTGTACCCGCAAATCCGCATCGGCTCCCGTCGAAGCTTGGATTAAATGATCACAATGAATGCTCGTGGGAACAGCTGTCCTATCAAGACCAGCACTCATAAATTGCAAACTACAGCATGTGCAAACACATGTCAGCCCAGAGAGCACCATGACTCGTGAGAGAGGTCTCACAGCGCCATTCTAGGATGGTTTGTCAATATAATAATCATGCGCACAGAATAGAATACGGGTAATTGTCTCACTGAGCGGAAGCGTCCTGCATGGCTACTCTTTCCGGTTGGAGATGGAGGTAAGTTGAACCTCTTTGAATCCCACTGCTGCCGATCCCATTCTCAGAATCGTAAAGATGACTGTAAAGTATCTTTTCCGCCAGCGTAAGGGGCCTTTTGAGGTGTCTTCGTATGTGTGTCAATTTGTTTAGAAGTACGGCATAGGGCGGTGTAATGGACGAGCACGGTTTTTCTGGGACAGATGCTTGAGTTGCCAGCGATCGCGTCAGCCCGGAAGGTGACCAGCGCCGTAGGCTCACTCGTAACGACATGATGGGAACCCGAAGAGCAGTAAACGCGTTTTACAGCGTCTGTTTCATTCAGTTTATGCTAGTTCGCTTGGTCACGTGTCAGATGAAATTGGATTATTTTCTATGTAATGTTTGCTCAGCTTTCATTGTTTCAAACTATGCTTAGTTGTTCTGACTTCATGCATGTCACGTATTTCTGCGAAATTACAAGCTGTGTTACACCACGATCTAACTCCTCATCAAATCGATATTCGACAGCACATGAGCATCACCTGGAAAGACAATATCCGGGAAACGAAGATGCGATGTGACATTTTATCGTCATGCCGCGCAGTCGGAGTACAAACGCGGCAGGCAGGCCGGACAAAGCAAATGCGACCGACTCAATGGGATGATGAGCGAGTTGTATTATTGCGTTAATGTAACGAGTGACGAAGACTCGTGCATCACCATAAAGGTTCCACAGTTTTCCAGCCCTTAGCCCGTTGTTCCCAGTATCCACCCACGTATATCCATTCGTCACCCTCCTGTCGAAACCATTGGGGTTCACGATCGTTCCCGAGTCTCCGGCGCCCTCGCTGCAACTCTTCTAAACGCTCCTTTTCCGCCTCCGCATGATCAAGGTATCCTTCTTCCAGAGCACGAACGTCTGGCCGGTAGCGTGAATCCGTCGGAGGGAGTTCACCGCCCATCCCTGGCGTGATCTCGTTAAGTGTGATGCCCCAAGATGTGAACCCATAGATATCCAGTGCGTTCCTCGGGAACGGCGTCATTCTCCACAAGATTTGGAGGTGATTGGGTCCCAGTTTGCGTGCCACAACTTCATCCCATTTCCCCTCAAGTGTAGTCTCGATGTGACCAGTAGGAGAATATACGGTGCCACAAACTTGGTTGGGAACACCCCAATATCCTGACTCCCTAAACTCGACCACGCAACGAGCCGCTGTCGAGACGTTTTCTATCGTCATCTTACCCGTATGTTCTAGATACTTGGTCCCCATCATCAAATTTCGCATGAAAGAAGATGGCTTTCTCCTGTTGAACGACTCCGTCAGAGACTGAGATTGACACCGTCGGATTACTTACCACTGGTAATGGTCGCCCCCGATCTTGACGTGATTTATACCAAGAGGAATGATTTCCAGACTTTTGCCTGCAAGCAACGGCGACTCAGTGAGCCTTTTGTGAGTAGGGCGTACCACATACCCCAAAATTTTGTCTTCCCAGCAGATGTAGCGTAAAGTTCCCAGCCTTCGCCTTCCGCGTGATAAGCCATGACTACAGGATGGTGACTGACTTTTTCGGAAATGAACCTCAAACGTGGGATCTCAAAGGTCTCCCCGAGTAATGGATTGCTAATTGGTCTAGGTGAGAAGTGTGCATTCACGAACTCGTAAGTACTCACAAGCCCTTGCGACTAGACCGGTGTCGCGTATGTGCATAACCAGATATCGCAAAGGCTGCAACATAACACATCCGTTCGATAGGATCTTGAGTTTGAGAGGCTTCATGGAGTAGATCATAATATTCAACTTCCTCAGCTGTTCTTTGAAGGAGTGTCAAGGGCTCGTTGAATGTCACAGGGAATGCTATGCTAGAGAGATCCTGTCCAAAGAAAACGAGTGTAAGCTCTGTATACGTAATGATTCGATGGATGGACAGCACCTTGCCCACGTTCTTCTTGAAGACAGCAAATAGGCTTCCCTCGTCCGCCACTGGGCCACTTGGTAACGATGTCCGGTGTACGACCTGTTGAACACCGACTGTCACTTGGTGCTCACTGATCGCGAATGACGGGTGTGCATCTTCTTCATCTGTGTCCGATGCTTCTTCAGAATAATGCGAGTTGCTCTGCCCATCTATACTGGCGATTTGGCAATCAACCGTACCCACTTCTAAGGGCGAAGTATCAAGGGAGAACTCTTCGGGTCCATCAAATTCGTCAGTCGCATCAAACCAGATACTACCACCATCGCTCAAAGAAGTGACAGTGGCCATCCAAGTTCTACGGGCCATAGGACTCGCGAAACGTGCGGTCGGAGAGTGGCTGGGCTCAGAATGTTCTTCTACAGTGGCCGGTAGTGGTGAGGCATGAGTGGTTGTGGGGTTATTCTCAGTAAATTGTATTAGGCCAGTAAGAGCCGTATGCTGATTCTTTAACTTAGCAACCACTGAATATATGTGATAGTATGGGTCGGCAGACGTTCCCGTGTTGAGCGGCGACGTCTGTTCGTCCGCAGGGACGGCCGCTTCTGCAGGGGGATGTCCTGGACCGTGACCTTCGATTCAAAAAAGGTCAGCGCGGCAAGTTTGGGGCAAGGAGACGACCATACTCTTCTTGAAGATTCCAAACATGCCATCCTTCGAAGAATCTTTCGGCTTTTCCTTTTCCTTGTCGGGCCTTAATTTGGAAGAGCTACTGCGCTTTTTCGAGTGGGGTTGACGTAAGGCGTTAATCGCGTCCTCTAATTCTATAATGGTCTGTTGCGATAGATGAGAGAGATACACAGATAATGCAACTTATACTAACGCTACTCATTTCCTCTAAGGTAGTCGAGGTCTTACTCGCTTGATTAAAGCTCATCCTCGACGCGACCCTGCTAACAGAAGACTTGCGTCCTAATGTTCGCGCATCCTGAGAGGAAACAATAAATTGGCTGTAGTCAGTTAGCACAGGTTGGCGGAGACTAGAAGGGATTCTCACCGAAGAGCTTTTCTCCATGTGTCGTAGTCCTCTGCATTTAGACATTTCATGTGAAACGTTGCTGTCGCGGTGTCAATATGTATGTCCTTGGAACCTGCGGCAAAGGTCATGGCTGCTTGAGAGACGCACAGCTCGTCTCTGGTGGGTTTTCCGGGGTCGAAAGAGTATGAAAGTCGACCATCTTGGTATAATGTGAAATATCTTCGCGCAAAGCCTGCGCGATTTCAGATGGCAGAGAATCAAAATACGGACATTTTTACCCTGCATTCTTTTCCGCCTCTTTTTCAACACCCACCCCTGGTGCACGATCTTGAGGGACGAGACAAGAGGCGTGGGCGACATGATAGGACGGTGTTTAGAGTGACTAGAGTGCATTTCTCTTTAAGAAGCTGGACCCGCCGTGGTAGATTAGGGAAGAGAAGATTAGGGAAGAGAATAGAAACGGGGTTGTATGCGTTGGGACCTAAGCTTGTGTCGACCAGTAACAACTTAATTAGGTGACTGTCCGCATTTCGATAATCGGGTCCCGGACAGTCTCGGAGATGTGACGTGATGTGATCATTACGGTGCGGACCGGAGATGAGATAAAATCAGTGTGGGCCCATCAAAAGACCCGCTCTCTCTTGTCCACAGCACTCATCTCTCGACTATAGCTTCCTCACGCATTCAAGCTATCCTTAATACAATGGCGACGTACGTACCTTCTCGCCGTCTCTTCTTCTATCCTAACTTGCCTTCGTATCTAGTGGAGATATCGGTCTCATTGGTTTGGCCGTCATGGTTCTCTTACCGATCGACCTTCTCCATTCTTTCCACTGAAAAACATTATCATAGGGCCAAAATCTTATCCTTAATATGAACGATAAAGGCTTCAATGTTGTCGCCTATAACCGTACAACTTCCAAGGTTGACCACTTCCTTGCAAATGAAGCCAAGGGTACTTTCATCATCTAATCTACTCTCATTCGAGGCTCACTATCACACAGGAACCAACGTCCAAGGTGCACGCTCCATCGAAGAGCTCGTTGCAAAGCTCAAGCGCCCTCGCAAGATTATCATGCTCGTTAAAGCTGGCGCCGCAGTAGATGACTTCATCCGTCAATTGACCCCCCATCTCGACACGGGTGACATCGCGCGTCATGGCCCCTCCCTTATGCCTGGTGGTTCGCCTGCTGCCTGGCCTGCCATCAAGGAGATTTTCCAGAAGACATCTGCACAGGTTCAGGGCGATCCTTGCGCCGATTGGATGGGTGAGTCTGGTGCCGGCCACTACGTCAAGATGGTGCACAATGGTATGCATTCATTCCATCATATTCGCTCGTGTGTACGAAATTTCCTTTCAAGGTATCGAATATGGTGATATGCAACTTATCGCTGAGGCATATGATATTTTGAAACGCGGCCTTGGACTTCACGAGGACGAGATTGCGGATATTTTCGAGAAGTGGAATAAGGGCGTCCTTGACTCCTTCTTGATGGAGATCACCTACAACATCCTCCGCTTCAAGGATGATGACGGCGAGCCGCTTGTTACTAAAATTCTGGATCAGGCCGGTCAGAAAGGCACTGGCAAGTGGACGGCGGTCAACGCGCTTGATGCCGGAGTTCCCGGTATGACATGCTCATTGCGCCCTCTTGGTCAAGCTCATGAATGAGTTCAGTCACGCTCATCGGCGAGGCCGTTTTTTCCCGCACGTTGTCCGCTCTAAAGGCCGAGCGTATCCGTGCCAGCAAGGTTATTTCTGGCCCGGAGAAAGAGGTTTTCCGTGGCGACAAGAAACAGTTTATCGATGATTTGGAGCAAGCACTGTATGCTTCCAAGATCATCTCTTACACACAAGGCTTCATGCTTATGCGCGAGACCGCGAAAGAGCTGAGTTGGCACTTGAACTACGCCGGTATTGCCCGCATCTGGCGCGGTGGTTGCATTATCAAAGTGAGTAAAGAGACACGCTACTGTGGTCACAGACATGTTCACACTGTTGGTGCAGTCCGTTTTCCTCGGTGACATTACCTCAGCTTACGAGAAAACCCCTGATCTTGAGTCCTTGCTCTTCGATGACTTCTTCAAAAAGGGTATCGCTTTGGGATATTGGCACTAGTTAGCTCATGCGCTAACCTGACCTGATGTTATAGCCGTCCACAAGGCACAACCAGGCTGGCGACGTGTGATCGCTCAGGCAGTGCTATGGGGTATCCCTACTCCTGCATTCAGCACAGCCCTTGCTTTCTTCGACGGCTACCGCAGTGAAATTCTCCCAGCCAGTATCCTGCAGGCCCAGCGTGACTATTTCGGTGCGCACACGTTCCGTGTTCTCCCGGGCAAGGAGAACGCAAAACTCAGGGCGGATGAAAATATTCGTGAGTATCTTCCTCAGTAGATGGGCTACCTTTTGTTTTTACCGCCCACTTCGCAGACGTCAACTGGACTGGGCGTGGTGGCAACGTCTCCGCCTCTAGTTACGATGCGTGATTTTTGTGAGCACTCAGGAGAATCGTGAAAGCGCTGCATTGGTTAGAATTGTCTCTCCAGCGCAATTGTTTCATCTGTAGGGATGACTGAGAAAGGAAGAGAAGAGTAGTTGTTCCATGTATCACGAGCACTGTACGTTTCCGAAAAGCAATACGAAGTCTGATACGTTGTAGCTGGTCAATGCTTTTTCTTATTCTATGAATACTGAACCGCGTTGTCACTGTTTTCGCCGCAAGATTGGAACAGCTGCCCCTTCGCTCGAGTTCGATTGTGATTGGCCGTCATCCCTGTATGCCCAAAGGTGTAAAGTGAGAACCCAAGTAACTTTACCCTTCCTATGAATTTGCACGCAGGAGGTCAGAGATATAGCTAATCCACGGAAAATCCGGATTCAAGCAATAGACTAGTCAGCTGGCGCATATCGACCAATTGCTGGGTGACAAGACCCCTATAGTAGACGCAACGGTATGAGATGAATTCTTCGCTTGCTACCGTTTTAGTTATGGAAAGTGGACGAGCCTACTGAATACTCGGCAGAGGCAAGAGAGTGAACGCAGTCGCGAGGCTGTTATGGCCTTCTCGAAGATGGCAATAATCCATACGTGAAGACAAGCGCGGGCGCGGCATTACAAGTACATCCATATTTCGGTTTCGTAGAGCCGCGAGACAAGATATATGTCCAATAGTCTTGACCACTGCACTGCATAACTAGTCGTCCTGAATGGTGCCATCAATGACATAGAGGACTCCATTGATAGCCTAGGAAACGGCGATATTAGGTGTGTAAAACAAGAAGAGTGTGAATAACACACCTCTTTTGCACTGATGACTTGTATGTTGCCATTGACAAGGACCCGTTTCCATTCAGGCAAAGATGTGTCTTTGCTCGTTTCTACAAATGAGACGGGTTTTCCTTCTGCTAACGTACGGTAGGTATTGGAAGCAAGAGAAATAGGGGATTCCTTAAGCAAGCCTGGATAAGTCGAACCAACTGATGAAAAGTGATATACAGACAGGGATGATGTGAAGAGACACCCATCGGTCGACATTCTTCTTTGATCGCTCCTCCAATTCTTGTTCAGTCAGCTTTATGCTATCGCCGACTGGAACAGAGTCTTGGTGACTTCGTATGTGTGCAAGTGGTCGACATGTTTCAGAGTCATCAAGAGAGTATCATATTGCCGACTCACGGCTTTTTAGCTAATGCCATCACGGCCTTGTTGGTGGGAACTAACACGGTGATTTTCGAGTCCAAATCCACGAGGAGGCGACTTAAATCAAGCTCTCTCGTATATGAAAAGAATATGGAGGTAGTGGGCTCGATGGTGAGGAGATCGAAGAGGGTCGGAGGAAGGTTAGAGGGACGCCCGAAATCCATGGGTACCTGGTCCGCTGCAGCTGCAGGGAGGATACCTAGGGTGATGGAAACGAGAGAGACTAGAAGCGTGGCCAAGTATTTCATCGTTGCGTACTTTGCGTTCAGTTGGAGAGTACAAAGAGAGCCGCCACCGTTACGCCGGCTATTTCTCTTTTCTTGGAACACTCTGTTTTTCTTCTCGCCCCTACACCATGTGTGGCATTGTTTTCATGGCAGACTGGCACGCTACGGCTGCTAACCGTTGTAGCCATATCAACGATGAGGGCTTCGTTGAACTTATGAGACATTTGCGAGCTGCAAACGCAGCAAGAGGCTAGTCTATCATCTGCTTTTCGTGGGAAGGCATTGTCAAACTTGAAGTCGGGAACGCGTACAGGTCCGGATGTGCAACGAGACCACCAGATAATCGTCAAGAGTGACCGGGGTGCAACTGTCTATCTTGATTTTTTTGCATCAGAACTCCGTTTACGCGGGAACGCACCCTTAG
>WNFR01004606.1_pt1 | contig 14159 bp, 15 predicted proteins | sample 5400221 | NCBI WGS metagenome assembly WNFR01 (sample SAMN13153357, study PRJNA577476) | soil metagenome | isolation source: 40 cm soil under Madrone tree | place: USA:California | collected 2016-06-14 | reverse complement strand
GGCGTCTGGTCGGGTCCTAGGGCGTTTGAAGAGGCCGGTGTGACGCCAAAGGACATCAAATACGCTTCGATCTACGACAGCTTCACCATCACAGTGCTGATGCAGATCGAGGACCTCGGCTTCTGCAAGAAAGGCGAGGGCGGCAAGTTCGTCGCCGACGGCAATTTGATTTCCGGCGTCGGCAAGCTGCCGTTCAACACCGACGGCGGCGGCCTGTGCAACAATCATCCGGTCAATCGCGGCGGCATGACCAAGATCATCGAAGCGGTGCGGCAGCTGCGCGGGCAAGCACATCCCAAAGTGCAGGTGCCGAACTGCGATCTCGCTATCGCTCACGGCACCGGCGGCCTGCTCGGCGTTCGCCATGCAGCATCGACCTGCATTCTGGAGCGTGTGTGATGGACAGCAAAGTGAAATACCCGGAACCGCAGGGCAATCCGGAGACGAAACCGTTCTGGGATGCGACAGTCGAGGGAAAGTTGCTGATCAAGCGCTGCACCGCCTGCGGCGAGGCGCATTATTTTCCACGCACGCTGTGCCCGTTCTGCTTCTCCGACAAGACGGTGTGGGAAGAAAGTTCGGGCGAGGGCGAGATCTATACCTTCAGCCTGATGCGCAAATCCGCGACGGGGCCTTACGCGATCGGTTACGTGACATTGAAGGAAGGTCCCTCGCTGCTGACCAATTTCGTCGACTGCGACATGGACAAGCTGAAGATCGGCCAGAAGGTCAAGGTGGTGTTCAAAACGACCGATGGTCCGCCGCTGCCGTTCTTTACGCCGGTGTGAGGGGTCGCCTTGCGCGCTGCAACGAAAATGAGCGTCATCCCCGCGAAAGCGGGGATCCAGTAAGCGCCGACCCCCGGTGATTACTGGATGCCCGCCTTCGCGGGCATGACGAAGAAGACAAAGGAAATCCTGCAAATGCCGATCAAGTACGACGAGTTGATGGCGCTGAAAAATCTTGGCCAGAAATACGCATATAGCGATCGCGAGGTGATGCTGTACGCCTATGGCGTCGGGATGGGCGCGGACCCAATGGACGAGAAGGAACTGGCCTTCGTCAACGAGGCCGTCGCCACGCCGCGCCCCCTGAAGGTTGTCCCGACATTTGCCTCGGTCGCGGCATGGGGAGCCGGGCCCGGCGAAATGAATCTCAATCGCGTGATGGTGGTTGATGGCGAACGTGACATCACCTTCCACAAACCACTTGCCGTGGCCGCCCATATCACCGCCGATTCAAGCGTTCTCGACGTTTTCGACAAGGGCAAGGACAAAGGCGCCGTGATCCGGCACAAGACAGTGCTGAGAGACGAGAAGGGCGAGGAACTGGCGACGCTTGTCGCTTCGCGTTTCGCGCGCGGCGACGGCGGCTTCGGCGGGCCTTCCGAAGGCCAGCCCGAACCGCACAAGGTGCCGACCCGCGCCCCGGACAAGACCATCGATATCTCGACGCGCCCCGATCAAGCGCTGGTTTATCGACTGTGCGGCGATCGCAATCCCCTGCACAGCGATCCTGAATTCGCCAGGCGCGCCGGTTTCCCGAAGCCCATTCTGCACGGAATGTGCACTTACGGCATCACCTGCCGCGGTGTCTTGCAGACCTATGCCGACTACGATCCTGGTGCCTTCAGGCAGCACGTCGCGCGGTTCTCGTCGCCCGTCTATCCCGGCGAGACCGTGACGATGGATTTGTGGAAGGACGGCAATGTGATTTCCTTCGAGGCCAAGGTGAAGGCGCGCAATGTCGCCGTCATCAAGAGTGGCAAGACGGTGCTGGGGTGATATCCGTCATTCCGTGGGCGCGCGTCAGCGCGAACCTCAGATGTGCAATTGCACATCGGGGAATCTCACGCTGATAATTTCCGGATTCCGGGTTCATCGCTGCGCGATGCCCCGGAATGACGGTGGCTAACAGGGAGAAAACCACCATGGGACTGCTCGACGGCAAGGTTGCGCTGATCACCGGCGCGGGCGGCGGGCTCGGTGAGGCCTACGCCAAATTGTTCGCGCGCGAAGGCGCAGCCGTCGTGGTCAACGACCTCGGCGGCCCCCGTGACGGCAGCGGCGCCGATGTCTCGATGGCGCAGAAGGTGGTCAACGCGATCAAAGCCGAGGGCGGCCGCGCGGTCGCCAACGGCGCTGACATCTCGACCTTGGCAGGCGGTCAGTCGGTGTTCGACGATGCCATCAAACATTTCGGACGCGCCGACATTCTCGTCAACAACGCGGGCATCCTGCTCGACCAGACCTTTGCCAAGGCGACCGAGGCCGCCTGGGACAACGTTTTGAAGGTGCATCTGAAGGGCACGTTCTGCGTCACCCAGCCGGTGTTCCGCTGGATGCGGGAGAATGGCGGCGGCGTCATCGTCAATACGTCATCGACCTCGGGCCTGATCGGCAATTTCGGCCAAAGCAATTATGGTGCGGCGAAGGGCGGCATCTGGGGGCTTTCGAACGTGCTTGCGATTGAAGGCCGAAAATACAACATCCGGGTCTGGACGCTCGCGCCCGGCGCGCTGACCCGCATGACCGCCGATCTGCCGCGCTACATTGAGAACCCCGGCGCCGCGTTGGGACCGGACGGCATCGCGCCGGCCGTGCTATACATGGTCAGCGATTTGTCGGGCGACCAGACTGGCAAAGTCCTTGGCGTTTCCGGTCCGCGCGGCGTGCGTGAGATGCGGATGATGGAAAAGCCGGGCTGGAAGCCGCCGCATCAGGGCTGGAAGGCGCAGGATGTTGTCGAACACGCCAAGGAGATTTTCTTTTCCGAGGAAGAGATCAAGACGGGCGCGCGGCGGTTTTGAGTTGACCTCTCCCAACGGGAGAGGGAGCGCACTTCCCCAGACGTAAGACTTTGCGTCAGGGTGCGGTGAACGAAGGCTATGCAACTGAACAGAGGCACAAATGACAAAACTCACCCACAAGGCCGCAGGCACCTTCGCGATCGCGCCGACGCCGTTCCACGATGACGGCCGCATCGACGACAAATCCATCGACCGACTGACGGACTTCTACGCCGAGGTCGGATGTGATGGTGTGACTGTGCTGGGCATTCTGGGCGAGGCGCCGAAGCTCGAGGGCGCGGAGGCCGAGGAGGTAGCGAAACGCTTTGTGAAGCGAGCGAAAAACATGCAGATCATCGTCGGTGTTTCCGCGCCGGGATTTGCCGCGATGCGCTCGCTGGCGCGCGCATCGATGGATGCCGGCGCTGCCGGGGTGATGATCGCCCCGCCGCCGCATTTGCGCACCGACGAGCAAATCACCGGATACTTCAAGCAGGCGGTGGAGGCGATCGGCAGCGATATTCCCTGGGTGTTGCAGGATTATCCGCTGACGCTGACGGTGATCATGACGCCGGCCGTGATCCGGAAAATCGTGATGGACAGCCCGTCCTGCGTGATGCTCAAGCATGAGGACTGGCCGGGACTGGAAAAGATTTCCGCGCTTCGAGCATTCCAGAAGGATGGCTCATTGCGGCCGCTCTCGATCCTGACCGGCAATGGCGGGCTGTTCCTCGATTTCGAGATGGAGCGCGGCGCCGATGGTGCGATGACCGGCTACGCCTTCCCGGAACTGTTGATCGATGTCGTGAGACTATCCAAGGAGGGCCGCCGCGACGCCGCCCACGATCTGTTCGACGCTCACCTCCCGCTGATCCGTTACGAGCAGCAGCCCGGCGCGGGACTGGCGGTGCGGAAATATGTGCTGCAAAAGCGCGGCGTGATCGCCTCGAGCGCGCAACGCAAGCCGGGCTCTAATATTACCGCAGCCGCAAAGGCCGAAGTGGATTATCTGCTCTCGCGGGTCGCGCGTGTCGACAGCCGCGCAAACCTGCGGCCGCAATCCAGCGCGGCAGGTTGATCCCGTGGCCGAAGCCGTTATAGCCCGTCCCGCCTCCACCATCGTGCTGCTGCGCGATGGCGCTGTCACAAGAGGCGAGATCGAAGTCTTCATGATGGTGCGCCACTATGAGATCGACTTTAACTCCGGCGCGCTGGTGTTTCCCGGCGGCAGTGTCGACAAGGGCGATCAGGAAATCATCAACCGACCCGAGTTTTACTCTGGCGGCGACGGGCTCGACGGCGCGGCGCTCAGCTTCCGCATCGCCGCGATCCGCGAAACATTTGAGGAAAGCGGTATCCTGCTGGCCCGGCCGCGCGGATCGAACACCTTGATCGACGCGAAGCGGGCGGGCGAGATCGAAATTGCCCATCGCACCGCATTGGGCGAAGGCAAGATAACATTTCTGAAGGTTCTCACCGATAACGGCATCTTGCTGGCGCTCGACGAACTGGTGCCCTATGCGCATTGGATTACGCCGGAGGGCATGCCGAAGCGATTCGACACCTGGTTCTTCCTCGCCGCCGCGCCGCCGGAGCAGGCCGGCGCCCACGACGGCAAGGAATCCACCGATTCGATCTGGGTGTCGCCGCGCGAGGCGCTGGCAGGCGGCGAGAGCGGGCGGTTCAAACTGCCGTTTCCGACTACGCGCAACCTCATCAGGCTCGGCAAACAGTCAAGCGTGAAGGCCGCGCTCGACGACAGCCGGGGCAAGCCGATTGTGACCGTCATACCGGTCATGACGAAACTGAACGGCGGCCGTCAGCTTCGGATCCCGCTGGAAGCCGGTTACGACGGCGAGGTCTTCGAGGTCGGCGCGGTCTGAGCCAACGGATTTGCTTCGTCATGCTCGGGCTTGTCCCGGATATCCACGCCTTGGGCGCCGACGATGCTGAAAGACGTGGATGGCCGCGACGTCTAGCGCGAAGACGCGCTTCGCGCCTTTGCCCGGCAATGATGTCAAGCAAGGTGTCATACATCAATACTTCGATGCATGACGAAGTATTCCAGTCCCATGGCCATGTAGTGTTTCGTCTCGGAAACCCGAGACAGGAACCACGGACATGGAAGAAACGCCTTCGCAAAAACCCGTCGCTCCCATCGAGCTTGCGCTGTTGCTGCTGCTCGCGACGCTGTGGGGTGGATCCTATACGTTCATCAAGCTTGGCATTGCAACCATTCCACCGATTACCCTGATCGCGGCGCGAACTTCGATAGCGGGAGTGTTGCTGCTGGCAATCATGCGATGGCGCGGCTTGCGGATGCCGGCGGACGCCGCGACGTGGCGGCGCTTCCTGTTTCAGGCCTGTCTCAACAGCGTGATCCCGTTCACACTGATCGCCTGGGCCGAACGCGCTCTCGATGCCGGGCTTGCCACCATTCTCAACTCCACCTCGCCGATTTTCACGTTCCTTTTGACGTTCGCGATCACGCGCCATGAGGCGTTGACTGCGCGCAAGCTGTTCGGCGTTTTCGCCGGGATGGCCGGAATCTGCCTGATCGTCGGCACGCAGGCGTTTCAGGGATTGGGCGAGCAGCTCGTCGCAGAGATCGCCATCGTGGCCGCAACCATTTGCTATGCGGGAGCAGCTATCTTCAGCCGCGGGTTCAAAGGTCTCGATCCGATGGCGCCGGCGGCAGGCTCGCTGCTGTGCGGCGCGGCGATCCTTATTCCGGTCAGCCTCGCGATAGATCGGCCGTGGACGATCGCGCCATCCCAGAGTTCGCTGCTGGCGCTACTCGGCCTTGCCGTATTCTCGACTGCGCTGGCGTTCGTGATTTATTTTCGGCTGATCCAGACACTCGGCTCGGTCGGCACAACAGCGCAAGCCTATCTGCGGGTGCCGATCGGCGTCGCGCTCGGCGTAGCTTTTCTCGGCGAGAGCCTATCCCCGACGGGGTGGACCGGGCTCGGCTGCGTTGTGATCGGCGTGGCCGCGATGACAATACCGGCGCGGAGGATAGTGGTGGTTTCGGGAGCCGCATGAACGGCAGCAATTGCCTCAGGGTGAGGAGGCGCTCTCGCGCCCGCGTCCTTGCTGAGCCCCGGGGATGGTCGAGCACCGCCATCCTCGGCCGGATAGGCATCCCACAGGCGACATCCACCCTTGCCGCCGGCGTCGTGGGGATCCCGGCATGTTCCCCTTGGGGCTGATTCCAGCGTATAAAACGGGACTCTCGGAGCCCGGTCCCGATACCCATGCCCTTTGCCGCTCTCGTCCGACGGATACGGTCGTTCTCGCTCTCGATCGGCCAACTGACCTTTGGCAGCTTCCTGCTGTTGCTGGCGGTGATCACGATCACCGGCATCGCCAGCGTCATTGCCATCCGCCACATCGACCAGACGTTTGCCGAACTGCAGCGGCTGCAGAGCGTCGGCGACCTGGCTGAGGATATCGATCGGCGCATGAACGAATTGCGGCTCGCCGCCCGCGACTTCGTGACTGATCCGGGCACACAATCCAACCAGGTTGGCGAAGCCGCAACGTCGCTAATTGAGGTCTTGAAGAAGACCCGGCTGGAACTGGCTCCGGAGCAACGGGACATGATCGACGGCGTCACGGCGCGGTTGTCGACCTATCGCAGCGGTATCGAGCGCATTTCCACCCTGATCAATCGCCGAGCCGAACTGATTGTCGGGCTGCCGCCGCTGCGCGAACAATTCGACGAGGCGATTGCGGATACGCCGGATCCGGTGATCGCGTCGGCATTGTTTCAGGCCCAAAGCCGTATCGCTTCCGCTCTGCTGGCGCACAATCCATCCGCCGCCGAACAGGCCGCGCAGAGCATGCGGGCATTGACGATATCAAATCCGAAACTCCGCACGGCCGTCGACAATTACGCCCAGGCAATCGTCGCATTATCGATCCGCGAGCGTCAGATCGCCGATATCGACAAGGAGGTTCTCGGCGCCGAGGGACGTCTGATCGGGCGCGTCACCGAACTGCTGCGCGAGGTCAGCGCGCGGCAGGGACGGGTGCTGTCGCGGGACTTTGCGGGGACACTGACCGAAGCCAAGTGGCAGACCATCATACTCGGCACGGCGGGCGTCCTAGTGGGGCTTTTGGCGGCGCTGTTCGTGGTGCGCCGCACCGTGCGACCGCTTGCGTCGATTGCGACCTCGATACGCGCGCTGGCCGCGGGCAAGAAAGACGCGTCGATCCCCGCGACGGACGTGAACAACGAGATCGGCGATATCGCGCGCGCCGCCGAGGTGTTCCGCCGGACGCTTGTCGATGCCGACGCGGCGCGCGAGGCCGCGGTACGTGCCCTGGCCGAGCAGCGCCTTGCCGAGGAAAGCTATCGCAAGCTGTTCGAAGGCTCGGTCGACGGGATTTACGTGACGACACCTGGCGGCGCGCTTCTCAATGCCAATCAGGCGCTGGCTCGGATGATGAGGTATGAGACGCCGCAGGACTTGATCGACGGCATCGGCGACATCGCGGAAACGATATATCTGCATCCGGCGGCGCGCGCGGAATACAAGTCGCTGATGCAGCGCGACGGCATGGTGCGCGAATTCGAGTATCAGGTACGCGCGCGCGACGGTACGGTGCTCTGGCTCTCCGACAGCGCCACCGCCGTGCGCGACGAAGAGGGCGAGATCGTTCGCTATGAAGGAACGCTGCGCGACATCACCGATCAGAAGCGCGCCGAGGATGCGATCGCGGAAGGCCAGCGGCGGCTGCAGCAGGTGATCGACACCGTGCCCGCTGTCATCAACGTCAAGGACAAACAGCTCCGCTATGTTCTGATGAACCGCTATATGGCCGGCATCTTCGGTATAGAGCCGGCGGACGCGATCGGCCGCACCACGACCGACCTGATGTCGCGCTACGGCGAGCAAAAGTCCGACGAGAACGACAAGCGGGTGCTGGCGGCGGGCAGGGAGGTCGGATTCTACGAGGAGGAATATTTGGATTCCTCCGGCAATTTGCGGCAATGGCTGGTCAACAAGCTTCCGCTTCTCGACGCCGATGGCGCGATCGAAAACATCGTCACCGTCGCGCTCGATATCGGCGAGCGCAAGCGCGGCGAACTGGAGATGCGCAAGGCCAAGGATGCCGCCGAGGCGGCGTTGCGCAATTTGCGGGAGACCCAGAATTCACTGATCGAGGCGGAAAAACTCGCCGCGCTCGGGCGGCTGGTGGCGGGCGTCGCCCACGAAGTCAACAACCCCGTCGGCATCAGCCTGACGGTTGCCTCATCGCTGGAGCGCAAGACTGCATTGTTCGCCGCTGAAGTCGCGCGCGGCGATCTCAGGCGATCCTCATTGAACGAATTTCTTGAAAACAGCCGCGATGCGTCTTCGCAGTTGGTCGCCAATCTCAATCGCGCAGCCGAACTGATCACCTCGTTCAAGCAGGTGGCCGCCGACCGCAATTACTCTGATCAGCGCACCTTCGACCTCGGCGACCTCACCGAGCAGGTCGTGATGAGCCTGCGGCCGGGTTTGCGAAAGCACAATCTGACGCTCACCGTCGACTGCCAGCCCAACCTCACCATGAACAGCTATCCTGGGCCGTACGGACAGGTGCTCACCAATCTGTTCCTCAATTCGGTGGCGCACGCCTTTCCGGAAGGCAAGCCCGGCGCGGTCGATATCCAGGTCCGGGAATCCGGCAAGGATAATGTGGAGATCATTTTTTCCGACAACGGTTGCGGCATGAGCCTCGACGTCCGGCGCCGCGCGTTCGATCCGTTCTTCACGACGCGCCGTGATCAAGGCGGCACCGGACTCGGCCTGCATATCGTCTACAGTATCGTCACCAACCGTCTGGGCGGGCGGCTGGACCTCGATTCCGAGCCCGGCGGCGGCACGCGAATCCAGATCATCCTGCCCCGGGTTGCGCCGCTGGAGCAAGCCGCCGAGTAGCACCCCGTCTGGCTAATCGATGTCAGCCAGTTTGCGTAAGGTCGCCCTGAAGGTCTGGCTGGCCTTGCCCACGAGCGCCGTTCCATCCATGACAGCCGCCGTCTCGGTGAATGTGCCGGAGACACCGATGCCGACCGGACTCGGGCCGCCGAACAGCGGGTTCGCATGGAGACTGCTGGTATGACGCTGGACCAGCACCTCGCCCTTGAAGGTATCTCCCTTCGCCGTATAGCTGCCGGTGTAAAACAGATAGGCATCGCCGCCGAGGATTTTGCCATCGCGGAAGATGATCACGCCGCTGCCCTTGCCTGTTCGCCCATCCTGCAGGCTGACATGGATCGAATACAGACCGTTCTTCATGGTGTGGCCGTTTGCGACATCCGTCACGGCGGAGTCGGCAGCCTGTTATGCCAAAGTGCGGCACGCAGCGTCAACGCGTCAGGTTGACCGCGGACAGCGTGCCGAACGCAAAATTCGCCGGAATCCCGGCAATCCGACAACGGACATTATCGCGTGCGGCTCGATGGCGAATGGATCGATTTGCCCGACGAAGCGACGACAACGATCGCGACCGAAAGCCGGCCGTTCATCGGCTGAGCCGGCGCCCGACTGTGGGCTCGCGCCGCTTTTCCTCAGGCATATTTCTTGTCGCGCTCCAGCAGTTCGACCGAGATGCCCTGCGGTCCGCGGATGAAGCAGATGCGGACGCCTGGTCGAATGGTCGTCGGCTCTTTCGTGAACTCCACACCCTTGGCCTTGATCTCGGCGGCCACCGCATCGATGTCCTTTACCGTCAGCCCGAAATGATCCAGCCCCTGGTAAGGGGTCACCGGCGGCGCGTTGACACCGTCACCCGCCGTGACCGGCGCGATGAACACATTGGCGCCGCCGAGCTTGACATCGATTCGCCCCGGGCCGCGGATGATTACGCCGCCGAGAATGTTTTCTAGCCAGGCGGCGGTCGCCTCCGGATCGGGACTACGCAAGTGAACATGGTCCCAGGTGACTATCGGCATTGTCGGTCTCCCCGTTGGGTTCTTGGCGCGTCGCTTGCCGCGACGCCTTGCGTTTTCAGCGGCAGGCGGCTGCAGCGCGGTCAATTTTAGCGGTGGCATTCCCGCATTGCCATCCCCTCGACCCTGATCTCTGGCCCGGACCGCCTTTGCCTTCCAATATTGTTGCGTTGGATGAAACCATTTCCGGTTTCGCCAATTGATGCAACAGCGGTGGAACCGCACAAGGCGATATGCGTTTCGCCGCCGGTCGGTGGCATGACGATGGATACCGGGCTTTATCGCGACGAATTGACGGGGCTCGCTCGACTAGCAACGGTCGCCGGGATCAACGGCAGCTTTTCAGGTCGGCCAGAGGAAACACCGACCAACAATCTCACATCAAAATTTGTCTGGTTGCCGGCCGTCCTGATTTTCGGACTGGGGGCATGGATGCTGTCGCCCGGCTCGGCCACCAACACGGCCGAAAGCCAACCGGTGCGCCAGGCGACTGCCGCCGCGACCGAACCGGTGCAATCGCCCGCCACGGACGCCGCGCAGGAGCGATCCGCCGTGCCGGACGGGTCCTCGGTCAATCCGTCGGCCCCGCCTGCGGAGACGACCATAATACCTGCGGAGGCGATCACGCCTGCAGAAACCTCGCCGGTCGATGGGCTCAAGATTTCATCGCAGTCCTGGCGAAGGGGCGGGCTGGGCTCGAAAGCCCTGGTGACGTTCACGCTGCGCAATCGCAACGATTACGCGGTCAAGGACATCGAGATTTTCTGCTCCTTTGCCCGCAGGGACGGGAGCCACTTGACCGACCGCAAACGCGTGATTCATGACACCGTCAGCATGAAGAGCCGGCGAACCTTTGCCCGCATGCACATTGGTTTCGTCAATATCAACGCCAATCAAGTGAAGTGCTCGCTGGTCACGGCCAGCCACATCTAGCGCCGGTGCCAGCGAAGCAGCGGTAACGACGGTAACTTCGTCGTTACTTCGGCAGGGCAGCACTAGGAACCAATCGCGCCATCACCAGTTTAAGCAATGATCCGCGCATTGGCGGATGGAGCTATACTGAAATGCCTTTGGCGCGGTATTTTTTGCTTGTCGGCGGAGTTTTGCTCGCGCTGCTGTTTGTTGTCGATGCAGTTCTGCCAAAGCTGCCGGTTGTGGAAAGGACGGATACCGATTTACCCGTCATACGGATCCATTCCGATCGGAAGTGGCCGGAGCGCGTTGTTTTAGATACCAGCATCCCGACGATCACTCCTGCGCCGACCGCGAAGGCAGAGGCTGTGGCCCCGGCGCCGGTCCCTGCGGGGGTCGCCGACGTCTCCGCAAAGGTGCGCGTGCGCGAGGCATTTGCGCAGTTCGTGGCACCCGATCCAAAAAAGCCGGAATCGAAACCGCAACGGAAACGTAAGATTGCAAAAAGCCGGGTTGCTCCCCCAGTGGTTCTGGTCGCGCAGCAACCGCGATTTGGCTTTTTTGATAACGGCATGTGGTGAGCCGCTCGTTGGCCTGATCGAACGATCAGCCGTCAGCGCTAGCGGATGTCTGGTTTCTCAGCAGCCGCGGCAGATGCTTTTGAGCTTGGAGCTCAGCAGCTTGTCGCGTTCGTCAGACACAGCCTTGGTATAGGCGTCGTTGCGGTGGTGACGATCGCCTGCGAATTGCGGTCCGTGCATTCCGTGGCCACTACCAAACCCTCGAGCAAGTCCGTGACCACCTCGTGCATCGGCCGAAAGCGTCCATGTCGTCAGACATGCCACCCCCAAGGTGATTGCGATAACAGCGGATCGCGCCGCGCGCGCCAAATCGAAACATTTTTGTAGTTGGATCATGCGAATACGATACCCGCGCCAAAGGCGGAATCGAGGCAGACGGAATCACGGTAGTGAGAGCGGTTGTGTTGGCGCTCGGAGAGATTCAAACTCCCGGGCCGCTCGTCTCCGAGACTCCGCGATGGATGGTTGTGGGCGGAGCAGCCGCCCAAGCAAGGCGCGCCTTGTGGCGCCCAGGTTCACTTAAGTTCACTTTTGTGCCTTTGGCCGGAACGAATTACCGACTCCCGCGTGATGTTTATGCGCTGGGTAGCTGGGAGTTATGGCGTTGGAAGACTTACTTCCTATCCTCGTTGTCGAAGACGACCAAGCCGTTCAGAGCATCGTTGAAGAAGCGCTCAGGGACGGCGGTTTTGAACCAGCTATCGCATCTTCGGGTGAAGAGGCGGTAACCCTGCTAAAGGAAGGCAAGAGCAAATGCCGCGCCCTTGTCACTGACATCAATTTGGGTCGGGGCAAGATGGATGGGTGGGAAATCGCCAAACACGCTCGAGAGATCGATCCTGAATTTCCGATCGTCTACATGACCGGCGATAGCGCAGGCGAATGGGCCTCGAAGGGCGTTCCCAACAGCATCCTTCTGACCAAGCCATTCGCCCCGGCGCAACTTGTCACAGCCGTTTCTCAGCTTCTGAATATCAGTACGGCGAAAACGTAAGGCACGAAAATACTTTTCAAAAAATTCAACGTGGCGGGTTTAGCTCGCTGGCCAGCCAGCCCACGGCGTCAGTCTTCAACGTGTCGACGGGAAAGAGAACTTTCTCGATACGACGGCAGGTGCTGCACTCGAACGTCCGCTCCTCAAAGCCCGCTCGCCGGGAGAGATTCGAATCGTTGGAGATTTTGAAGGCCATTGAGCGCAGCGGGTGAGCAGCAACTCAAAAGCCCCATCCTTTACAGCGACCACCTCAACACACAGACGGCAACGAGGTGTTTGTACACGCGTGCAAGCTGGAAGGCATCATCTTCCGAAAATGCGGAGATCTCTTGCGTCGCAATAAACTCCAAGCTGTATGAGGCGCGGACGCTGGAAGTTGAGAATTTATTTGTTTGCAATTATTGAAAGGGAGCCACTACCTCACAGATGAGTGTTAGACGTAGCCGTCCAGCTTGGTCATGCTTGACTCACCGCCGGGCTACATTTCGCATGTTCGAATGCTAATGTGGCAATTGAAATCGAATTCTGAGAAGATGTAAGCCTCCTCACAATCAAGGAACATCAAGTGGCTAAGAAAGCAAAGAAGAAGGCCGTCGTGCGTCGCGAATACACCAAAGCGGATGTGAAGGAGTTGCGGGCACACTCGAAGGCGCGGACGCCGGTCGTTCAGGTCGCGAAGCTCACAAAGCGTAGTGAAGGATCGCTGCGACAGAAGGCGCTCAAGCTTGGAATTAAGCTAGGTCATCGTCGCTAGGTTCGTGCTCACCCATCGCGATATCACGCAAGTGACAGCGGGTCCTGTAGTGTCGTTGGTTGCCGGAAAATACCGAGCTCAGCTTCGAAATTCGGGCTCTTTAAAATTCGGGCTCTTTAAGAAGCGAGAAGTTGCCGCACGGCGGTTCGCAGGACATTGTGCGGCGACACAATCATGCCGACAGATGCGCCGAGTGTAACGGCGATTGTCCCAGTCAAGTCGACGGAGGTGGACATACGGTAATAATCAAGGCCATAGGCTCCTGGTCTGCGAGATGCGAACCGCATGGCATCCTCTTATCGCGCTTAAGAAGATTTAATGGAACGATCAAACAGACTGTGCGGTTGTCTAAACAACAGGAAGGACACCTCATGAAAATCAGCACAATCGCATTGGCAACAGCCTTCGCTCTCTCAAGCACAGCCGCGCTGGCGCAAGCCGGACTTTCCGGGTACGGATCGTCGGTGGCTCCGTCAGTGGGTTCATACGTGGCTCCCACGGTGGGTTCGTACGTGAATAATGCCACTCCCACGTGGAGGACGACTGGCCCCGCAGCCCCTATGCCTGGCCCTGCTGTCGGTAACGCTTTCGGGAGCACGCTTACTCCCATGCCTTCGCGAAGCCGATCAAGATTAGCTGCCTCGCGTCCAGTCTCCAGGCTCCGCAGGTAAGAACAAAAAGCCCCGCGCAGTGCGGGGCTTTTGCTTAGTACAGCTGTGCGATATCGCACTTGCGCTCGTTCATCAGGGAACTCAATTCCTGAATTTGCTGGGGCAGTGAGGAACGCGATACCCAGCATTATCGCCGCCTCGCGCTGGTCGAATTTTTTGACCAACGAAACGAGCTTAGACTACATCGCCGCCACACCCTTTGAAGCAGAACCCAACGGTCCCTTTTTGGTGACGACAAACTCCCTGTGGTCAGATCTTTTGCGAATTGCGCAACACATGCGAAGCTGATTTTGCTGTCGGACGAGTTTAGAACCGCCGGATTATTAGCCGGCTGTGACTGGAGGCATGGCCTGTCCGGAACGGACCCTGCTTCATTGGCGCGCTCGGAGAGATTCGAACTCCCGACCCTCGGATTCGAAGTCCGATGCTCTATCCAGCTGAGCTACGAGCGCGTGAGTCTTTTCAATGGATCAGCCGGCGCCCAATTTCTTAGGCGCTTCGTTGGCACTGAAA
>WNFR01011694.1_pt1 | contig 14163 bp, 13 predicted proteins | sample 5400221 | NCBI WGS metagenome assembly WNFR01 (sample SAMN13153357, study PRJNA577476) | soil metagenome | isolation source: 40 cm soil under Madrone tree | place: USA:California | collected 2016-06-14 | reverse complement strand
CCTTGGGATCAAACGAGGATTCCACTTCGGCGACCCATACCAGCTCCGGTGGAACTTTCTGGGTGGCAAAAATAGGCTTTAGGCTCGCTACATACGGCTTCGCTGCGCTCGGCCAGGGACGCTGCGCGATTTTCTTGATCCAAATCTCGCGGACCACCTGTGGCGTGGGATTCTGGATAGGCTTCACTTGGCGGCCCGGTTGCGGCTTCGGAGTCGGAATGAGCAATCGAATTTGCTCGGCTACGTCCAGGTAATCCAGTTGCGTCTTGAGCCACGCCGCGTATGGCGCCGTCTCCTCGTACTGCTCCAGCAACGGAACGATGGCCTTCGCCGGCTCCCTCAGCCTTGCGAGATCGATCACATATTCCCCATGAAATTGTTTTTCCAGTTCCGCCAGGAACGACTTCACGCGTTGTTGGTCTGAGCCTTCCAGCATCCGCAGCGCGTCGTCATCCAAATTTTCTCGGGCCCATTGCTGAGCTGATTGGGCCAAGTCCTCCAGGGTCACGGTCTGCTCTTGCGCCGGCAATTCCACAACGCTTGTCAAAAGGAATGCCAATACAACGAGTCGTTTCATCTCGCGCGAAGCATAAGGCAATCAAAGTCTCCGCTCCAAGCCGGAATGTCTGCGGTTTTCGAGAAAGGGTGTTGATCACCATTGAACCAAACGAGAAAGCAGCCGCAACGAATGACCGACGCTTTCGGGAGCAACAATTAGATTACCGGAACCTGCTCCAGTCGCTCAACGAAGTCAGCGATCTCAGTCTGTAGTTTCCGGATTTCATCGAGCGGCCCCTCAGCAAAAATGGCGAAGTTTCGGGGATTCTTAGGCAGAATATCGGCGCGGTAGGATTCCAGGATACGCTGCATGCGGCCCATTTGTGCAATTGCTTGCTGAAGCTGGTCGGTCGTTTCAATCATAGGCGCAACCTCAAAAGGGCTTTGTGCAGGTTTGGCTCTCCCCGCACCTGCTGGAAGAAGGCGATGGCATCGTCCAGTTCTGCTGTTCCTTCACGCACTGCTACTCTATCGAAGCCAAAGCGCTTTTGCACGCGTTTTTTCGAAACGACGTTGTACGCCGAGGGCGACAGGTTTGTGCGAAGATCGTGCTCGGCCGCAACGACGATTATCAAATCAATATCGTTTGGTGAGGGCTTGGACGTTACGAAGCTTCCGTTTACCACAAGCGCGCACACGAACCCCGAGCCGCGGGCTGCAAGGATAAATGCTTCCAGCTTCGCAAAAAGCAAGGGGCGGCGATCCGTCTGTTCGAAAGAGCCGAACCGGTTTTTGAGTTCCTCGAACGAGCAATCATAGAGGCCCAGGGGAAGCAATCCGGATGGTTCGAAGTCGGGTATCGGCATATCAAACGTAAGGGTTGCGAGCAGATGTAATTAAGGTGACAAGCAGCCAATCCTACAACCGCAGTCGCACGATGTACCAGGGCTGCGGTCCCTCAGATACCCGAACCGTTGCATTGGTAGTCGCTACCAACTCCACTCCAGTCTGCCGCTGCCAGGCGGCGAACGTGGTGCCGCTCAGGCCAAAATTGAACTCGCCCACCACGATGTATTCGATGGACCGTTGTCGAATGTCGGCTGGCGAATCGGAGACCAGCAGGTGTTTCACCTGTGTTGTGCCGAAGGGCCGCCATAGCGAAATGTCTGGATCATCCCCGCGCGCCAGGAACCCGACCACTGCTAAATCCGGCGGCAGCAAGGAACGGACTGCGGCCAGAGGGTCGGCGCGGGTGCTATAGACCGAATAAACTTTAAGTGCGCGAGCAATGAGCGCGCTTCCTGGATGCTGCCTTTGGAGGCGTGACAATATCGTGCAGGCCGGCCACAGCGGGCGCGCGGGCGTGAGCACGAGAACGGGAACAGCCATGGCAACAACAACCCAAACGCTCGCTATCCACCAGCGACGACGGACGATCTCCGCCTGTTTCGCACCGGTGAGGAGCAGCGGCAGAAGCAATGGATAATACGGCGAGATGAGGCGAGCCCCAGTGGCCATGCCAGACTTGACGCAATAAGCGAGAAGGGCCACCCATGCAGACAAGTGAATGAATCGACGGATTACTGGCGGTAACGCGTCCTGCCGCGCCCAATCGCGGGCCCCAGGCGCTGACGACCGTCCCCACCCTGCCACGAGCGCAAGAACAGTGAGCCAACTCAGGCCAAAGCCAATGCCAACCCAGTCTTCCGTCGGAAGCTCCCAGAGATAGTGAAAACTCGCTTCAAAATTGGCGACCAGTGGCGTCACGACTGCTTTCGGCAGAACGGCCAGTGCGTGTTGATTCCACCAGGTCGCGGCGGGAAAAAAGGGCGTCACCAGGTTATCGAGGAGAAACAGGGAAGCGTTGCCCCAAATGCCTACGAGGGGATTTTTCATGTCCATGCCGGTGCGTTCCAAGCTCAGGCCGGACCAATCGCCGCAATAGCGGATATTCAAAAGTGCGGTTGGTAGAAAGGAGACCAGGAGTCCCAGCAGAATGATCAGCATGGTCGTGAGCGGCCACGAGCGGATGATGGATTTGATGGACTTGCCTTTAGGCTCGCGCCCGCGTGAAAGAAACAGCGGGACCAAAGCGATGAACCAGGGCAGCAGTAAGGGCAGATTGCTGGCTTTGGCGCCGGTCAACAGGGCGGCGGCAAGCACTGAGTGCCATAGATCAGAGATACGGCGAGAAGTCCAGGCGCGGCAGGCAAAATCCACCGCAGCCAGCGCATAGACAGTGGGAAAAGTATCATTTCCAATGCTGCCCGCTTGCAGAAGGAACGTGTAACCTGTCGGCAGCAGCCACATCCATTGCCAGGCGACTCTCGGGCGGACTCCCACGCGAGTGAAGAAACTAAACACCAGCCCGGGCATGAGCAGGAAGGGAATGAAATTGAGCAGAAACAAACCACGATCCGATTTGGTAAAGAGCAGCAGCGGCGCGCTCAGCCACTCGATCCCACAAGCCCGATCATTCATCCGATAATTCAACGTGTGAATCCAGAACCAATGGCCGTGTGCCAACCATTGCAAAACGCGAGGGAGGCGATAGGTCAGGGCGGTATGATTTGTGGGAGGATAAAGAAACCCGCCAAGCAGAACTAACAGACTTAGCAGAGCGAACGCCAGCGGCAGCGACCGGCGAAAGCGTCGCCTAAATTTTTCCCATCCTGCCCCGAGACTTGAAAAAGATAGATCCAGCGTCTTTCGTCCCAACCAAAGCAGCAGCGCCGCCGTAGCGAAAAAGATCGCATACCCTCCCCTGTTCAGTTCGCCCAAGGCGGATAGCGTCCATCCCGCGACGGTTGCGACAACGGAGAGCCAGAGCCAGAGTTTTACCAACGGAAGAAAAGACATGAGTTAAAGGCGCGCTAAGGTAGCGAAACAGCGCAAGCCAAGTCAATGCGATTAGAAACTCAGCCGCCTTTACGCCCCTTTACGCCTTGACGGGTGCCTCTTGGCGCAACCGCACGCTTTGATAGAGCCCTTTCAGGGTAGTGGGCGCTCGGGGCGGTAAACCCTGGGGTAGCTCGTTCCTCGTAACCCTGGGCTAATTTGATTCCATCTTTTCAGGATGGTGGTACTGCCCAAGATGCACCCTGCCTTGACACAATACCGCCCGTCCCCTAGCTAGACGGGCGTGTCAACTCAAGCCGTCAGGCCACCAACGCTGCTGCCATTGGTGCTGGCACTCGGCGGGTTCATTGTGGCTTTTCACGTGGGCAATGCGCTGGTGGGAAAATCATTCATTCGCGCCAGCCATCTCGGAACGGCGCTCGAATATGCTCATGGCCCAATCCATCTGCTCCGCCCCGTCATCGTCGGGTTTAATGCGACAGGAACTCCTGTCGCCCAGGAGTTTCCGCTTTGGCAAGCCGTGGCTGGTTTAGTTTTCAAGTTGACGAACTCCAGATGGTATGGTTGGGCGAATTTTGTTTCCCTGGTGCTCTTCGGGACGGCGCTGTGGCCTTTCTTTCAATTAGCGCGTCATTACCTCGGCGAGCGCGCAGCCTGGTGGGCCACGGTTTTTTTCTTGAGCGAGCCGCTCATTGTGGTCATGGCGGGTGAAGCCGCGACGGACGGATTTTGTCTGGCCCTAAGCCTTTGGTTCCTTTTCTTCGCGGACAAAATGATTCGGACCGGCAAGGCGGCCTGGTGGTTGCCCACGGTATTTTTTGCTGTACTCGGTTCCGTTTCCAAATTGCCGTTCTTCATGGCCGCCGGTCTTTGCAGCATATTTATGTTGATGACCCGCGCTGAATCAGGAGTACCGCCTGCTGGCTTCGGCGTCTCGCCGGCGAATCCCCAGCGACTTTGGATGTGGTTGACCGGCGCCGGCGCAGTGGCTGCGGCCGCGTTTGCTGCCTGGACACACCACACCGATTTCCTCGCTTCTCAAGCCGAGTACCCGTACCTCGATCTGCGCCTGTCACAGAGTCCCTTTCTGGTTTTCTGGTTTTTTGGCGATCTGCATTATCGGTTGACTCCAGGTCCCTGGCTCAAAGGAGGTTGGAGATTCCTTCATGCGACAGTGGGTGCTTTGCCCATGATTGCGCTGCTGGCCCCGGCGTTGCTCCGGCGCGGCAATCGTCTGCCGAAGCTTTGGCTGGTGGCAACGTTCCTTACGACGCTGGTCTTCAGCCATCTGGTGCTGGCCCACTGGCATTACTACCTGATGTGCTGCCCCGCAGTGGCGATGTTGTGCGGCGCTACTTTGGTCCGCTTTGAAAAATTTTGGCGCCAGGAAACCTCTTCGACCTGGATGGGGCTCGCGCTGGCCGGGGTGGTTTTATTCTTTTCCACGATAGACGGGATGGTGGCGATGAAAATCGCCATCGATTACGATCAGTTTCCCAAGGAGATCAGCGCGGTCATTCGTGAACACACACAGCCACAAGACAAACTCATTATCTATACCTGCGATCCGGACTGGGGAGGCGAGGAGTTATTCCGTTCAGGGCGCAAAGGCTTATCAGTGATGAACCTGCGGAGTTCGCCCGACAATCCGAAGGTCAAAGGGTTATTTGATCTGCTGGACAGCCAGCCGGACCTGCGCCGTCTGAAGGAGCTAGGCTACAACAAACTGGTGCTGGTCAGTGAATCGCCGGTGCGCTTTGCCGTGGAAGCTGCCAATCCCGGCAGCAAACGCCAGCGGCGTTATTTTCCGCCAACGATTTCGCCAACCGTGGACTCATGGCCGGTGGTTTTTCGCTCGGAGGATCTTTTAGTAAAGGAAATTCCGTAATGGGTGGTCTGTTCCGCGTATTGTGGTAACTCAAATCAGGCCCGCCGCTTCCCCAATCCGTCCCGCAGCAGATACCAAAGAAAAAGGAAATTGTATCGCAGGTACCGGCCGGAGAGGCGGCGAGGTTCGGACGCAAGGCGGAACACCCATGTCAAGCCGAGGCGCTGCATCCATGCGGGAGCGTCGGGTTTGATGCCCGCGTTTACGTCGAAAGCGAAGCCCACCGTCAAAATCACTCCTCGCCGGATGAGTTGCTTGTGCCGCTTGACCCAGGCTTGCTGCTTGGGCGTGCCGAAGCCAACCCAAATGAAGTCCGGCGAGAGCCGGTTGATCTCGGCAATCACCTCCTGCTCTGCGGCGCCTTCGAGGATGCCGTCCGTCTGACACTTTCCATGAAATGAGCCAACGAATTTGATGCCGGGGTTCAATTCTTTGAACCGGCGGCGTAATTTCGCGCCGCATTCTTCCGAGCCGCCTAGCAAGTAGTGAGCGACATCCGGCGGGGCATTGGTTAGAAATTTCCACATGAACGTGGGCCCATAAACCCGATCTCGCAGGCCCGCGCCCGCTCGGTTCAGACACCAGACCAGCGGCATGCCATCCGGAGGGAAACAGTCAAACGCGCTGGTCAGGTCGCGAAATCCAGCGTCATGGCGGCGCATGGTAACAATCTGAGTGTTGGCAAAATCCAGCGCAACGCAGCGTTGGCTACGCGCCCATTCCAGGCAGCTTTTCGCCAACCCACTGTAATCGGTTATCAGTAATGGTGTGCCGAGTAGATCGAGACTCGTCATGCGATTTTGTGCCGCTGCACATGAGAAAACCACAGATGGACACAGATGGACACAGATTTAATCAGAGTTGACTCGAAGCCAGGTAAATACAATCGTTTGAAACGAACGTATGAAAGAATTGAAAGGCACCCGCTCGCGCATTCTGGATACGGCGGAAGAATTGTTCAGCGAGCATGGCTTCGATCGAGTTTCTATTCGAGACATTACGAAGAAGGCGCGGGTGAATCTTGCCGCCATCAATTATCATTTCGGAAGCAAAGAGGATTTAATTGCAGCCATTTTTGAACGGGAATTCGTGCCGGTGAATGAAGCGAGGCTGGCGGCGCTCGGTGCAGTCCAGTCGGGCAAAAAAGACCCGAGATTGGAAGACATTTTGGAGGCGTTCATTCGTCCAACCGTGCGATGCTCCATCGGCAAGCCAAAAGGCGGGAAAGCGTTTTCCAGGTTGTTTGGGCGCTGCCTTTCGGAACCGAGCCCGGAAATTGAAACGCTTTTGAAACGCCAATTTGAACCGTTGGTGGAAAGAATGGATGCTGCGCTCATGAAAGCTCTCCCTCAGCTAACGCGCTCGGAAATATTTTGGTGCATGAAATTTACCTTTGGCGCGTTGCATCACTGGCTGCTGACCAAGGACAGATTCCTGCCAGCCTGGCTGGAAAAGAGCGAGGCCGAAGAGCAAATCCAAAAATTAATCTCTTTTTCGGCTGCCGGATTTCGCGCTGTCTGACTCCGCCCGAACATTTATGAAGATAATCTTTTCAAACACACTTCTTTGCGCCGTTACATTCCCAATCGCTTTATTGAGCGGATGTGGAAAAAAAGATTCAAAGCCGCCACCCATGCCGCCGGCTGAAGTTTCGGTCGTGATGGCGGCGTCCGAGCAAGTGAATTACACGACCGAGCTTCCCGGGCGAATCAATCCGTTGCGCGAGGCGCAAGTGCGCGCACGAGCCACAGGCATTCTGTTGAAGCGACTATTTGAAGAGGGATCCGACGTCAAAGAAGGCCAGGTGCTATTCCAGATCGATCCTCTGCCATTGGAGGCTACACTCAATAGCGCCAAAGCGGCACTGTCAAAAGCGGAAGCTGCCCTAAGAGAATCGAAAGCGAAAGTGGCACGTTACGAGGAGTTGGTCAAAATCAACGCCGTCAGCAAGCAGGTGTACGACGAAGCGGTGGCGACATTGGGACAGAACGAAGCGGATCTACTTGCGGCAAAGGCGGCCGTGCAAACCGCTGGACTAAATCTCGGCTATGCGCAAGTCACTGCCCCGATTTCCGGTCGAATTGGAAAGGCCCTGGTGACCGAAGGCGCTTTGGTCAGTGCGACGGAAGCAACGCAAATGGCCGTGATTCGCCAGCTCGACCCGGTTTATTTTGATTTTACGCAGTCGAGCACAGAAGTGCTCCGGCTAAAACGGGCGATGGAAAAGGGAACTCTCCAGAGCGCTGCTCCCGGCCAGGCGAAGGTCACGTTGATACTCGAGGATGGGACAATTTACTCTCAACCTGGCAAGCTGTTGTTTTCTGACATTTCAGTTGATCCAACCACCAGCACGATCAACTTACGCGCGGAAATTCCCAATCCAGAAAATCTCCTTCTGTCCGGCATGTTTGCGCGCGCGCAAATTGTCGAAGGCGTTACAACCAATGCCATCACCATTCCCCAGCGGACAATTACCCAGGGCGCTGCGGGCGGGGCGACGGTGCTGGTGGTGAATGATCAGAACACAGTTGAGATTCGGAATATCGAAGTCGAGCGAACAGTTGGAACCAAGGTTGTCGTGGCCAGGGGCTTAAGACCCGGCGAACGGATTATCGTCGAAGGATCGCAAAAAGCTCCACCCGGGTCGCCGGTCAAACCTGTTCCCTTTGCGCCTGCTTCGGCCACGGCTTCAGCAAATCCGGCGCAAACCAGATAACGGAAGCATCATGGCACGCTTTTTCATTGACCGGCCTGTTTTCGCTTGGGTGGTTTCCATTCTGATCGTAGTGCTCGGCACCTTGTCGATAACTCAGTTGCCTGTCGCCCAATATCCCAACGTCGCGCCGCCTTCGATCTCGGTGACAGTAAATTATGCGGGCGCGTCGGCCGAAACGTTGCAGGAAACCGTCACCTCCGTGATCGAGCAACAACTCAACGGAATTGATAACCTGCTCTACATGTCCTCGAGCAGCGATGCCTCCGGACTTGCGACCATCACATTATATTTTCTTCCCGGCACTAATCCCGATACCGCGCAAGTCCAGGTGCAGAACAAAGTCCAGCTTGCCACGCCAAGTTTGCCTCAAACGGTGCAACAGCAAGGGGTGGTGGTCGCGAAGGCCACGCGCAATTTCATGATGTTCTTCACGCTGTCCACTAGCGATGACAGCCTCGATGAAATTGCGTTGGGCAATTACATCGCTGCCAGCGTTCTGGACCCGATTCGTCGCGTTTCAGGCGTCGGCGAAGCCCTCATGTTCGGGTCGCAATATGCCATGCGCGTCTGGCTAAACCCTGATAAACTAAACAGTTTTGGTCTCACTGCCGCGGACGTGACGACGGCGATTGAAAACCAAAACAAGCAAGTGCCGGTCGGACAAATCGGGGCAACTCCTTCGGTCGAAGGCCAGCAACTCAATGTGGTCATGCAGGGACGATGTGGTCATGCAGGGACGAACTACTCTGCGCACGGTCCCGGAATTTGGGAATATTCTTCTCCGCGCGAATCCCGACGGGTCCCGGGTCCTGTTGAAAGACGTGGCGCGCGTGGCTTTCGGCGCGGAAAATTATGGCACAAAAGCGCGTGTCAATGGACATCCCTCCGCTGCCGTGGCCATCAAACTTTCGCCGTCCGCCAACGCCCTGAACACCGCCGAAGCGGTGCGCAAAAAAGTCACTGACCTTTCCAGATTCTTTCCACCCAAGGTGCGTGTCGATTATCCACTAGACACATCCACTTTCGTGCGGATTTCGATCGAAGAAGTCCTTATCACACTGGGTGAAGCGATCGCCCTGGTGTTCCTGGTGATGTTTCTGTTCCTCCAGAATTTTCGCGCGACGCTCATTCCAACGATTGTCGTTCCCGTGGCGCTCCTCGGCACGTTCGGCGCTATGCTCGCCTTTCGGTTTTCAATTAACGTTTTGACGATGTTCGGCATGGTTTTATCCATCGGCATTTTGATTGATGATGCGATTGTGGTAGTGGAAAACGTGGAGCGCATCATGGCGGAGGAAGGTTTGCCGCCGCTTGAGGCGACGCGCAAGGCGATGAGCCAAATCACTGGGGCACTTATTGGAATCAGCCTTGTACTTACGGCAGTGTTTATTCCAATGGCATTTTTCAGCGGATCTGTCGGAACGATTTACCGGCAATTTTCCCTGTCCCTGGTATCATCAATGTTGTTCTCCGTCTTTCTCGCGATGTCATTGACACCCGCTCTTTGTGCGACGCTCTTGAAGCCGATTCCCAAAGGGCACAAGCACGAGAAACGCGGATTTTTTGGCTGGTTTAATCGCACCTTTGCCAAAACGACGACGAAGTATCAATCGTCGGTCGGGCGAATCCTGAGACATAGCTGGATTTCTATAATTGTATTCGTCGTGATTATTTTTTTGGTGGGCTTGTTTTATACTCGGTTGCCTTCATCCTTTTTGCCCGCCGAGGATCAAGGTTATTTCATCACGAACATCCAATTGCCCGTCGGCGCGGCGCAGGAACGAACGGATGAGGTTCTAAGGCAGGTCGAGGAATATTTTTTGAAGCAACCCGAAATCGAGAGCTTCATCACTGTCGCGGGATTTAGCTTTAATGGTCGTGGACAAAACTCAGCGCTCTCGTTCGGGAGGTTCAAAGATTGGAGCAAACGGAAAGGAGCCGAACACAGTGTTGAGGGAGTGATTGCGCGCGCGGCGGGAAAATTTTCCTCCATCAAGGATGCCATCATCTTTCCATTAAATCCGCCGGCGATTGCCGAGTTGGGCAATTCGACGGGGTTCGATTTGCAATTGGAGGATCTTGGCGGGCTGGGTCATGCAAGGCTATTGGCCGCCCGGAATCAATTATTGGAAGTGGCAGCGAAAGATCCTTCGGTCGTGGGCGTTCGGGTACAAGGTCTGGAGGACGCCGCGCAACTGAAGATCGACGTGGACGAAGGCAAAGCCAGCGCGCTGGGTGTTGCGCTGGCCGACATCAACAGCACTCTGCAAACGAGCCTCGGTTCCTCCTATGTCAATAATTTCATCAATGGCAACCGTGTCCAACGTGTTATTGTTCAGCTCGACGCGCCGTTTCGCATGTCACCCGATGACGTGAAAAATATATACGTCCGCAATCGCACAGGAACGATGGTTCCGCTCTCAGCGTTTACCACGGTAAAATGGATTTATGGTTCTCCGCAGTTGCAGAACTACAATGGATTCCCGTCCTACGAATTCGTCGGCGCGCCCGTTCCCGGAAAAAGCACGGGCGAGGCGATGGACGCCATGGAGAAAATGGTGAGACAATTGCCTTCTGGAATCGGCTTGGAATGGACCGGTCAATCCTACGAAGAACGCTTGTCCGGGTCGCAGGCTCCGATGCTGTATTCCCTTTCCCTGCTCGTCGTGTTTCTCTGTCTTTCCGCGCTGTATGAAAGCTGGTCGATTCCGCTGTCGGTGATTCTCGTGGTGCCGCTCGGTGTTTTAGGAGCTCTCCTCGCCACCATGCTGCGCGGCTTGCCCAACGATGTGTATTTCAAAGTTGGACTTCTGACCACGGTCGGACTTGCAACCAAGAACGCCATTTTGATCATCGAATATGCCAAGGATCTTCAACTGGAGGGCAAAGGCCTGGTCGAAGCGACGCTCGAAGCCGTGCATTTGCGGCTCCGGCCAATTCTTATGACGTCGTTTGCATTCATTTTGGGCGTGATGCCGCTGGTAGTCAGCACCGGCGCAGGTTCGGCAAGCCGAAACGCCATCGGCACGGGCGTCGCGGGCGGGATGTTTGCCGCGACAGCGCTGGGGATATTCTTGATTCCAGTGTTTTACGTCGTGGTCCGGAGCATTTTCAAATCAAAGGTCCAAACCGCGCCAAATCCACGCCAGTCGAATATTGCAGGAAGCGCCGACGGAAAGGAGCAACCCATATGAACAAGCTGTTCTGTTTTATGTTGGGTCTTGTGACGCTGTGGAGCGGTTGCACGATGATGCCAAAGTATGAGCGGCCGGCTGCGCCGGTCAGCCAGTCATGGCCGAACGGCTCCGCTGGAACCAACGGTACGAACGTGGCCGCTGCGGAGATCGATTGGAAGGAATTTTTCGATGACCCACGCTTGCAGAATTTGATTAGGCTGGCGCTGGAAAACAATCGCGATTTGCGGGTCGCGGCTTTGCGAGTTGAACAAGCACGCGCGGAATATCGGATTCAGCGCGCCGAGCTTTTTCCAGGCGTTCAAGGGGATGCCAGCTTGGTCCGCCAAAAATTCTCGGGCGAGGTCACCGCTTTCCGAGGAGGTAGCGTCATCACCACATACACTGTCGAAGTGGGCGCAGCGTATGAGGTCGATCTTTTTGGCCGGGTGCGAAGTTTGAAAAAGGAAGCGTTGGAAAAATATTTCGCCAGCGACGAAGCGCGCAAGAGCGCGCAAATCGCGCTTATTTCCCAGGTCGCCACCGAGTATTTGACGCAATTGCGATTGCGGGAAGCCAAAGCCATCGCCCATCAAACATTGGAAGCGGTTCAGTCGTCTTACAATCTCATCAAACGCAGTTTCGAAGCGGGCGTGGCTTCGGAATTGGATCTAAGTACGGCGGAAGGGCAGGTCCAAACCGCGCGCGTCAACGCCGCCAATTTCCTTCAACTGCTTGCGCAGTCGGAAAATGCGCTTGTATTGTTGGTCGGAGAACCTCTGCCAAAGGATCTCCCTTCCGGCAAACCGTTCCAACAACAGCATCTTCTCACGGACTTACCCGCCGAGGTTCCATCCGAGGTGCTGCAACGCCGCCCTGACATTCTCGCTGCCGAACACACCCTGCGAGCGGCAAACGCGGACATCGGGGCAGCGAGGGCCGCATTTTTTCCACGGATTATGCTCACGGGTTCTGGCGGGACCGCCTCTGCGAAACTGACGGATCTGTTCACTGGTCCATCGGCGGCCTGGAGTTATTCACCGCAGATTACACTCCCTATTTTCGATGTTGGCGGCACGCGATCAAAGCTGGATGTATCGAAAATCGGCAAGAAAATTGAAATCGCCGATTACGAAAAAGCCATTCAAACAGCATTCCGCGAAGTGGCCGACGCGCTGGCCGTCCGCTCCATCCTCGATGAAAAATTGCAAGCGCAGGAATTGTTATTGACTGCGCAACAAAAGCGCTTCGATCTGACCATGGCGCGATATCGACAGGGAGTTGACAATTACGTGGATGTTCTCCTCGCGCAAGAGGACCTTTACGCCGCGCAGCAGAATCTTTTGGAATTCCAGGCTGCGCGGTTGCTTAATGCCGTCGCCCTTTACCGCTCGCTGGGCGGTGGTTGGAAGTCGTGAATCGCAATTTTCGGTTGACCTTCATTCACGGAAATGTGGTAAACTAAGTGTTGGGGTGATTTGAAGCGAAAAGACCTTCTCTTATGAAAAACCGAACCCGAAATGAGCGGCATGTATCTCTCGTCCAACGTGTTCTTGTGTTACTTGGCGCCGTATTGGCGTGCCAGGCGCACGCCACGTTCCACACCTGGAAAATTAGCGAGATTTATTCCAGCGCTGACGGGTCAGTGCAATTTATTGAGCTCCACGAGAGCCAGGGTTTCAACGGCGAAAACCTTCTTACTGGCCATTTCATCCAATGCGTCAGCGGCACGACGACCAACACTTTTATTTTTCCCACGAACCTTCCCTCCAACACGGCCAATAAAACGTTCGTAATCGGCACAGCCAATCTTGCTTCCGTTCCTGGCGGCGTCAGGCCGGATTATGTCTTTACGAATGCGGTTCCATTCATTTTCGCAAACAGCGGCTCGATCAACTATGCTGGTTTCGATTCAGTCTCCTACACGAACCTGCCGACAGATGGAGTCGCTTCGCTGGTCCGCTCAGGCAGTGCGATGGTTTTTTCGGCCGTAAACTCTCCCGTGGATTTCGATGGAGTCTCCAATTCCATTGTGCCGGTTCGGTTCACGTCAACCGCGCTCGGCGGAACGACGATTTCTCTAACTTTCCCGACCGCGACTGGCACAAACGGGACGGCTGGCCCGAACTATGAGGTGCAGACCAACGGTTCGCTGGCAAGCACAGTTTGGGGAACGGTTACCAACGCAGGCGGCAATGGCACTCCCGTAACAGTCGCTATCCCGATAAACGCCCCACAGCAGTTCTTCAGGCTCCGAGTGCCGTAAGGCTGCGCGAGGACTCAATTCATCTGTCCAAATCAAGCGCGTCCGGGAAGAACGACCTCAAAGCCCCCTTCGGCAGCGGCGTTTGCCTGGCGGCTATCGTGCGTCATCAGGCGCTTCAGACCAAGTTCCTCCATCGCGGCCAGATGCAGCCGGTCTATCGAGCGGCAGTGAACGTCACCGGAGTTCCGATGCTGGCGAAGTGCTGTCCGAAAAAGCGAGGCCGGAAGAGGGCGAAATTCATAAGGTGCCTGATGACGCAGGATGGAAAATCGAGCCTCCAACTGACGCCAACCCGGGCGAGAGAGATTGCCAGCCAGAAATTCGGCCTTGAGTTGAACCACCACCTCCAATTCCGCCAGAGCCGACACGGTTACCTCCGGCTCGATGGCGATAGCTTTCAAGACATCTGAGGATTCCGGCTCAGGCCGAAAGACCTTCACGAGACAGCTTGAATCAATGTAAATCAGGCGGACTCCTCCTTTTCCCAGCGATCTGCGCGGGCGCGAGCGAGCGCCGCATCGCTGCTCGGCATCGTCTTATTTCCCCACACCTTTTTCATCCATTTTGCGTGCTCTTCCGGATTCCATCGTTTCCTTCTGCGTTTATCCTGCACAACGCGCACGAGCTTGGCCACTGGCTTGGAATCACGGGTAATGAGGATTTCATCTTCCACCTGCAACGCGGCTTCCGCCTCCGGCCACCGCTGCCGCAAATCCCGAATCGTGATGGTTTTCATCGTTCAAGTATAACATGTTTCACAGCC
>WNFR01004601.1_pt1 | contig 14166 bp, 13 predicted proteins | sample 5400221 | NCBI WGS metagenome assembly WNFR01 (sample SAMN13153357, study PRJNA577476) | soil metagenome | isolation source: 40 cm soil under Madrone tree | place: USA:California | collected 2016-06-14 | reverse complement strand
AACTGGTTCGCGAATGGTTCAACGCCTTTGCGATCAATGCCGGGGTGACTTTGCACGTCGAAACCCTATATGGCGAGAACAGCCATCACATCGCCGAATCCTGTTTCAAGGGTCTGGCGAGGGCGCTGCGCGCGGCGGTCGCGATCGATCCGCGCGCCGCGGGCGAAGTGCCATCCACCAAGGGTCAGCTCGGCGGCTGAATCCTTAAGTTCTCGGCGGAGAGTAGCGATGCCGGTCTACACAGTTCATGCTCCGGTAACGAACGGTGCGGGGATCGCAGCGATCGACCGGTTCGCATTCGTCCGCGACGGATTTCATTTCTGGGCTGCCGTGTTCGGCCCGCTGTGGCTTGTCTGGCATCGCCTGTGGCTGGCGACGATCGGCTGGATCATCGTTGCGCTCGCGATCAACGTCGGAATGGCGAGACTCGGCGCCGGCGGCACCGCGATCTTTTGGGCGGATGTGTTGCTCGCGCTGCTGATGGGATTTGAAGCGTCGAGCATCCGGCGCTGGACCTTGTCGCGGCGCAACTGGCGCCAGCTCGACGTCGTGGTGGCCCGCAATTGGGAGACGGCGGAACGGCGCTTTTTCGACCGCTGGACCGCCAGGCAGCGCATTATCAATGACCAAACCGCGGTCGATCGTGGCGCGCCGCCGCCGACGCGGGATGTTCCCGGCCAGGCCTTCTCACGTCCGCCGCCGTTGCCTCGAAATGAGATCATCGGATTGTTTCCGGAACCGGGGACGTCGCGGTGAGCGTTGCCATCATCGATTACGGCTCCGGCAATCTGCATTCCGCCGCGAAAGCGTTTGAGCGAGCGGCGCGGAGCATGGACGCGCCGGAAAAGATCGTTGTGACCCGCGATCCCGAAACAGTCTATCGCGCCGATCGCATCGTGCTGCCCGGCGTCGGCGCATTCGCCGATTGCCGCAGGGGGCTCGACGAGCTTGACGGCATGATCGAGGCGATGACCGAGGCGGTGCGCAGCAAGGCGCGGCCGTTCTTCGGCATCTGCGTCGGCATGCAGCTGATGGCAACGCGTGGCAAGGAGCACGTCACCACGGACGGGTTCAACTGGATCGCGGGCGACGTCGAGAAAATTTCGCCGCGCCAGGAGAATTTGAAAATTCCGCACATGGGCTGGAATACACTCGATATGATCCGTGAGCACCCGGTGCTGGAGCGTTTGCCGCTCGGCCCGAAAGGCCGTCATGCCTATTTCGTGCACTCCTATCACCTCAACGCCGCCAACGAGACGGACGTGCTGGCGCGTGCGGATTACGGCGGCCCGGTGACGGCGATCGTCGGCAAGGACACCGCTGTCGGTACCCAGTTTCACCCGGAGAAAAGCCAGCGTTTTGGGCTGGCCTTGATTGCGAATTTTTTGAAATGGAAGCCGTGATTCTGTTTCCCGCCATCGACCTGAAAAACGGCCAATGCGTGCGGCTCGAACAGGGCGACATGGCGCGTGCGACCGTGTTCAACCTCGATCCCGCTGCGCAGGCGCGGAGCTTTGCCGCGCAGGGGTTTGAATATCTGCACGTGGTCGATCTTGACGGCGCCTTTGCCGGCAAGCCGATGAACGCCCCTGCGGTCGAGGCGATGCTGAAGGCGGTCTCCATTCCAGTGCAGCTCGGCGGCGGCATCCGCGATCTCGATACCGTCGAGGCTTGGCTGGCAAAGGGCATTGCGCGGGTGATTATCGGTACCGCGGCGGTACGCGATCCCGAGCTGGTGAAGGGTGCCGCGAAAAAATTTCCCGGTCGCGTCGCGGTCGGCCTCGACGCACGCGACGGCAAGGTCGCCGTCGAAGGCTGGGCGGAGAGTTCGGAAGTGACCGCACTGGAAATCGCCCAGCGCTTCGAGGATGCCGGCGTCGCCGCGATCATCTTCACCGACATTGCCCGCGACGGCCTCCTGAAAGGCCTCAATCTCGATGCCACCATCGCGCTCGCCGAGCGTATCTCGATCCCCGTTATCGCCTCCGGGGGCCTGGCCTCGATCGAGGACGTGAAAGCGCTATTGGCACCGCGCGCCAGGAAAATGGCTGGCGCGATCGCGGGCCGCGCGCTCTATGACGGCAGCCTCGATCCGGCCACGGCGCTGGCGCTGATCCGCCGCGCGCGCGCCGCGGCCTAGGAGCAATCCATGTTCAAGATGCGCGTGATTCCCTGTCTCGACGTCAAGGATGGCCGGGTGGTCAAGGGCGTCAATTTCGTCGATCTGCGCGATGCTGGCGATCCCGTGGAAGCGGCCATCGCCTATGACGCCGCCGGTGCCGATGAATTGTGCTTTCTCGACATTACGGCCACCCACGAAAATCGCGGCATCATGCTGGACGTGGTCCGGCGCACGGCGGAAGCCTGCTTCATGCCGCTGACGGTCGGCGGCGGCGTGCGCAGCATCGAGGATATCAAGACGCTGCTGCGATCAGGCGCCGACAAGGTTTCGATCAACAGCGCCGCCGTAAGCCGGCGCGAATTCGTCAAGGAAGCGGCCGAAAAATTCGGCGATCAATGCATCGTGGTTGCGATCGACGCCAAGCGCGTCCGGCGCGGCGGCGGCTCGGAACGGTGGGAAATCTTCACCCATGGCGGGCGCAATTCCACCGGGATCGATGCCATCGAATATGCCCAGGAGGTCGTATCGCTCGGCGCCGGCGAGATCCTGCTGACGTCGATGGACCGGGACGGCACCAGGCAGGGTTTTGACATTCCGCTCACCCGGGCGGTGGCGGACAGCGTCGCGGTCCCGGTGATCGCCTCCGGCGGCGTCGGCAATCTCGATCATCTGGTGGAGGGCATTCGCGAAGGCCATTCGACCGCGGTGCTGGCGGCGTCGATCTTCCACTTCGGCGAATTTACCATACGGGAAGCCAAGGACCACATGGTTCGCGCCGGGCTGCCGATGCGGCTCGATCCTTGACGACTCCGGGTGCCAGAAGTGCTAAATCCCAACGGGATAGACAGCGTCCCGTCCCGGGCGCGTGAGTTGAGTTGATGTCGCGTTTTACGATCCATGACCTGGCCGCCACCATCGATGCCCGCGCGGCGTCGGGCGGAGAAGCGTCCTATACCCGCAAACTGCTGGACAAGGGTGCGGAGCATTGCGCCAAGAAACTTGGCGAGGAGGCGGTGGAGACCGTTATCGCCGCGATCGAGAACGATCGCGGCCACCTGATCGCCGAAAGCGCCGATCTGTTGTTCCATCTATTGGTGCTATTGAAGTCGCGCGGCGTGAAACTCGAGGACGTCGAGGCAGCACTGGCGCAACGCACGACGATGTCTGGGTTAGAGGAAAAGGCCGCGCGCAAGCGCGACGCATAGCGGCTAGAGGCGGCGTCATGGATATTCGGGCACCCGAGCAACTCTACAACCCCTACCGGATATTTTCACGGGAGCAATGGGCGCGTCTGCGCGACGATACGCCGATGACCCTGGAGCCCGGCGAGTTCGACCGCCTGCGCTCGTTGCACGATCGCCTCGACATCAAGGAGGTCGAGGAAATCTATCTGCCGCTGTCGCGCCTCCTTTCGATCTATGTCGATGCGACGACCCGCCTCTTTCAGGCGCAGCGCCAGTTCCTCGGTATCCGCGACCGCAAGTCACCCTACATCATCGGCATCGCAGGCTCGGTTGCGGGTGGCAAGTCGACCACGGCGCGCGTGCTTCAGGCGCTGCTGGCACGTTGGTCGCCGCGACCCAAGGTCGATCTGGTGACAACGGACGGCTTCCTCCATCCGAACGCGGTGCTCGAACGGTTGGGATTGATACAGAAGAAGGGTTTCCCGGCGAGCTACGATCTGCCGTTGTTGCTGTCGTTCTTAAGCGACATCAAGTCCGGACGGAGGGGCGTCTGCGCGCCGGTCTATTCGCATTTGAGCTGGGATATCGTTCCGAACCAATGGCAAGAGGTCGACCAGCCCGACATTCTGATCGTCGAGGGCGTCAATGTACTCCAGACCGGGCGGCTGCCGCGCGACGGCAAGGCCGTACCCGTCGTTTCCGATTTCTTCGATTTCTCCATCTATATCGACGCCGACGAGGCAGTGCTGCGCGAATGGTATGTGAAGCGCTGGCTGACGCTGCGGGACACCGCCTTCCACGATCCGAGGTCCTATTTCCATCGTTATGCGCCGCTGTCCGACGAAGAGGCGATCGCCACAGCAACCGCGATCTGGGAGCGCACCAACCTCGCCAATCTCGAGGAAAACATCCTGCCGACGCGGCCGCGCGCGACCTTGATCCTCAAGAAGGGCGCCGATCACGTCATCGAGACGGTGGCACTGCGGCGGCTATAGCTCACGGACGTTCACGCGGCGATATTCCGCGAGGCGGCCAATCCGGCCAGCGCGTCGGCGAGTTTTTCGCGATCGAGCGGCTTGATCAGAAAGCCGTCCATTCCAGCTTCAAAACAGGCATAGCGATCCTCCACCAGCGTGTTCGCCGTCAGCGCGAGGATCGGCGTGTGGCGGCCCGGCTGGCCTGCCTCAAGGCTGCGGATACGCCTGGTTGTTTCGATGCCGTCGAGCTGCGACATCTGGATATCCATGAGAACGAGATCGTAGGGAGTGCCGGCGGATTTGGCTGCCAGCCAGGATTCCAGCGCGGCTTCGCCATTGGTGGCGATGACCGCATGATGCCCCAACCGGTTCAAAAGCGAGCGCATCAATAGCGCGTTGATCTCGTTGTCTTCCGCCACCAGGACCGAAAGGTCCCGCAACGGCGCGGCTGCCGGCGTCCCGACATCGTCAGGCACCTCGGTCGGGGGATCGCCGGCAAGGGGCGGCGCCAGAACGTCCGGCGCCATCGTCAGGCGCGCCGCGAGCGAGGCCGCGCGCAACGGTTTTATCAGGTAACCGGTGAAAGCCGGGGAACCCGATGGGGGTTGAAGTTCGTGTCGCGCCGCCGGCGTGACGAGGACAATCCGCTGCATCGTGTGGGGCCGCGCCGCTTCGGCCAGCAACCCGACGTCCTCGGCGCCCAAGGCGTGATCGAGCAGCACGGCGTGCCAGGCTCGCTCGGGCAGCAAGGCCTGCGCCACCGCGGTATCTGAAATCGTGCAGGTTTGTCCGCCCCAACGCTGCAGCCGCCGGGCGATGAGCCATGCTTCGATGCTCTGGGGGGCGACCACCATGATCGATTGCCCGCTCAGATCCGGCGCCGCAAACACCTTCTGTTCGCTGCCGTTGCCATCAGAGGCGGGAAGTGGAACCGATACTTCGAACGTCGAACCGGCGCCGGGCTTGCTCTCCAGCGTGATGCGGCCGCCCATTCGCTTGACGATGAGCTCAGAGATGCTCAAGCCAAGACCGGTGCCGCCATAGCTTCGCGCGATGCGTTCGTCGGCCTGCTCGAACTCGCGGAAAATGCGCGCCTGGGCCTCGGGCGCGATGCCGATGCCGGTGTCGCGCACCAGGAAAGAGATTTCGTTGGCAGCGATCCCCGGCTCTACAATCAGCGCCACGCCGCCGGTCGTGGTGAACTTGATGGCGTTCCCTGCGAGATTGAGCAGCACCTGCCGCAGCCGCGCCGCATCTCCGACCACTTCCGCCGGCAGCCGCTCGTCGACATAGGCGGCGATCTCGAGCTTTCTTGCCTGCGCCCGCGGCGCCAGGAGTTCGGTGATGTCCTCGATCAATGCGGCAAGGGCGAAGGGACGGTGTTCGAGGTCGATCTTGCCGGCCTCGATCTTGGAATAATCCAGGAGCTCCTCGATCAGCGAGAGCAAAGCATCGCCCGAGGTTTTCACGGCCCTGGCATAGGTCATCTGCTCCGGCGTCAGCGGTGTATCCAGAAGCAACCCGCTCATGCCGAGGATGCCGTTAAGCGGCGTGCGAATTTCATGTGAGGCCATCGCGAGGAACCGCGATTTGGCACGGCTGGCGGCATCGGCCTGATCGCGCGCTTCGGCAAGCGCGCGCTCGGTCCCGGTGCGGTCGGTGACGTCGCGGCCGACGCATTGCATCTCGGCCGGCTGGCCGGCGTTGGTGCGAACCAGGCCTTCGCGCCATGCGATCCATCGCGGCCCCAGAGGGCCGGCGATCTTCTGGTCATGAATCCGCGTGCCATCGGGATCGAGCGCGGTCTCGCCTTGCTCAAGCACGGTGAATGTGAAACGGCTGCCGATCAGCGCCTCCCGCGGTTGTCGCGCCAGTTCGCAATAGGCGTCGTTGACGAAGGTGATAGCGCCTGCCGCATCGCGCAGCACGATCAGGTCGCCCTGGGATTCGAACAGGCGCCGCGCGCGTTGCTCGGCCTCCTGCAATTCCCAATTGCGGTCGGCCAGCGCCTCGTTGTGCAGCGCGATCTTGCGGAGTTTCTTGCGCATCCAGCGCAGCCGGAAGCTCAGGGTGGCGAGCCCGACGCAGGCGAGTGCGAACAGGAAGCTGGCGCCGAGCGCAAAGGTGTGGGGGTTATAGCCGGCTTCTTCAGACCGGCTTCCGGCGATGAATCCATAGGCGCCGCCGAAGGCGGCGGAAAACATCATGAACGAACGGATCGCGCGGGTGAGCCAGCGGTGGCGTCGCGCGAAGCGGCGTATGCGTAACTTGATCCGGAAAAACCGCCGCATCGCCAACACCCCTGAGATTGCCTTGTCGCGAGCGCGTCCCGCGGTCGGCGTTCGAGACCGCCTCGGCGTGCGTCGTGTGCTTGAGGAGGACGATGAGACGGCGACCTTGCAAATTGCTTGAGGCCGGGCGGCGTCACAGCGCGCGATGAGAACAACGTTAATGAGGTATTAAGAAGCCAAACCCGGGCGAGGGCGGAGTGCAGGCCCGCCGATTAATTCAGGCGGCGCGCCGCAGGTCTTCGGCGAGCGCGCGGTAGGACAAGGCTTCGGCCAGATGCAGCCGGCCGATTTTTTCGGTACCGTCGAGGTCGGCGAGGGTGCGGGCGACGCGCAGCACGCGGTGATAGCCGCGCGCCGATAGCCGCATGGTCTCCGCGGCGTCGCGCAGCAGTTTTTGGCCCTGGGTGTCCGGCTGCGCGATTTCCTCCAGCACCGAGGCCGGGGCTTCCGCATTGGTGCGGATATGCGGCAATCCGGCCGCGGCATAGCGCGCCATCTGGACGTCGCGCGCCGCCGCCACCCGCGCCGCCACTTCAACTGATCCTTCCGCGGGCGGCGGCAGGATCAGGTCGGCCGCGGTCACCGCCGGCACCTCGATCCGCAGATCGATGCGGTCCATCAGCGGGCCCGAGATGCGGGTCTGATAATCCGAGGTGCAACGGTCGATGCGTCCGCGCTTGCAGGAATAGCCGGGCTCATAGGCGTGGCCGCAGCGGCAGGGATTCATCGCGGCGACCAGCATGAAGCGCGCCGGATAGGTGACGCGATGATTGGCGCGGGAGACTGCGACCTCGCCGTTCTCCAGCGGCTGGCGCAGCGAATCCAGTACCCGCGGATCGAACTCCGGCAGCTCATCGAGGAACAGCACGCCCTGATGCGCCAGCGAGATCTCGCCGGGCCTGGCGCGCATGCCACCGCCGGTCAGCGCCGCCATGCTGGCGGAATGATGGGGCGCGCGGAACGGCCGACGCGCGGTCAGCGCGCCGCCTTCGATTTCGCCGGCGACGGAGGCAATCATCGATACTTCCAGGAGTTCGGACGGCGACAGCGGCGGCAGGATCGAGGGCAGCCTTGCTGCGAGCATCGACTTGCCGGCGCCCGGAGAGCCGATCATCAACAGATGATGCCCGCCGGCCGCGGCGATCTCGAGCGCGCGTTTTGCACTCTCCTGGCCCTTGATGTCGCGCAGATCGAGCAACGCCGTCTCGGCTTCGTGGACTTTCGGCAAGGGTCGCGACAGCACCTGCGTGCCCTTGAAGTGATTGGCGATCTGGATCAGCGAACTTGCCGCGACGATCTGGATATCCGGGCTGGCCCAGGCGGCTTCCGCCCCGCAGGCGGCGGGACAGATCAGGCCCTCGTCGCGCGAATTGGCCCCGATCGCGGCCGGCAATACGCCCGCGACCGGCGCGATCGATCCGTCCAGCCCGAGTTCGCCGAGCACGGTGAAGCCGGCCAATGCGTCGGGCGGAATGGCGCCGATCGCCGCCATCAGCCCGAGCGCGATCGGCAGATCGTAATGGCTGCCTTCCTTGGGCAGATCGGCCGGCGCCAGATTGACGGTAATCCGGCGGGCCGGGAGGGCCAGCCCGGAGGCGATCAGCGCCGAGCGCACCCGCTCGCGGGCCTCTGAAACCGCCTTGTCGGGGAGGCCTACAATGGCAAAAGCCGGCAAGCCGGGCGCGACCTGCACCTGCACGTCGACGGCGCGGGCTTCGATCCCCTCAAAGGCTACGGTCTAATGTTGCAGAATCGATCACAAGCGCGCGATTAGCAGGGGTTTGTCGCAATCGGCCCACTCAGCAAAAAATCATGGGTAAGCAAGGGGTAAGCAGCGGAGGCCATTTCGGCCCGCGATGTCACCGGACTAGCAGCGCCGCGATTCGCGCTGTTCTGCCTGCACTGTGCACACAGGCGGGGAGAATCACGGCAGCCGGGGCAGCACATGGCCCCCCGCTCAAGCACGGGGCGATTTTTTATTCGGAAGTACCCCACCCAACCTGGGGCCCCATGGTCCGACCAGCACGCAGCAAAAGGGGAATTTCGGTGGAGGGTCCGCGCTAAATGCCAGCCAACTTGCCCGCCCCATAGAGGGGGATTTATTTATGCCGAAAATGGCACAAGGGACCGATTTTAAAGGACGAAAATAGGTTCGAAAAATTTGAAATATCCATATTTTAGATTGCCGCCCGGTTGTCTCGCGCAGCGACTAACGTGGGCTTTGCCCGAAAATATCTTCCCAGCGAAGAATCTTAAAATTCTATCGTGCAAAAAGTCCCTTAATGGCTCTCTCTATGCATGGGGCAATCTCGCCCGGCTGCTTCCCCCGATTTACCCCAGGGGGCCACCGCGTGAACCCATAACAGTCGGCGTCTTTGGAACTAAACCAAATCATTTCTGACGGGCCGGTATATTTCATGAAAGCCATAACCGAGCCGTAGTCAGTTCCGTGCTCGAAGGCATTCTGTGCGATGATCTCGTTGCAAAGCGGCGATTTGTTGCGTCCCGCTGCGCAGGTGTGGAAGCCTAGCAGACCACCATCAGCTACGACTCTATGCACGCCCGCCAAGAATACTATTTGAGCGCATGCCGAGGAGCACATAGCCCCGGGCAGAACGACTGTCGAGACTTTTTCTTCGTCCATCAGCGCGACCATTTTGAGCGCTTCGGCGACCAGCCCTCCGCCGCTCTCAAGCGCCATCTCCTTGTTACCATATCGATTCCGTCCTACCGACTGAAGCGCAATACGCAGACGTTCGGTATCACCATCGACTATCTCGCCCTTCGCCGAAATGAAACGGTCTCCATCCGAGAGTTGTTTAGTTGAGAAATCCATCGCCGCAGCGGAATTGGAGGACGCTGCAATGATTAAGGAAGCGCTCAAACCTAAACGAATGATGGGAACGATCCGCTTAAACGCGAGCATCATGAAACCCAATCCCAACTGACCGAAAAAAATCAACGGCGGCGCTCCCAGTAGAGCGCTGTCCCATACATCGCGGCAATCGTCGCCAGGCCGCCGATAACTCCGAAATGTCCAACGATCTGATGGGCGCCGAAGTTAACGGCCTCCATAGCGACGGTGTATACGGCAGCGCAAATCCAAATTATCGGCCTCATGCGGGGCGCCCTCTCAACGCGCGGGACAATAAAAAAGCCCGGCTGCCAGCCGGGCTTTTCCCTTTCGAATATCCGTCAGCGGCAACCGCAGGACTGCTTGCCGTTATAGGTTGTGGTGCAGTCGTATCGAGTGCCGGCCGGGCAACCCGCCTTGGCCGGAATAACCGTGCCGAGCAATGCCAGCGCCGAAAGGGCAAAAAGTAAGTGCTTCATTCTTTTTCTCTCCATGCGCCATTAGCGGCGCGGGAGACACCATAACCGTCAAACCAAGGGTTGCAAGTGGGCTACCATCAATTGGTCAATGCGGAATCACAAGGGCGAGGGATACGGCGCACCAATGAGGGCCATGTGCGGAAACACGGCTTTAAGGAGGAAACCGAAGCCGGGATCACAATGAAGCTGAAACGGGGGACGTTTTCGGCAACGTTCTTCCTAGCCTGCCTTGCGGCCTTGGAATTGGAAGGGGTAGTGTTGGAGGAGATTTTGCGGGCAGATTGTAATGGTGCGGGTAGTATTTGGATTGTTCTTTGTCGTCGTCGCGCTTGCGCAGCCAATACTAGCCCAAACCAACCATAATCCCGAGGCCCAGAATGCCGAGCAGCCACAGGGTATAAAACCCGATACAAAGCCAGAGAGACCTGCGGCCTCTGCCCATGAAACCGAACACGGCACCGAAGACCGGAGCAAGCACGAAGAACGCTGCGAGTATCGGGGGCCAGCTTGGTTCTCTGGCTTCTATTGCTTCTTTGCGCTTCACGATAAGTTCTGGGTCGCTTTCGGAACGCTGGTTTTGGCCGTTGGAACGGGTGTTCTCGGCTTCGCTACGGTTTTCCTTTGGCGCGCCACTAGGGATTTGGTCAGTGACGCGAAAACTGCCGGGGCCGAGCAGCTTAAAGTCTCCATGAAATCCGCCGAGGCTGCGCAGGATTCCGCTAAGGCCGCCATGAAAGCTGCCGAAACGGCGGAGAGGGCTCTGTTTCTGGATCAACGGCCATGGTTGCACTGGACCATGCCAAAGGTCATCGAAGCGAAAAAGGCTGGCCGGCATATTACGGCTCAGCTTGATGTCGTCTTCGAAAATACCGGGAAAACGCCCGCTCCGAACGCGCTCTTTAATGTCAAACTGTATACGGCTGGAAGAAGCCAGCCGGTTGTAAATGTCGGGTGGGATCATCTCAAAAAGCTGAGTGAGGGCTATCGAACTAACCAGTTCAGTATCACCACCATATTGCCCGGGGAAAAGCGGACCCTTAAGACCGTAGGAATGATAGAAATCAACGAACTCTTGGCGGCCGACGGGGACGGAAGCTTCCAGTTGTATCTCGCCTTCCATGCTGGTTATCGGATATTCGACGGCGGTTCTATTGCCGAGGTGGCCTCTCTCTATCAATTGCAAGCCGTCATGCCGAACGTGCTCGTAAAGGAAGACCCGAGCGGCGACACCTTGGTAGAGGTAGCCTTCACCATGGACATCTTCGAAAAGAACAAGGTAATCCCGGTCATTCCGATGGAATTGCCAGTCTCGCGGCGCATTACCTAGGCAAATCATTGCAGCGTCGTCCAATTCCGCCGCGGCGCCGGCCGCACCTTGCGGCTTTTATCCTGCAAAGGACGCGGTCGGTGGTCTGCGCTCTGCCAGCCCTACGCTTTTCGATCAAACAAGAACAACGCCAACTGCCATGCAGTAGTTTCTGCGCAGCCTTTTCTGTTCAGGAATTTGGTGACTTGGATGCGGGAAGCCAGGTGACGACACAGCGACATGGCTAGTTGAAAGTCTTGCTTCTTCTATAAAATCGCCAACAGATCGCGCCACCATGACAAGCCAACCAAAAAGCCAGTAGACCGCTGTCTTTCATTTCTGCCACTACTGCAAAGACAAGCATCTGAACGCTCCCAAGAGCAATCAAAAACAACAGTCTTTCATCTTCCCATTCTTCGGGCGAATACCCTAATAACCACACTGAGTATCTGCCCAACGCGGGGCATAGACTGAAGGACAGACGTGGTCACCCGTATATTTGGCGATGTCGATGGCAAGCGCACCCAGGGTTCGGCACTGCATCAAAAGATCGATGCTTGAGCTTACTGTAAAGCCCGAAGGCTCTGCATCTGAGTTGCATAATTTACGCGACACGCCACCTAACTCTACATCAATAAGGGGAATAGTCTGATGAAACCCAAGGAACGTCCAACGCGGTATCACGATTTCCATCTGCCACTGGCTCAAGTGCTGTTTCTAAAGGAAACTGGAGAGTGGACAAACAATCCGCCACGGCCGGTCAGAAAGCGGGCCGCAAAGATGCAAGGGCGTGGGGCAGAGTTCACCAAGCAAGAGTTAGACTTGGCGGCGTTCTTGATGTTTGCTCTACGGTGCGGCCCGCGAGCCTATAGCTCTCCCATATGATGGATGAGTGCCGGTTCGCGCGGTCCCTCCGAGGCACACGAGGGCCCTTAGGTCCGCCGCTGCTTGGTGATAGATCTTTTGCACTGAAAGTGTTGTTTCGGTACGATCAGCACTCGACGTAGGGGTGATCATGTCGCCATGCCTGACTACGTTACCGCGCGGCCGCCGTCTCTCGCATCTCGCTAATCAGCGCAGCAAAGCGGCGCCGCTCTTGAACGGACAAGGCAGAATATCGCCCGTGTTTGTAGGCCTTTTGATTGCCCTTAGGTGCGCCCGGCGATGGGCCGCCGTGCATCCTGCAGCGTCCGTTGGGCATCGCTGGGGACTGGCAAGGTTTCCCGCTGCGGGTTTTTTCTCAGCAGATCATTGGAGAGCGGACGTTGCAGCGCCTCCGCCTCGTCGCATCTCGGGTCGACTCTGCCGCGACATTGCGAGGAGCCGGATTGGCCACGCTGCCGTTCTACATTATGCAGCTACTTGATCAGCACTTAGGCCCCGACCATTCATGCCGAACGGGCGGATACATCTGTCAATCGTGCGGCTCGATTCTCCCAACGGGACGGTATACGTCAACGAATCGCGCGAAGCGCCCATGAGAGGCTAGGTGACGACACGCTCTTTGTTATTTCATCATAGAACTCATCAGTGACCGCATATGCCTGCTTGATAAGACCCTCAACCCGATTCTCGGACGATAGGATCTGATGCCAATGCTTGTTAACAGCCGCCAACGCAGCCTCGTAACATTCAACCAGCGCCTTCATGTCCTTCGAATGGACCGAGCCATATCTCTCTCGTGCCACGTTCAAGAACTCTCTTTCGCTTAGTTGCCAAAACTCACCAAAATCAGCCAGCGATGCTTCATCGAACATGCCGGACAGCAGGCGGCTTGCACTCTCTAGATCAGATCGCAGGGCGCCCCAATGGCTTTGAAGTGTAAGAGAAGCCCTTCCGAGATCGTCCATAAGTCGGGCCTTCAACCGCCGTCAAATCCTTCACCGTGCGGGTCCCGATCAGGGGAACGATATGATGCTTGATGCGGCCCCGGTCCGTGTAGAGCGTGCTTGCGCTCTTTGGTGCGCCGCGCCGCGTCAGGATCAGGCCGCGCTCGGCCCTGTCGAGATATTCGCGGCAAAGGGCTTCGATCGTGACCGCGCCGCGTTCCCGCTTGCGCGTTTCAACCGGGTCCGACCCCTTTGACACTTCCGCTAGCGCAATCCTGGCGGCTTTGCGCGCCTCTTCTACCGTCAAGACGCCATAGCGACCTATCGTAAGGCGGCGGCTCCTGCCGTTGGCATTTCGATACTGCACCACAAACGATTTTGCGCCGCTCGGCTTGGCCCGAAGGCCGAAGCCCGGCAATTCGCCATCCCAGACGAAAAAATCGCCACCAACCGCCTTAGCGGCGTCAATAATTCGCTTTGTCAGTTTTGGCATGGGTAAGCGCCGGGTAAGCAGGGATTGGAAAACTCGGGGAATTTCGGGAAACGAGCGTTGCCCTCAAATCACCCCGGATTTCAGCCTATAACCGGCTCTTAGTAATTCCAAGGGTTTTGGGGTAAACACGAGGAATTATCCCACCGTAACCCCTCAAAGGCCACCGTGGAAACCCGCTGAACCATGCCCACCCTCTTGCGCCAGGGAAGGTAGCGGAAGGTGGCGACGATGGCAAGAACATTAGGAGAACAGGCGAGCCCCTACCCCCGCTTCTTCTCGATCACGTCCCAGATTTTCGCGGCGACATCCGGCCCGCCGAGTCGCGTGATCGCGCGGATACCCGTAGGTGAGGTCACATTGATTTCGGTGAGGTTGCCGTCGATGACGTCGATGCCGGCGAACAACAATCCGCGTTCGCGCAGCGCCGGGCCCAACGTTTCGCAGATCTCGCGCTCGCGCGGGGTGAGTTCGGTGGCCTCCGCCGCACCGCCGCGGACCATGTTGGAGCGCAGATCGTCCGGCGCCGGCACGCGGTTGACGGCGCCTGCGAACTCGCCATCGACCAGGAGGATGCGTTTGTCGCCGTGTTTGACCTCGGGGAGAAAGCGCTGGATCACCCACGGTTCGCGAA
>WNFR01004600.1_pt1 | contig 14166 bp, 14 predicted proteins | sample 5400221 | NCBI WGS metagenome assembly WNFR01 (sample SAMN13153357, study PRJNA577476) | soil metagenome | isolation source: 40 cm soil under Madrone tree | place: USA:California | collected 2016-06-14 | reverse complement strand
TCTTGAAGCCGAAGGAGGCGCCGTTCTTGGCCACCCATTTCGGTCCCTCGTCGGTGTCCACGACATGGGGCATACGGTCCTTCAACTCACGCGAGGCCATCGAGGTGAAGAGGTCGGGCGGCATCCAGGGCAGGTCGAGATGGCTGTCAGCCGAAATGCGCTTGTATTGCATGGCGTTCTCCCGTTCGATCTGGACCAAGTATGAGCCGTTCCCGAACCGGCCCGCAACTGGAGAGAGGGGACAGGCTCGACCGCCGGACCCGCAGGGCGATATCCTGATTTCAGGTCGGAGGAGGGAAAGATGAGGGGAAGCTGTCTCTGCGGCGCCGTCACTTACGAGGCCGAGGTGCCCAATCTGCTGATCGGCCACTGCTCCTGCCGAACCTGTCGCAAGGCCCATGCCGCGCCCTTCCCCGCCACGTCCCGCGTACCGCGCGACAAATTCCGCTGGTTGAGCGGCGAGGAGAAATTGCGCGCCTTCGAATCCTCGCCGGGGAAGAACCGGCTTTTCTGTTCGGTTTGCGGCTCGCAGCTGATCGCCGAGCGCCCGGCCGAGCCGCATGTCATCCTGCGCGTGGCCACGCTCGACGACGATCCGGGCACCAAGCCGGTCATCCACATCTGGCGCTCCCATGAGGTGCCATGGCTCGCCTACGAGGGCGACATCAAGCGCTACGAGGAATGGCCGCCGGGGCGGTAACTCGATGCGTTTGGCGGAAAGACCCAGTCGGTGGCATACTGATTTGCGTCATGGACACCATCCTCATGCCTTCACGCGACGCGCTGGCCGGTGTCTGCCGACGTTGGCAAGTGGCAGAGCTTGCGCTCTTTGGTTCGGTTGCGCGAGGCGCATCCCGCCCCGACAGCGACATTGATCTGCTCGTCACCTTTCAGCCGGATGCGCCTTGGAGCACGCTGGATCTCGTGGATCTGCATGAACAGCTAGCAGCGCTATTCCATCGACCAGTCGACCTCGTCGAGAAAAAGGCCATCCGTAATCCCTATCGCAAGGCATCGATCCTGCACGATAAGTCGGTTCTTTATGCCGCCTGACGAACGTGACAAGGCGCTGCTCTATGACAGGCTCGATGCGGCACGCCATTTGCGGAAGATATGGAGCAGCCGATCGCTCGACGATCTCCTGGCGGATCGTACACTCCAATGGGCAACGGACCATGGCTTCAACATCATCGGCGAAGCCGCCCGTCACGTGTAGACCACGACCAAGACAGCGTATCCGATGATCGACTGGCGTCGCATCATCGGCCTGAGCAATGTCGTCGTGTATGACTACGACGAAATCGACTATGCGCGGCACTCGCGCGTGATTCAGGAAGACGTGCCGAAACTGATTGCAGAGCTCGAAAAGACGGTCGGCTAAGGAACGGCTCGCTATGCCCATACCTGCTTGTAGAGCGCCACGATCTCGTCCTTGGTCGGCACGCGGGGATTGTTGTTGGGGGAGCCGGAGGCGAGGGCCTGGTCGGCCATGGTGACGATCAGGGAGGTGTATTTGTTCTCGTCGATGCCATAGGCCTTGGGCGTCGGCACTTTCAGGTCCTTGTTGAGATCGGTGAGGGCGTCAACCAGCTGGGCCACGGCGCTCTGGTCGCCGACATCGTCGTCGGCCACGCCCATGGCGCGGGCGCAGTCGGCGTAGCGGCCGAGGGCGGAGCCTGCGGAAAAGGCCGTGATCGCCGGCAGCAGCATGGCGTTGCTGAGGCCGTGCGGCACATGAAAGAAGGCCCCGATCGGCCGGCTCATGCCGTGCACCAGCGCCACCGATGAGTTGGAGAAGGCCATGCCCGCTTGCGTGGCCGCCAGCATCATCGCCTCGCGCGCGGCGTGGTTGCCGGGCTCGGCGCAGACGGTGCGGATGTTCTGCCAGATCAGCCGCATCGCCGAACGGGCGAGCGAGTCGGCGTGTGGGCTGGCGCGCTTGCTGACATAGGCCTCGATCGCATGGGTGAGCGAATCGATGCCGGTATCGGCTGTCAGGCGATAGGGCTTGGTCATGGTCAGCTCATAGTCGACCACCGCCGCCGCCGGCAGGCAGGGCACGCCCGCGATCAGCATCTTCTCGTCGGTCTCGGTGTCGGTGATGACGGTGAAGCGCGTCACCTCCGAACCCGTGCCGGCGGTGGTCGGGATGGCGACCAGCGGCACGCCTTGCCTGGGGATCGGATTGGGCACCTTGTAGTCACGCATCTTGCCGCCGTTGGCCGCCAGCACCGACATGGCCTTGGCCGTGTCGATCGGCGAGCCGCCGCCGAAAGCGATCAGCGAGTCGTAGCCGCCTTCCTTCAGACGTGCGACGCCGGCCTCGATCACGTCGGTGGTCGGATCCTCGACCGTGTCGGACCACACGTCATGGCTGACGCCTTGCTTGCTGAGGATATCGGTGACGGCGGCGATCTTGCCGCTCGACACCATGAACTTGTCGGTAACGACCAGCGGTCGGGTGCCGCCGACCTGGCGCAGTACGTCGACAACCTGTTGTGATGCCCCGCCGCCGATCACGATCAGGCGCGGGGTCAGGATGGTGGCGATGGTCATGGCGTTCGTTCCCTCTTATGACCCCCAAGATGCGTCGCCTCGCGACACTTGCCAAGGCCCGCACTACGGACCCAGGATGGACAAAACTGCAATGGGGAGGCGGGAGATGCTCAATCGCATATCAGGTCTACTGGTAGCGTCGGTGTTCGGCCTGATGGGGACGGCCGAGGCACAGACGACGTTGCGAGTGGTCAACCACTCGGATCTGAAGATCCTCGATCCGATCTGGACGACGGCTTACATCGTCCGCAACCACGGCTACATGATCTACGATACGCTGTTCGCGCTCGACGGCAATCTCGAGGTCAAGCCGCAGATGGTCGACAAATGGACCACCTCGGCCGACCAGCTCACCTGGACCTTCACCCTGCGCGACGGCCTGGAATTCCACGACGGCACGCCGGTCACCTCCGAAGACGTCGTGCCCTCGCTCAAGCGCTGGGGCGTGCGCGATCCCTTGGGCCAAGCACTTTTTAGCAAGGTCGCCGAAGTGAAGGCGATCGATCCCAAGACTTTCCAGATTGTGCTCAAGGCGCCGACCGGCATCATGCTGCAGGCGCTGGGCAAGCCCTCGGGCAACGCCTTCATCATGCCCAAGAAAGTGGCCGAGACCGACCCTGCCAAGCAGATCGACGATTATACCGGCTCTGGCCCCTTCATCTTCGTCAAGAACGAGTGGAAGCCCGGCGACAAGACGGTCTACGTCAAGAACCCCAAGTACAAGCCCAGGCCCGAGCCCGCGTCGGGCCTGGCCGGCGGCAAGATCGCCAAAGTCGATCGCGTCGAATGGGTCGCCATCCCCGACCAGCAGACCGCGACCAGCGCGCTCATCAAGGGCGAGATCGACATGATCGAGACGCCGCAGCACGACCTGCTCAAGATGATGGAGGCGAGCCCCGACGTGAAGCTGGTCACCCTCAACAAGTGGGGCAACCAGTACATCTTCCGCTTCAACCAGCTCTTTCCGCCGTTCGACAATCCCAAGGTGCGCCAGGCGCTGCTCTATGCCTTCAACCAGAAGGATTTTCTCGACGGCGTGATCGGCGATCCGCGTTACTACAAGGTCTGCAAGGCGATGTTCATGTGCGACACGCCCTATGCCTCGACCAAGGGCTTCGACGACAAGTTTGAAAGCAACTTCGACAAGGCCAAGGTGCTCCTCAAAGAAGGCGGCTACGACGGCAAGCCGGTCGTTCTGATGCACTCGACCGACCTGCAGATCCTCGCCAACCTCGCCCCCGTCGCCAAGCAGCTCATGGAGCGCGCCGGCATGAAGGTCGACATGGTCTCCATGGACTGGACGACGCTGGTCTCCCGCCGCTCGCGCAAGGACGCTCCCGACAAGGGCGGCTGGAACGTCTTCCTGACCTCCTCGGCCGCGGTCGACATCGTCGATCCGCTGGCCAATACCTACATCAACGCCGTGGGTGAGAACGCCTGGTTCGGCTGGCCCAAGGATGACGAGCTCCTGAAGCTGCGCGCCGCCTTCGCCGACGAGACCGACGAGGCCAAGCGCAAGGAACTTGCCATTGCCATGCAGGTGCGCGTGTCGGAGAATCCGACGCACGCCTTCGTAGGTCAGTGGACCGTGCCGGCCGCCATGAGGACGAGCCTCACCGGCGCGCTCGTATCGCCGGTAACGATCTTCTGGAACATCGAGAAGAAGTGACGCGGACCCTCAAGTCCGCGCCTTGAAATTGAACTCCGCGCCGGCGCGGATGCCGGTCGGCCAGCGCGCGGTGATGGTCTTGAGCTTGGTGTAGAAGCGCACGCCTTCCATGCCATAGATGCCATGGTCGCCGAAGATCGAATCCTTCCAGCCGCCGAAGCTGTGATAGGCGACCGGCACGGGGATCGGCACGTTGATGCCGACCATGCCGATCTGGACATTGCTGGCGAAGGTCCGCGCGGCGTCGCCGTCGCGGGTGAAGATCGCAGTGCCGTTGCCATAGGCATGATCGTTGACCATCTTCAGCGCATCGTCGAAGCCCTTGGCGCGCACCACCGACAGCACCGGGCCAAAGATCTCGTCTTTGTAGATCTTCATGTCGGTCGTCACATTGTCGAACAGGCAGCCGCCCATGAAATTGCCGTTCTCATAGCCCTGCAGTTTGAGGTTACGTCCGTCGACCACCAGCTTGGCGCCTTCCTTCACGCCGGTGTCGACATAGCCCATCACCTTGTCGCGGTGCTGGCGCGTCACCAGCGGGCCCATCTCCGACTGCGGATCCATGCCGGGGCCGACCTTCAGCCCCTGCACGCGCGGCGCCAGCTTGCTGATCAATTTGTCGCCGATATCGCCCACCGCGACAGCAACCGAGATCGCCATGCAGCGTTCGCCGGCCGCCCCATAGCCGGCGCCGATCAGCGCATCCGTCGCCTGGTCGAGGTCGGCGTCGGGCATGATGACCATGTGGTTCTTGGCGCCGCACAGAGCCTGCACGCGCTTATGGTGCCTGGTGCCGGTCTGGTAGACGTATTCGCCGATTGCAGTGGAGCCCACGAAGGAGATCGCCGGCACATCGGGATGCGCCAGCAGCGCATCGACCGCAACCTTATCGCCGTTCAGCACCTGGAAGATTCCGGCCGGCGCGCCCGCTTCGGCAAACAATTCGGCCAGCAGCATCGGCGCGCTCGGGTCCTTCTCCGAGGGTTTCAGGATGAAGGCGTTGCCGCAAGCCACGGCCATGGCGCCCATCCAGCAGGGAATCATGATCGGAAAGTTGAATGGCGTGATGCCGGCAACGACGCCCAGCGGCTGACGGATCGACCAGCTGTCCATGTCCGAAGCGACCTGCTCGGTGAAATCACCGCGCATGTGGTGGGCGATGCCGCAGGAGAATTCGATCACTTCGAGCCCGCGTCCGACTTCGCCTTTGGCGTCGTCGAATGTCTTGCCGTGTTCGAGCGACATCAGGCGGGCGATATCGTCCGTGCGCTTCTCGACCAGAGTTTTGAGGTTGAACATGACGCGCTGGCGGCGCAGCGGCGGCGTGGCGGCCCAGGCGCGCTGGGCGATCTTGGCCGCCTGCACCGCGGCATCGATCTCGGCTTCGGAGGCGAAAGCCACCTTGGCCGTCACTTCGCCGGTGGCCGGGTTGGTGACGTCGCCGGAGCGGCCGCTTTTGCCCGCGGTCAGCTTGTTGTCCAGGAAATGTCCGATATTGGCGACCATCTCAGTTCCCTCCAATTCTTCTTCATCGATTGAGGCGGTTTTTAGCACCAAATCCGCAGGCAGGGGAGCCGATTGGAGGTCGGGTCCGCGCTTCCTATATTGATGGCATGATGTTCAGAATGCCGATCGAGGCCGTTCTCTTCGACATGGATGGCCTGCTGCTCGATACCGAAACCATCTATACACGCGCGCTGCTGGAAGCGGCGGAGTCCAATGGCCTCGAGATGCCACTGGAATTTTGCCATTGGATGATCGGCATGCCCGGCAAGGAATGCGAAGCCCTGATCCAGGATTTTTTTGGTCCGGGGCTTTCGCTCGACCGGTTCAGGGAGAGTTTCAAGGATAGCGTGGCGCGCGAACTCGAGGCTGGCCTCACGGTCAAGACGGGCGCCGTGGAGATCCTCGACTTTCTCGAAGGCCAAGGCCTGCCGACGGCCGTCGTGACGTCTACGGGACGAACGACGGCGGACCGGCATCTGCAGCAAGCCGGCCTGCTTGGTCGCTTCAAGACCATCGTTACGGGCGATGACGTCAATCATGGGAAGCCCGCGCCGGACATCTATCTCGAAGCCGCGCGCCGGCTCGGAGTCGCTCCCGAACGCTGCATTGCCCTGGAGGATTCGCACAACGGGCTGCGCGCCGCGCATGCAGCCGGCACCATGGCGATCATGGTCCCGGATATCGTGCAGCCGTCGGAGGAGGCGCGGGGCCAATGCGTCGCGATCGCCCGCGATCTCCACGCGGCGCTTGCGCTGCTGCAGCCCGCTTTGTCGGCAAACGAACCCCGCAATGTCTAGCGCTTGCACTCGATCTGGACGGAGAAGCCGCGCGCCTTTTCGCCAAGATCCGGCGTGCCGAACTCCCGGCCTGACCCTCCCGTTTCGGAGCCGACGCCGGCAAATTCGAGGAATGTCCGGGCCACGTCCGCTTTGATCGCAAAGTTCACGTTTTGCGGGATGCTGCCCCCGGTGAGGCGGGCGGTCCGCAAAGCGTTCAGCCCGGATGACACGATGCCGACCACATTGCCGCTCGTGTCGAGCAAGGGCCCTCCGCTATTGCCCGGCTGAACAGGCGCGGACATCTGCAGGTATCGCGTGTCGTCGTGTAGCCCAGAGAGGGCGCTGACGCTTCCGGTGGTGAGCGATCCGCCGGACGAAAGGTCGCCAGGCAACGGAAATCCAAAGGCGATGACCGATTCACCCTGTCGCACGGCACGTCCGCCGCGGAAGGCAGCGATCGTCGATGGTGGCGAAGCCGCCATGAGCACGGCGAGGTCGTTTGAGGTGTCCGCTTTGACCATGCTTGCCGACACGGGCACACTGCCTTGTCGCAGGAGTGTGATTTCCTTGCAGTTATTGACGACATGCGCATTGGTCAGCACATTGCCTTGCCTGTTGATATAGAAGCCCGTTCCGTTGCTCACGCGCGACGAGGAGCCGGCAGAGCCGCCTGCCGACGCGGCTGGCGTCTTCGGACCGAGATATTTGGAGCCTTGTTCACGGCTGAGACCGTAGGTGAATTTTACTGGCGTGCCATCGTCCATCGAGCCGAATCCGTAACCGCTCACCCTTGACAGGCCGTTGAATTGAATGATGGCGCGTTGGCCACTGTTGCACGTCAGCAAGCCATGGCCGCTCTCTCCGCTGGTGAGGGCGAATCGACCAACACACCTCATGCCCTTGCCGTTGTCGACTTCCATCGTACCGGTATGGTCGGAATATCCGGTGGCCGAACCGATGAAGGCGTCCCTTTCATCGCCCATGATGCCATAAACATCGGTGGTGACGGAGCAACCGGTTGCAAACAGGATAACGCCGACTGCGAGAACGATTCTTGTCATTTACGTGATACAACCTGAGGTCGTGGCCATCTCGGCGCCAATCCTGCCTGTGCTTTTGTTCCGTATCAAGCTAAGACCGCCGGCCGGGGTCATCGGCGAGGACGGACACATCGGCGACCGCGCCGTGGCAAATGTCTATGCGGTGGCGATCCGGGACACGGCCTTACCGTAACGTGCCATGATGGCCTCGCGCGCAACATGACGGCCCTCCCGCACCACCGGCACGCCGCCGCTATAGACCGTCCCGACCGCCCTGTTGTCGGAAGCGAACACGAAGGCATCGATGACGGCGTCGTCGCGGACCGCCGCGAAGCTCGGATGGTCGGTATCGAGCACGACGAAATCGGCACGCTTGCCCACGGCGATCGCACCGATCGGTCGATCGACTGCCTGTGCGCCGCCGGCGCAGGCGCGTTCGACCAGCCGGCGGCCGGTAGAGCGGCCCGCCTCGCCCAGCACATTGCGCTGCCGATGGGCGATACGCTGGCCGTATTCCAGCGTGCGCAACTCATCGGCCAGCGAGATACGAATCAGGGAGTCCGAGCCGATGCCGAAGCGGCCGCTCTGGCGGAGGAAGTCAGCGGCGGGAAACAGCCCATCACCGAGATTGGCTTCGGTGATAGGGCAAAGGCCTACGACCGATCGGCTCTTGGCCATACGCGCGATCTCGCGAGCGTCGGCGTGCGTCGCGTGGATGAGGCACCAGTTCTCGTCGACTTCGACGGTGTCCATCAATAGATCGATCGGTCGTTGGCCGTGCGCGGCAACGCAATCCTCGACCTCGCGGAGCTGTTCCGAGACATGAATATGGGCTGGCCGGCCGTGCCATGTGGTGGCAACCCAGGCAAGATCGTCAAGCGTGACGGCGCGCAGGGAATGTGGAGCGAAGCCGAGATTTCCGCCCGGGACCTTGGTCTCCATCAACCGCGCATAGGAATCGCGATTGTTGAGGAATCGCCGTTGGCTGGTGAGCGGCGGCGCACCACCAAATCCGCTTTGGCGATAGAGCACCGGCAGCAGGGTAAGACCGATGCCCGCGGCGTCGGCCGCTGCCACGATGCGCTCGGCCATCTCGGTGATGTTGTCGTAGGGCCGGCCGTCGGGCTGGTGGTGGAGATAGTGGAACTCCGCCACCCATGTAAAGCCCGCCTCGAGCATCTCCATGTAGGCGAAGGCAGCGATCGCCTCGATATCCTCGGGTGTCAGCCGGTCGACGAACCGGTACATGACCTCGCGCCAGGTCCAGAAGGAATCAGCCTCGGTGCCACGGCGCTCGGTGAGGCCTGCCATGGCGCGCTGGAAGGCATGGCTGTGCAGATTGGGCATGCCGGGCAGGACGACTCCCGCCACGCGCTCAAGGGCAGCCTCGCTGCCATTCGCAGGCTCGAGCCGGGTGATCATCCCGTCTTCGATCGTTGCCACGAGCTTGGAGCGCCAGCCGTCCGGCGTAAGTGCCTTTTCCAGATGCAATCGGCCTGCCATTTGCCATCCCGGGGAGTGCCTGCGTTGACAGGGCTTTTACGGTAAACGACAGTCCTGCGCATCGCAGGTCTTGGGGGATTCTCGCATGAAAGCCGTTTACCGACTCGTGGCCATTGGAGCCTTCTGTCTTGCCGGCGTCGCCTCCGCGCAGACCCTGGCGCCCAGCCCGACCCTCGATGCCGTCAAGGCGCGCGGCCATGTCGAATGCGGCGTGCATCTCGGCCTGCCGGGCTTTTCCTTCGCCAACGACAAGGGCGAATGGTCGGGCCTCGACGTCGACTACTGCAAGTCGCTCGCCGCCGCGGTGCTGGGTGACGCCACCAAGGTGAAATTCACCCCGACCTCGGTGCAGCAGCGCTGGGCCGTGCTGCAATCCGGTCAGGTCGATCTGCTGGCCCGCAACACCACCATAACCTTCTCGCGCAATGCGACCTTGGGCGTGAATTTCCAGGGCATCAATTTCTACGAAGGCCAGACCTTCGTCGTGCGCACCAAGGCCAAGGTGAGCGCCGTCAAGGACCTCGCCGACGCCACGGTCTGCGTCGCTGCCGGCTCGACCGAGGAAAAGACCGCTGCCGACTGGTTCCGCGAGCGCGGCCTCAAGATCACCATCATCAATTTCCAGAAGAACGACGATGCGATCTCGGCCTATGACCAGGGCCGCTGCGACGCCTACACCGCCGGCATCGGCGCGCTGGCCGGCCAGCGCATCAAGTTCAAGGATCCGGCCGAGCACCAGATCCTGACCGAGATCATTTCCAACGATCCGCAAGGGCCGGTGACGCGCTGGGCCGACGAGCGCTGGCAGCTGATCGTGCGTTGGGTGCTGAACGGCCAGATCGCGGCCGAGGCCTTCGGCATCACCTCCAAGAATGTCGACGAGATGAAGGCCAAATCAACCAGTGCCGAGGTGCGACGCATCCTGGGCGTCGAGGGCAAGTTCGGCGAGATGATGGGGCTCTCGAACGAATGGATGTACAACGTCATCAAGCAGGTCGGGAATTACGGCGAATCCTATGAGCGCACCGTCGGCATGGGCTCGCCGCTCAAGCTGAAACGCGGCGCCAACGCTCTGTGGACCAATGGCGGCCTTCTCTTCACGCCGTCGTTTCAGTGACGTTTGATGAGGACCGCGCGGCTCCAGCCGCGCTCATGAGCGGGCCTGGAGACCCGCGGTCCAGTTGAAAATCGGCTGGGCTGCCTTCCGCGACCGCAAGGTGCGTGACGTGCTGTGGCAGGTCGTGGCCGTGCTCGGCATGGTCGCGGTCGTGTACTTCTTCGTGCGCAACGCGTCGGCCAACATGGTCAAGGCCGGCATGGCCTCGGGATTCAACTTCCTGTGGCGTGATGCCGGCATCGAGGTGCCGTTCAATCTGACTGGCTATCAGCCCAGCGACACCATCCTGGCGCTGCTCTGGGCCGGCATCGTCAATACGCTGCTGGTTTCGGCGGCGGCGATCGTGGTGGCGACGATCATTGGATTTTCTGTGGGCCTGCTGCGGCTGTCGCGCAACTGGCTGCTCTCGACCCTGGCCGGCGCCTATATCGAGTTCGTGCGCAACATCCCGCTGCTGTTCTTCGTGCTGTTCTGGTATTTCGGCGTGCTCGCGTCGCTGCCCGGGCCCAAGGAAAGCTACGGCCTTTTCGATGTGATCTTCCTCAATCGCCGCGGGCTTTCTATCCCGACCCCAACCGGGATGGCGGCCTTTCGCTGGGCCGCGTTTGCCATCGGCGGGCTGGTCCTGGCCCAGATCATCCTGGCGCGCTGGGCGCGGCGCCGCCAGGCCCGGAGCGGCCAGAGCCTCCCTGTGTGGGGCGTCGGTTTCGTCTCGCTCGGGCTTTTGCCTCTTATCGCCCTCGTCTGGGCCGGCGCAATGACGCCATGGGACCTGCCCATCCTGCGTGGCTTCAACTATCGCGGCGGCTTCGTGCTGGTGCCGGAGTTCGTCGCTTTGTTCGCCGCGCTCTCGACCTATACCGCGGGCTTCATCGCCGAGATCGTGCGCGGCGGTGTCCAGTCCGTGCCGCAGGGCCAGATCGACGCCGCCCGCGCGCTCGGCCTCGGCGGCGGGCGCATCGCGCGGCTGGTCGTCATCCCGCAGGCGCTGCCGGTCATCATCCCGCCGATCACCGGCCAGTATCTCAACCTCGTCAAGAATTCGTCCTTTGGCGCGGCCATCGCCTACCCCGAGATCGTGAGCGTGTTCATGGGCTCGGCGCTGGTGGCGACCGGCCAGGCGATCGAGATCATCGCCATTACGCTGGCGATCTACCTCTCGATCGGACTCGCCGTGTCGGCCTTCATGAACTGGTACAACGCCCGCATGCGGCTGGTGACGCGCTGATGGCCGCGCGTCCCTTGCCCGCCTGGCTTGAAGCGATGCGGCGGCGCATGTTCGCCACGCCGCTCGATGCCGCGATCAGCCTGGTCTGCCTCTATCTCGTCTGGCGCATGGCGGTGCCGCTGGTTCATTGGACGCTGCTCGACGCCAACTGGCACGGCACGTCACGCGACGACTGCACCAGCCCCGGTGCCTGCTGGGTGTTCATCCGCGTCCGCTTCGGGCAGTTCATGTATGGCCAGTATCCGCTCGACCAGCGCTGGCGCGTCGATCTCGCTGGCTCCCTGGCGATCGTCGCGGGTGCGCTGCTGGCGGTGCGGCGGCTGCCCGGTCGGGCCAGGCTCGCGGCAGCGGCGGCCGTCATCCTGCCACCGCTCGGCATCTGGCTGCTTTATGGCGGCTTGGGACTGCCCGTGGTCGAAACGCGCGCGTGGGGCGGGCTGATGCTGACCCTGTTCCTCACCGTCTATGCCGGGCTGATCTCCGTGCCCCTCGGCGTCCTGCTGGCGCTGGGACGGCGCTCGCGCCTGCCGCTGATCCGGCTCGCCTGCGTTATCTTCATCGAATTCTGGCGCGGCGTGCCCATCATCACGGTGATCTTCCTCGCCTCCATGCTGTTGCCGCTGATCATGCCGACCGGCTTCGACGTCGACCGCCTCGCCCGCGCCGTGATCGGCCTTGCCTTCGTCGTTGCCGCCTACATGGCCGAAGCCGTACGCGGCGGCCTGCAGGCCGTGCCGGAAGGCCAGGCCGAGGCCGCGGCGGCCGTGGGTCTTGGCTATTGGCGCATCACCCGGCTGATCGTGTTGCCGCAGGCCCTGCGCATCGCGCTGCCGGCCATGACCAACGAGTTCATCTCCCTGTTCAAAAGCACGACCCTGGTCCTGATCGTCTCGATCTTCGACCTTTTAGGCATTGCCCAGGCGGCGCTGGCGGATCCGGCGTGGGTCGGCATGAACATGGAAGCCTATGCTTTCGCCGGCACCATCTACTGGTTCTCATGCTTCGCCCTGTCACGCTGGAGCATCGCGCGGGAGAAGAGGTTGCAGGCGGCCTACGGACGTTAATCCACGCGCTCATAATGCCGCGCGAAGCTGTCGAAGCTGGAGAGGATGGCTCTTGCCTCCAGTTCGACGATCGCGGTCTCGATGTCCTTCCCGGCGAAGGCCTTGATCGCCTCTACCGAATCCCATTCGGTCACGGCGAGGAATTCCACGCCCGCGGCGGTCTTGCGGCGCAGCAGGTGGGCGCCGCGGTGGCCGGGCAGGCCGCGCAGGGAAGGGAACACTGTCCCGGTGAGATGGCGGACATAGGCGTCGGCGTTTTCGGCCGTGGCCTCGCCTCGCCAGAGGCGAACGATCATGCGGGCGATTATGCTGCTTCTGAGCCGCGACTATTGGCGAAAATTGCCGTAGCCTCAGGGCATGGCCCGCGTCGATCGTAGAAACGTCACGCAATACTGGTGGGACCGGCACACGTCCGGTCTCAGCCTGATGCGCGCCGATTTCACCACGCACGAATATCCCCCGCATAGCCACGACGCCTTCGTCGTTGCCATCACCGAGGCCGGCGGCGCGGTGATCAAGAGCCGGGGCGAGGTGGGGGAGGCGCAGGCCTCGTCGCTGTTCGTCTTCAATCCGGCCGAGCCGCATTCGGGCTGGATGGGGGCCAGCGAGCGCTGGCGCTATCGCTCGCTCTACCTCACCCGGTCGGCCATCGACGAAGTGGCGCGCGGCCTCGGCATCGAAAGCGTGCCGTATTTCACGCGTAACATGTTCGGCGATGCCGACCTGATCGAAAGTTTCCTCAGCTTGCACCGCGCTCTCGAAGATGGGCGTGACGGGTTTCACGAGCGCGAACTGCTGATCGGCACGTTCGGCCGGCTCTTCCAGCGGCACGGCAGCGGCGGGGGGCGCATTCCGCTGGGCCCTCGTGATCAGGTCCTGCTGCGCAACGTCATCGACCGGATGACCGCGCGGCACGACGACGCCCTGCTGCTCGAAGATCTCGCCGGCGCGGTGGGCCTCACGACCTTTCAGCTGATCGGCCTGTTCAAGCGCACCGTGGGCCTGACGCCGCATGCCTATCTGACGCAGATCCGCTTGGGCGCTGCGTGCCGCGCTTTGCGCAAAGGTGCGCCCATCGCCGAGGTGGCGACGGACACGGGCTTCTATGATCAGAGCGCGCTTACCCGGCATTTCAAGCGTTGCTACGGGATCACGCCGCTGCAATTCGCCAAGGCGGCTGCCGCCTGACCAAAACGACGGCGCAATTTTAGCCAATATTGCGGCCGGCGTGGCGTCTAAGACCGGCGCATGGCCCATCTCTTCTGTCACGACCATCCCGAAACGCTCGAACTTGAAACCATCGTCGTCGATGCGAGGCCCGGTCGCGTGGCGCTCGGCCAATCGCCTTTCTATCCGGGCGGGGGCGGCCAACCGCCCGACCGCGGTGTGCTGCGCTGGCAGGGCGGCGAGGTCGCCGTGACCGGCTTCGAGTATGACGGCGACACGCTGTGGCACCTGCTGGCAGGCCAAGCCGAACTCACCGGCGCCGTCGTGGCGGCGGTCGATCCAGGTTTTCGCTCGATCATGCGCCAGCTCCACACCGGCACCCACATCCTCAACGCCTTCGTCTATCAATCCTTCGACGGGGCGCTGGTGACCGGCGTGCAGATGGCAGGCGACGGTACCGCGCGGATGGATTTCGACCTGCCCGGCGCCGACAACGACAAGATCCGCGTGCTCGAACCGGCAATCAATGAGGTCATC
>WNFR01018830.1_pt1 | contig 14167 bp, 11 predicted proteins | sample 5400221 | NCBI WGS metagenome assembly WNFR01 (sample SAMN13153357, study PRJNA577476) | soil metagenome | isolation source: 40 cm soil under Madrone tree | place: USA:California | collected 2016-06-14 | reverse complement strand
TAGTTCTGCAACGAGCCCTTCAAGGATACCTCGCTCTGCACCTGGAGGCAGATTCGGGTCCGGGTCCCGGCGCGATGCAGGCTTGGGTTGGAGAAGCGCAGGTCGGCACCCACAACATCGCCAGAGCTTTGCAGAGCTTTCAGAAGGCTGCGGCAATAATGGCGCCTGATCAAGCGACCTATGACGACGCACGTAGCGATCTGGCCGTAGTTGAAACCAAGATCGGCGACACCCTGATTAAGATGGGGAAGCTGCGCGAAGCGTCTGCAACTTATGCCAAGGCCGTGGAGATTGCGAACCCGACGTTCTCGCTTGAGCATAAAGACTTTCCTGCCGTCTACGCGGCTGCGGATGCGTATGCCGGCCTGGGCGATGTTGCGGATGCCGAAGCCCGGCAGACGAAGGATCCTGCTGCGCAATCGCAGCACTATCGCGAGGCGCGCACTGCCTACGAGAAAAGCCTCGAGCTTTGGAAGCAGATTCCGAATCCGTCCAGAATCAGCGGGAACGGATATCTCGCTGGTGATCCCCACCAGGTGGCGATTCATCTGGGGAATCTCCCGCAATAGGAACCCGCAAGCGGCCGTCCTGACTAAGACTGAAAGCTCGAGCCAGGTCTGGTTAATCTAGAACCAGCCATACCGGGCGATCGTCCTTGCGATCCGCCAGGTATATACTCCCAACCGTTCGATGATGGAACGGAGGGAAGAGGAATGCGAAGACGAACGGCACCGTGCTGGTGGATGTATGTCCTGATTGCGCTGTTGGCAACGGCCGTCCAGCTTGGGCAAGCAGCTGGACAGACGTCGTCGGCAAATTCGCTGACCGACGCTCAGGTTCGCGACAAGGCCACCAATCTGCTCCGGCAGATGACTCTCGACGAGAAGATTGCGCAGCTATCGCAGCTCCCCGGTTTCCCCGCCCCCGAATTCAAGGAAAACGTCAGCAAGACAATGGAGGAAGTTCTTAAGCAGGTCGGGGCGGGTTCTGTGCTCTGGGTGCCGGATCCGAAGGAGATCAACCGCCTCCAGCACGTAGCAGTCGAACAATCGCGGTTGCACATCCCCGTTCTCTTCGGACTCGACGTCATCCACGGTTACCACACGATCTTCCCGGCCCCGATCGCGATGGCATCTTCATGGGATACAAAGATGGTCGAAGATGCGCAAGCCGTAGCTGCACGAGAAGCCCGAGCCGCCGGAATTCAATGGACTTTCGCGCCCATGGTCGACATCGCGCGCGATGCGCGTTGGGGACGAATGGTCGAAGGCGCCGGCGAAGACCCCTACCTTGGAGCCGCGATCGCCCGAGCCCAGGTCTTAGGATTTCAAGGCAAGCAACCCGGCGCGCCCGATCGCGTGCTCGCCTGTGCGAAGCATTTCGCCGGATACGGTGCCGCTGAGGGAGGACGCGACTATGATTCCTCGTACGTCCCTGAAGAGCAAATGTGGAATGTCTACCTGCCTCCGTTCAAGGCCGCTCTCGACGCCGGTGCCGGCAGCTTCATGAGCGCGTACATGGATCTGAATGATGTGCCGGCGAGCGGTAACGCGTGGTTGATGCACGACGTCTTGCGCGAATCCTGGAAGTTCCAGGGATTCGTAGTGAGCGATGCGTTCGCAGTAAGAAGTCTGCTCACGCACGGCTACGCGCGCGATTATCAGGAAGCCGTCCACAAAGCTTTCTCCGCCGGATTGAACATGGATATGGCCAGCGGCACCTACTTGAAATATCTTCCGATGGAAGTACAGCAGGGACGGATCACAACGCAGCAGATTGACGACGCTGTCCGTCCGATTCTCGAAACCAAGATTCGGTTCGGCCTGTTTGAACATCCTTATAAGTCCGGCAAGACAATCCATTCCATCGCTGTGATCGGCCCCTTGGGTGACGCTGACACCGACCTGCTGACGATGTGGGGTGCGATGACGAAGCCCGGGCCAGCCATCAGCATTCTGAAAGGAATCCAGGAGAAGGTGGGCTCGGCAGTGCGGGTGGCATATGCCCATGGACCGAACCTTTACCGGGATATTCCCTCGCCCTTCGAGAATCTCCCCATCTCGGAGATGAAGGAGCAGCCATCCCAGACTCCGGAAGAAGCGCATCGTGCTATTGAAGACGCTGTCGCCCTCGCCAGGAGGAGTGACCTCGCTGTACTGGTGCTGGGTGAGATCGACCTGATGAGTGCCGAGTACGCGTCGCGAGCCTCCTTGAAACTATCCAACCACCAGCAGGAATTGCTGGCAGCCGTGTCTGCCACCGGGAAGCCCGTCGTTCTGGTGCTAGTGAACGGGCGTCCGCTGGATGTTTCTTGGGCTGCCGAGCACGTCCCCGCAATTCTCGAAGCCTGGTACCCTGGCAGCCAAGGTGGCAACGGCATAGCGGATGTTCTCTTCGGCGATGCGAATCCCTCCGGACACTTGCCCGTAACTTGGCCCCGCAGTACCGGACAGGAGCCTCGGTACTACAGCCACAACCTAACTCAATTACCCGAGACCTCGCCTGACTTCAAGTCGCGCTACTGGGATGTTCTCAGCACGCCGCTCTATCCGTTCGGCCACGGCCTGAGCTACACGACGTTCGCATTCGACAATTTGAAGGTGACTCCAACCGCGCGAGTAGGCGCAACACTCGATGTCTCGGTCAACGTGACCAACACCGGCAAACGCGCGGGCGATGCCGTGGTCCAGCTTTACATCCACCAGCGTGCAGGGAGCGCTTCACGTCCGGTACGGGAATTGAAGGGCTTTGAGCGTGTCGCACTGGAACCGGGCGCAAACCGGACGTTGCACTTCACTCTCGGAAAAGACGAGTTGCAATTCTGGAGCCCATCTCTGAAAAAGTGGGTCGTGGAGCCCGAACAGTTTGATGTATGGGTGGGCGGAGACTCCTCCGCCGCGCTGCACGCAGAGTTTCGGCTGACCGAGTAATGTGCTGGAACTGGGAAGTCCAGCTGGGTCGTGCCTTGGATGAACTATCAGTATGGCCGAGTTACTGGGCGCCACTCGGCCGTACGATTGCCCGCCCCGGGAATACATCCTGCACGAGCTTCCCCTGATCGATAAGAACAGTTCCACCAACCACCAGGTAGTGCACGCCCACGCTGGGCTCCATTGGAGACTGATACGTCGAGCGATCGGAGATCGTCTCCGGATCGAAAACCACAACGTCAGCATCCGCGCCTTCCTGAAGTCGTCCCTTCGCGTGCGCGACCGGAGTGGATCCCTCGAGAACTTTCGCCGGCATCAGGCTCATCTTGCGGACCGCATCCATTAAAGTCAGGGTCCGTTTCTCGCGAACGTATTGAGCGAGGATGCGTGAATACGTTCCCGCATTTCGCGGATGACCCTGGGCGCCATCGCTGGCGATCATAATCAGAGGATGGGGAATCACTTTATCCACCAACTCCTGCGTGTTCGAGAAAGTGAGCACCGCGCGGGTGGCGCTGGAATTGTGTAGCTCATCGAAACGCTCTTTGGTGAGGTGTTCCCCGGTGTCGGGGAGCATGAGGTCGCGATAGCCGATACCCAGCTTTTCCTGCCATCCGGGATTGAACAGCGCTGAATTGATGGAGGTCATACCCGCGATATATGGGTAGGCTTCGGTTGTGACATCGAGCCCGCGGGCGCGCGCACCTTCCACCATGGAGAGGCACTCCAGCGAATCGGCCCCGCAGGTGCTGTTGATGTGCACAATGTGCAGCGCTGCGCCGGTGACGGCCGCTGCGCCGATCACCTCGCTCGTCGCTTCAATTGCGGAGCCCGGTTCGACACGGCCAAAGCTGCGCATGTGAGTGTAAACCGGCACGTTGCGTCCTGCAGCGAGGCGGAAGATTTCAATCACCTCGTGGCGCGTGGCTCCGGGAGTGTATTGGATCCCCATGCCAACAGCCAGAGCGCCTGCGTCGAGCTCCGCCCGCAGCCGTTTCTTGATCGCTTCGATCTGTTCCGGCGTGGCGTGCTCGTCGGTCGCTGGCCCACTCTTGGGGAGGATTTCAGGAATGCCGGGACCAATCTTGGATGGTCCACCTCCAAGCGGCGCTCCGAATATGAGAGCACGCGCTGCCACGTGGCTGGCCGACGTGCCGTAATTAATCAACGAGTGGCCTTCTTTGCTCTTCAAAAACTGCGCCACGTTCGGCACACCGATTTCGAGTTCCAGTGCAGTAGTGACGCCATCGAATGCCTTGACGCGCTGGCTGTCTAGCTCCTGGCCGTGTTGATGCAGATCAACGAAGCCGGGAGCAACGACCAGACTCTTTGCCGAAATCACTCTCTTGCCCTGCAGCGGGTCGGCGGAGACGCGCGCGATCTTACTTCCATTGATGCCGACGTTGCGGACCGCATCGAGACCAGTTTCAGGATCGAGTACGCGTCCGCCTTCAATGACGAGATCGTATTGCTGAGCGATCAGAGCCGGCGAAGTTAGAAGCAGCAAACACAAAATCACTAAGCGCATGAATTTCTCCAGAATTAATCAGCGGTCATGAACACGATGCATACCGGCGACGGGACATTCATCAACTGGCCCGTATCGGTAAGCCTCCCGGACGTAGGATCGATCCGGAACACGACAATGTTGTTGGACTCCTGGTTCGCGACGAATAGATATTGTCCGGTGGGGTCAACGGCAAAGTTGCGCGGAGCCTTGCCCTTGGTCGGAACGTGTTCCACGAGCTTGAGGGTTCCCTTAGCGGGATCGATAGCGAATACGGCAATGTTATCCGGCCCCCGATTCGACGCATACAGAAATTTGCCGTGATGATCGGTGACGATTTCGGCGGAATCATTGTGGCCCTTGAAATCTTTGGGCACCGACGAGATGGTTTGCAACCTGTGCAACGTTCCCGCACTCGCGTCGTAGGAAAAGCTGGTGACGCTTCCGCCCATCTCGTTCAGCGTGTAAACAAACATGCCACTCGGATGAAACGCAAAGTGTCGCGGCCCTGCACCCGGATCAACCTGAGCAAACGGTGGAGCGTTCGGTGCCAGCGTTCCCTTGGCCGCATCGAAGCGATAAACCAAAAGCTCATCAAGTCCCAAATCTGCGGCAATCGCGAAACGATTGTCAGGCGGCAATTGGATCTCATGCGCGTGCGGCGCTTCCTGGCGCTCCGCGTTCGGCCCATGACCGCTGTGCTGTACGACGGCAGAGGCATCGCCAAGCTTGCCATCCGCGAGTACGGGAAACGCCGCCACGCTGCCTCCGTCGTAGTTCGCAACCAGAACGTATTTCCCGGTTTTGTCGAGAGCAACATGGCATGGACCCGCGCCGCGAGAGGAAACCTCGTTCAGGAAAGTAAGTTTGCCGGTCTTGTGATCAATCGCGAAAGCACTAACGCCTCCACTTTTCTCGCCCTTGTAGTCACCGACTTCGTTGGCGGCATACAGGTAGCGCTGGCTGGGATCGATCGCGAGAAACGACGGGTTGGTAGTCTCCGCCGCCAATTCAACGGGCGTGGATTTGCCGGTAGTTGGATTGAAACGAAACGCGTACACTCCCTTGCTCTCTGGCCCCGTGTAAGTTCCGACATAGATCAGGTAGGAGCCTTTCGCTCCGCTATTCGCTGCGTGCGCGAACGGTATGAGGAAAATGAAGAGAGCGAGGAAATACACTGCGCGCCTATGATCCATGATTTCTCCGGTTATGAACGAGTTTGATGGGTTGAAGCATTTTGATGGAGGCAACCCGATGTTTTATTTTTGCTTAACGGCAATCGCAGAGACTTCAATCCGGGCATTGTTGACCAGAGCAACGGCTTGAATTGTTGCTCGCACCGGTTTTGGATCGGGCATGAATTCCCGGTACACCTTGTTCATATCGCCAAACTCCTTTATATCGGCGAGGTAGACGGTGACGGAAACTATATCTTTCAACTCGAAACCCGCCGCTTTCACGATCTTCTGGATATTGTCGAGAGCCGTCTTTGTCTCGGACGAGATTCCCCCGCTCACTAGTTTGCCTTGATTGTCGGTGCCTTCCTGTCCCGCGACGTACAAGGTGTTGCCCGCAACCATTCCGTCGCTGAAGGGAAGATTTCCGTGCGACGAGACGTTGATGGCCTTGCTTTGCTGGGAGGCGCAGATCGCAGGACAGGCTAATTCCGCGATGAGCATCGTGGTGGCGGCAACGGCAGACATCAGCAACGGCCCGTATTGAATTTTCATTCGTCGACCTCTTCTCAGTTGCGTTCATTACGCTGCAATAAACGGCACAATAGTCCGCGCACATGTATATATCCAGCAAGCGGTAGTGCGCAATCCCGCAGACGACGAGACGCGAACACCATAGGCCCTGCCGCGTTCCATGGGCGCTTGGCGCTTGACCTCCAAGACAGGACTCCACTACAGTCATGACACTAGCCGGCAAGCAACCTGGAGCTTTCCAGGGCCACGCCCAGCGCGGCCGGGGCGACGTCTTCTGGACCCGAAACCGGAGTAAATTTCGACGAGGCATAATTGCGCATGAGCACAAAAAGCGTTCTGCCGAAATCCACGTTGCGCGAGAAGACGCAATTGATGTCCGCTTCCGAAATGGAACGAACGCTGGTGCGACTGGCTCATGAAATTCTGGAAAAAAGCGGCGGAGTAGAAAATTTGGGCTTGGTAGGAATTCGCCGGCGGGGCGTGCCTGTCGCAGAGCGGCTAGCCAAAATCATTCGACAGCGGGAGAAAGCCCCCGTGCCCGTAGGCACGCTCGATATTACGTTCTATCGCGACGACCTTTCCACCCTCGGCCCGAAACCGGTCGTGCAGAAATCGGAACTAGGTTTTTCCATCGGAGATAAGAAAATTGTGCTGGTGGACGACGTGCTCTTCACCGGCCGAACCATTCGCGCCGCCATGGATGCGTTGTTTCTCCACGGCCGTCCGAGCCGTGTGCAATTGCTGGTGTTAATCGATCGCGGCCATCGCGAATTGCCCATCGAAGCCACTTTCATCGGGCGCACAGTGCAGACATCCATGAACGAAGTAATTGAAGTGAAACTCATCGAAGTCGACAACGTCGACAAAGTCTTGCTCATGGAAAGAGTCATAGAGCGAGTGAATTGAGAGGCAGCCATGACATCCCAAACCAGAACTCTGACGCAAGAAGACACAGCACCGGTTGCCGCAGCAACGTCGCCTGCTCGTATTCTTCAGAACTACATCGGCGGACGCTGGGTGTCCGCGAAGGCAACAGGTTTGGTGGACGTGACCAATCCGGCCACCGGTGAAGTGCTAGCGCGCGCACCTCTGTCGGGACGCGACGACGTGGAATCAGCGGTGGCCGCTGCCAGCGCCGCCTGGCCCGACTGGCGTTCCAGAGCCATCGGTGAGCGGACAGAATTCATTTACGCGATTCGCGAACAGTTCCGCAAGAGAATCGACGAACTCGCCGCATCCGTGACCAGAGAGGGTGGCAAGGTCTTTTCCGACGCCCGCGCCGAAGTTTCGCGCGCCATTGAAGTGATCGAAGTCGCCTGTGCGTCGCCCATGACGATGCAGGGCCGAGTCATGGAAGGCGTCGCTCGCGGAATCAATTCGGAAACCATTCGTCAATCGGTCGGAGTGTGTGCGGCCATTACTCCCTTTAATTTTCCCGCGATGGTGCCGATGTGGTTCCTGCCGTTTGCTATCGTCTGCGGGAACACGTTCGTGCTGAAGCCGTCCGAGCAGGTGCCGCTCACGTCGGAACTCATTGGCCACATCCTTCACGATATCGGTTTACCACCAGGCGTTGTGAACATCGTGCATGGCGCGCACGATGCGGTAAACGCGATCCTCGACAGCCCCGGGATCCGCGCAGTGTCCTTCGTCGGCTCGGTGACAACCGCCAAATACATTTACCGTCGGGCCGCCGAAAACGGCAAGCGCGTGCAGGCGCTGGGCGGCGCTAAGAATTACATGGTCGTCATGCCCGACGCGGTCGTGGATAAAACCGTAGCGAACGTCCTTGGCAGCGCCTTCGGCAACGCGGGACAGCGTTGTATGGCTGGGTCAGTATTAGTGACGGTCGGATCTGCGCAAGAGAAGATCATGAGCCGCCTGAAAGAAGAAGCCGAGAAGCTCATCGCGGGAGATGGGACTGATCCCAAAGCAAGCCTTGGCCCGGTGATTTCAAGCGCCTCCTGCGACCGTATCCACGAGGCAATCGAGACCGGCGTTAAAGAAGGAGCGGAGTTGCTGGTGGATGGCCGGCATCCCAAGCGAGTTCCGGAGGGCGGCAATTTCGTGGGACCCACAATTCTGAACAACGTGAAGCCTGAAATGCGCGCCGCGACCGACGAAATTTTTGGCCCCGTCCTTTCCGTGATGCACGTGGATACACTCGACGAAGCGATTGAGCTGGTGAACCGCGATCCGCGCGGCAACGGCACGTCGATCTTCACCGAGAACGGCGCAGCCGTCCGAGAATACAGCCGTCGCGTTGAGGTCGGGATGGTCGGCGTAAACATCGGCGTGGCCGCCTCACCTGCGTACTTCCCATTCTCTGGATGGAAAGATTCCTTCTTCGGCGATCTACACGTCCACGGCTGGGATGCAGTCGAGTTCTTTACCCGAAAGAAAACCGTAACGCTTCTATAACCACGCGTCCCCGTGAGAGCACAACGTCCGGCATGCCCGTGACCTCAATGCCTTCAAACATCGAATAATCTACCCGCATGTGGTGTGTCTTCGCGCTGATGGTGTGCTTGCGCTCGGGATCGAACAAGACCAGGTCAGCATCGCTGCCCACCGCGATTGTCCCCTTGCGCGGATAGAGTCCGAAAAGCTTCGCGGGCGCCGTCGAAACCAGCTGCACGAAACGGTTGACGCTGAAGCGTCCCTGAGCAACGCCGCCCGAATAGATCAGGCTCATGCGATGCTCAATTCCGGGACCACCATTCGGAATTTTGGTGAAATCATCCTTCCCCAACTCCTTCTGTTCTTTGAAGCAAAACGGACAGTGATCAGTCGAGACAACCTGCAGATGATCCCGCTTCAGCCCATTCCAGAGTTTTTCCTGATTCCACTTTTCCCGCAGCGGCGGAGTGAAAACGTACTTCGCTCCTTCAAATCCCGGCGCATCCATGTTCTCGAGTGAAAGATACAAATATTGGGGACAAGTTTCAGCGTAAACGGGAAGTCCGCGATCGCGCGCCTCGCGAACTTTTTCCAGCGCGTCATTGCAGCTTAAATGGACGATGTAGACTGGCGCGCCCGCCATCTCCGCGAGAGCAATCGCTCGCGAGACGGCCTCTGCCTCCGCCGTAGTGGGCCGAGTCAGCGCATGATACTTCGGCGCTTTTTTCCCCTCCGCCAGAGCCTGCTGCACAATCACGTCAATCGCGCCGCCATTTTCCGCGTGCATGCAGACCAGGCCGCCGTTCTTACTCGTCGCTCGCAGAGCCTTGAAGATGCTGGCATCGTCCAGCATGAACACTCCGGGATATGCCATGAACAGTTTGAAGCTGGTCACGCCTTCGCGCACCAAAGCATTCATCTCATCCAGTTGCGCCGCGGCCAGATCCGTGATGATGCAATGAAACGCATAGTCGCAGACCGCCTTGCCAGAGGCCTTTTGCATCCAGGTGTCGTATGCCGTCCTCAGCGTCTGGCCTTTGTACTGGATGGCGAAATCGATTAGCGTCGTAGTTCCACCGAATGCCGCCGCTCGCGTGCCGGTTTCAAAATCGTCGGCGCTCGTGGTGCCACCAAACGGCATGTCGAGATGAGTGTGCACGTCGATTCCGCCTGGGAACACATATTTGCCAGCAGCATCGATAGTCTTCGTCGTATTCTCACGAGGAAGGTTCTGTCCGATGGCTGTGATCTTGCCGTTGTTGATGGCGACGTCGCTGGTATATGTGTCCGTAGCCGTGACCACGCGGCCATTGGCGATGATCGTGTCGAAGCCCATGCGATATTTTCTCCCGCGGAGCGAAGCTGAGATTTTATGCTAAACTGCCCACCTTCGACGGCAGATTTCGCGGTGACGAGGAGCAGTGATGCAGTTCGGTATGACCATCAAGCCCGACATGACAGTAGACCGCATCGTCGCGCTCACACGCCAGGCGGAAGCCGCGGGCTTTCAGTATGGCTGGATCTTCGATTCTCACGTGCTGTGGCTGGAACCGTATCCGCTGCTCACGCTCATGGCGACGAATACGAGGAAGATGCGGCTCGGCACCTGCGTGACCAATCCTGCGACCCGCGACATCACGGTGACCTCCAGCCTCTTCGCTACACTCAACCTGATTTCCGGCGGGCGGATGGATCTCGGGATCGGCCGCGGTGATAGCTCGCGCCGTGTTCTTGGCAAGAAGCCGGTTACATCGAATCAGTTGGAACAATCCGTACAGGACTTCCGTGCGCTAACCGCCGGAAAAGAGACACAATACGACGGCCAAAGCACGCGCCTGACCTGGGCCACCGGCTCTCCGCCGGTTTGGATTGCCGGATATGGACCCAAGGTACTCGATCTCGCCGGCAGAATTGCTGACGGCGTAATTCTCCAATTTGCCGACCCGGACCTCATCGCGTGGTGTCTGAGTTTTGTGAAGAAAGGTGCCGAGGCTGCGGGGAGAGATCCCAAGAAAATCGAAATCATGGCTGCTGCGCCGGTTTGGGTTTCCGATGATTTGAAGCTTGCCCGAGATCGAGTGCGCTGGTTCCCGGCGTTGGTTTCCAATCATGTCGTGGACTTGATCTCCCGCTACAAGCCGGAGGAACTTCCCCCCGCGCTTACGTCTTACGTCAGTAAACGTGGCGGGTACGACTATCAGCAGCACTGCGAAGTCGACAGCAGCAACTCGAAGTTTGTAACAGACGACGTTGTCGATCGCTTTTGCCTGGTTGGACCGGTGGAGGCACATCTCAAGAAGCTGAAGAAGCTCGCGGACGTCGGCGTGACGCAGTTCAATGTTTATCTGATGTGCGGGGATGAAGAGGACACGCTCGAAAAATACGGGAAAGAAATGTTGCCGGCGTTTCGCGCCGGCAGATAGGCGCTCCAGTTCGTTTATTTGCCAATGGAACCCATCATCAAAGGGGCTATTCCGGTTCTTCCTGCTGCTGACACAGCTGAGTCGCTGAAGTGGTGGACTGAGGTCTGCGGCTTCAAGGAAACCTTTCGCGACGCCACTCCGCCAGTCTACGCGGGCATCAATCGCGGTGAGGCGTATCTGCACATTGCTGGTATGGACGACAAAGCCCTCGCTCGTAAGATTGGCGATCAGACAATGGTGCGAATCGCCATAGAAAACATTGAGGCCCTGTATGCCGAATACCAGAAACGCGGCGGCAAGGTTCATCCCAACGGTGCCTTGCAAACCAAACCGTGGGGCACCAAAGAGTTCGGCGCTATTGATCCGAACGGTGTGTGCGCTACATTTCAGGAATGAGCCTGGAGACGGAACTAAACGAGGTGCCTCTGGCTACTGGACTCTTTGCCCTTGAAATTTCATGAGTATGTAGTAGGTCCCAAACGAAACCGTAAATCCCACAAACCACGAATAGTCGTATAAAACCCGCACCGACGGCACGACCAATCCCACGAGCGCCGTTCCCGCTCCCAAAGCCAGCGCGATGATCCCATTCCAGTTGAAGCCTTTGGAATATTCGTACGCGCCCCCACGCAGGTACAAATCTTCGACCAGCAGTTGGCGTCTGCGGATCACAAAGTAGTCACAGATCATGATGCCTGCCACCGGGCCAAGAAATGCAGCGTAGCCGCCGAGCCATCCGAGTATAAAAGTCCGATAGTCGGACAGCAGCTTCCATGGCATGAGCGCGATTCCCATGAAGCAAGTGATCACGCCGCCCATCCGGAAGCTGATCTTTCGTGGCCAGAGATTGGAGAAATCATTGGCCGGCGAAACTACATTGGCGCCAATATTCACGTTCAATGTCGCAAGCAGGATCGCCAGTAATGAGATGACCACGGCCACCGGAGAATGAAACCGGCTGAGTAGTTGAACTGGATCCCAGATCGCGGTCCCGTAGATGACCACAGTCGCAGAAGTCACCAGAATGCCGATCAACGAATAGAGCGTCATCGTGGCGGGCAGTGCGAGCGCTTGGCCAATGATTTGCTGCCGCTGACTGCGTGCGAAACGGGTAAAGTCCGGGATGTTGAGTGATACCGTGGCCCAGAAACCAACCGTGCCATTCAGAGCGGGTATCAGGAACTTCAAGAAATCGGAAAAGCTTCCGAAGCGCGACGTCGCTGATATCATCGGGCCAAATCCGCCCGCCGCCCGATAGGCCCATACCAGCAACAGTACTCCGACTGCCAATAACACAGGTGCGCTGATTCCTTGAAGAAAGCGGATGTACTCGATGCCCTTCAGGATGACAGCCAGGTTGATCAGCCAAAAAGCCATAAAGCAGATCGCGGCGCCGTGCGGGACGTTGGTCCATTCCGGGTAGAGTGTAGCGATCAACGTGTTAATGGCCTCGCCGCCGATCCAGGTTTGAATTCCAAACCATCCGCACGCCACGAAAGCTCGCAAGACAGCGGCTACATTTGCGCCGAGAACGCCAAACGACGCCCGCGCCAGAACCGGAAATGGAATTCCATAGCGCGCTCCGGGATGCGAATTCAACAGCATCGGTACCAGGACGATAGTGTTGCCGAGAAATACCGTGGCGACCGCCTGCTTCCAGTCCATCCCTCCCTGAATCAGGCTCGCGGCCAGCATGTAGGTGAGAATGTTGACCGACATCGACACCCACAACGCGGCAAAGTTGTAGGTTCCCCACGTGCGACGCTCGGGTGGAACGGGAGCGAGGTCGGGGTTGTAGAGAGGGCTCGATTCCATCGATGCGGACGTATGCATGAGTTTGATTTCGCCGATCGCGCTACCTTCCCCGACGAAGCTGTCATCCTGAGCGAAGCGAAGGACCTGCTTTCTTTTCGTTCACCAGAACCGCAGTTCGTTTTGTTCGCTCAGGATGACACTTCTTAGGCGGATCACTCTGTATTCCTACTCCGCTTTCAGTCTGCCGCAACCTGTCCCGTCTGCGCCGTGAGCGGCCCGTACGTGTCGGGCCGCCGGTCGCGAAAGAACTGCCAGGTTTTTCTAACTTCGGCGATCATGTCGAGATCGACATCGGCAACCAGCACCTCGTCTTTATTCCGGCTGGCCTGTGCGAAGACCTGTTGCCGTAAAACTCGCCGATGTTCCACGGCTTCTCGCGACCGATGCGATTGATCGCTCCGACAAAATATCCATTCGCAACAGCGTGCGCGGGCTGCTCCAACTCCCACAAGTGTTCAGAGAGTCCCGCAACGGTGGCGGAAGGATTGAATACAATTTCCGCTCCGTTCATTCCCAACACCCGAGCGCCTTCCGGAAAATGGCGGTCGTAGCAGATATAAACGCCGACCCGCGCAAACTTGGTATTGAATACGGGATAGCCGCTGTCTCCCGGTGTGAAGTAAAACTTTTCCCAGAATCCGGGATGCACATGCGGAATATGATGCTTACGGTATTTTCCCAGGTAACTGCCATCAGCATCGATTACCGCGGCAGTATTGAAGTAGAGCCCCGGCATCTGTTCTTCGTACACCGGAACCACGATCACCATGCCGTGCTTAGCCGCGATCTTCTGCATGAGCTTGGTAGTCGGTCCATCCGGGACGCGCTCCGTCAGTTCGTACCAGCGTATGTCCTGCTCCGCGCAAAAATAAGGGCCGTAGAAAAGTTCCTGCAGACAAAGAACGCGCACTTTCTTTTTGGCAGCCTGCTCGATCAGCTTGAGGTGCTTCTCGATCATGGCCTTCTTGATTTGCGGCAAAGGATGGTTGCCGCCGAGCGCGTTACTCGCTTGAATCAGACCACAGCGCACACTACGGGACATGAAGCACCTCCGGGAGAGCCAATATATCAGAAGGGGAACTCTATCGAAGCGCCGCCATCAGCGCGTCCTTCCACCGCGAATTGCCGATCGTCCAGCATACTTTGGCTCTCGACCGTCGCAGCACATCCGCCCACACGGTCTTGTTGCGTTCGTCATCGGCGACATTCAGACGGTCCACGACGGTCATGCCTCGCGTGAGTTCGCTTTGCGTCTCGACATCCACATAGTGCTCGCTCCAATTCCCAACCGATGGATCGAGCGCGAGACACATCGCCACTGGATCAGGCAGACAAATCCCGTCTTCTCCCGTTTGAATCTTGTAGGCCGCACGCGCGTGACTA
>WNFR01015336.1_pt1 | contig 14167 bp, 14 predicted proteins | sample 5400221 | NCBI WGS metagenome assembly WNFR01 (sample SAMN13153357, study PRJNA577476) | soil metagenome | isolation source: 40 cm soil under Madrone tree | place: USA:California | collected 2016-06-14 | reverse complement strand
CACCGTATATCGTGACCCGCTATCCGAAGGCTTCAGCCACTTCGTTACCTCCATGACTGCTCCGGTTGCTTCCGGCTGGAGCGGTTGCCGGGTGGGGCTTGCACCCACTGGAAAGCGCCGCCTTTTCACGGCGCACGCCCAAAAGCGGACTCATGCACCGCCGCAAGGGACGTCGCTATTCGATCACCTCGTCGGCGATGCTGAGCAGCCCGGACGATAATGTAAGGGTGGCGTCAAGCCATCTGGATATTGTGGTTCTTCAGCGGGAACGAGCGGATGCGCTGGCCCGTCGCCCTGAAGTAGGCATTGAGCACCGCGGGCGCCGCCACACAGATCGTCGACTCGCCCACGCCGCCCCAGGCGCCGGTGCCGCCGGACGGCATGACGATCGATTCGACCTTCGGCATTTCGGCAATGCGCATCGAGTTGTAGTTGTCGAAGTTCGTTTGCACGATGCGGCCGTCCTCGACGGTGCACTCTTGATAGAACAGCGCGGACAGGCCGTAGACGAACGAGCCCGCCACCTGCCGGTCGATCTGCGCCGGGTTGACCGCGTAGGTGCAGTCGATGGCGCCGACGATGCGGTGGATCTTGATCTTGTTGCCGCCGGTGACAGAAATCTCCGCTGCCGCCGCCACGTAGCTGTTGTAAGCCATCATTTGTGCGAGCCCACGATAGATGCCTTGGGGTGCCGGCTTGTCCCAGCCGATGCGTTCGGCCACCGCGTTGAGCACGGCGAGATTCCGCGGGTGCTTGATCATGAGCTTGCGGCGGAATTCGAGCGGGTCCTGGTCGACCACCTGGGCGAGCTCGTCCATGAAGCATTCCAGGAAGATGCAGTTCTGGTTGATGTTCACGCCGCGCCAGAATCCCGGAGGCACGTGCGGGTTCCGCATGGCGTGGTCGATCAGCAAGTTCGGGATCGTATAACCAAATGCGTGCTCGCCGGACTCAAAAACGCCCTGGAACGTCAGCGGGTCACGACCCTTCTGTTGTTCCAGGATTTGCGGACGCACACTGGCAAGGATTGATTGCCCTGAGAGCCGCATGTGCAGGCCGCTCAGCGCGTTGTCCTTGTCGAACGCCCCCACGAGCTTGCACTGCATGACCGGGTGATAGCGGCCATGAGTCATATCCTCCTCGCGCGACCACAAGAGTTTCACAGGCGTGCCGGGAATCTGCTTCGCGATGTTGACCGCCTGATGCACGTAGTCCTGAAAGGCTCCGCGCCGGCCGAAGCCGCCGCCGAGATTGATCTTGTAGACCTCGCATTTCTCCGCCGGCAGGCCCGATGCCGCCAGCACTGCCGCAAATGATGCTTCGCCGTTCTGCGTCGGCACCCACACCTCGCATTTGTCCGCGGTGTAGCGCGCGGTGGCATTCATCGGCTCCATCGGAGCCTGATTCTGGTAGGGATAAGCGTAGACCGCCACAACCTTTTTTGCGGCTGCCGCGATGGCCGCTTTGGCGTCGCCATTCTGGTTCCCAACGAAAGCCTGCTCAGCATCGAGGCCGTCCTTCAGCCACGCTGCGATCGATTCGCTCGACACCTTGGCGTTCTCGCCCTCGTCCCAGACGATCGGCAGCGCGTCCAGCGCGGTATTGGCCTGCGACCAGGTGTCGGCAACCACCGCGACCCCGGTTTCGCCTACCTGGAGCACATGCTTGACGCCCGGCATGCCCGTGACCTTCGCAGCATCGAAGCTCTTGATCGTGCCGCCGAAGACAGGGCAGTCCTTGATCGCCGCCGTGAGCATTCCGGGTAGCTTCAGATCTGCGCCGTAGACCTGCTTGCCGGTGATCATGTTCAGGATGTCGAGCCGCGCCACCGGCTTGCCGGCGATCTTCCAGTCCTTCGGGTCCTTGAGCTTGATGGAGTTCGGATCCGGCGCCGGAAGCTTGGCAGCAGCTTCCGCCACCTTGCCGTAGGTGGTGCTGCGGTTCGAAGTCTGGTGCCTGATCACGCCGTTGGCCACGGTCAATTCGGAAACCGGCACCTTCCACTGGTTGGCCGCGGCTTGCTTGAGCATCTCGCGCGCGACTGCGCCGCCCTTGCGCACGTAATCATGCGAGTCACGGATGCCGCGGCTGCCGCCGGTCGCAAAGTCGCCCCACACACGCTTGCGGGCAACGCTCTGGCCGGGCGTGGGATATTCCCAGGTGACCTTCGACCAGTCGCATTCGAGCTCTTCCGCGACAAGTTGGCAGAGGCCGGTGAGTGTGCCTTGCCCCATCTCCGAGCGGGCAACGCGGATAACCACGGTGTCGTCCCGTTTGACCACCACCCAGGCGTTGATCTCAGGCGAGCCCTCCTGGGCGCGGGTAACGGGCAGGCCGCCGAGCGGAATATCGAGGCCGAGCGCAAGCCCGCCACCAGCGGCAGCAGCGGTCACGACAAAGTTTCGGCGACTCATTTTCCGCATGTAATTCATGACTGCCTTCCTTTTCACGCGTTCGCAGCGGCGTGAATCGCCTCGCGTACCTGTTGGTAGGTGCCGCAGCGGCAAATGTTGGTAATGTAGAGGTCGATGTCGGCATCGGTCGGCTTCGGCTTTTCGTTGAGCAACGCCGCGACCGCCATGATCATCCCGCACTGACAATAGCCGCATTGCGGCACTTCATGTTCGAGCCAGGCCTTCTGCACTTTGTGCAGCGCGCCGTTCTGCGCGAGCCCCTCGATCGTGGTGATCTGCTTGCCCGCGACCCCGCTCAGCGGGACCGAGCATGAGCGCACCGCAGCGCCGTCAACATGCACCGTGCAGGCGCCGCACCGCTTGATGCCGCAGCCGTATTTGGTGCCGGTCAACCCAATGTGGTCGCGCAGCACCCAGAGTAAATCGGTGTCAGGATCGACGTTGACCTCGTGAATCGTTCCATTGACGCTGAGAGCAACCATTAGCGAACCCTCCCATTATTATTTCAATCGCCAACCCCAGGGGCGATAATTGGCACGGCACCAACCCACGGCCGGCCCCGTCGGTCACACGCTCAGCCTGCCACGGGCAGTCCAGCACGCCCTTGGGTCAGACCTGAATTGTTCTGAATCGAGGTCGGTTTCTGATCGCCTCCTGTGCTTTCAACCGAAAGGATAGCACATGACACCGTGGCAAGAGACCGGTGCGCTGCGGGATTTCGATCCGGTCTATGTCGCCTTGGGGTCCAGACTCGGCCGTCCCGCGACGTCCGTGACATGTCCGTTCTACCCGCAATATCTGCCGTGATGAGCAGAGCCGCGACGGCAGCTTCGCGCCCCCAAAGCGGGCCTAGATTCGGGCTTGGCCCGGCGGCGATAGGCGTGCCAGCGACGGACTTGATCCCGCCCGTGTGGCGGGCGAGTGTCGGCGCGAGAGGAGACGCGCATGCATCGGATGATGATCGCCGCGGCAATGGTCATCGCGCTCGGCGCGCATGCCGCCGCGCAGGATTGGCCGGCGCGGCCGATCACGCTCATCGTTCCGTTTGCCGCCGGCGGCGGGGTCGATGTGAGCGCGCGTATCCAAGCACAGCGCATGGGCGAGCTGCTCGGGCAATCAATCGTGGTCGAGAACGTCGCCGCCGCCGCCGGCATGGTCGGCGGCGCGCGCGCCGCCAAGGCCGCCCCGGACGGCTACACGGCCCTCATCGGCAATACCGGCACACACGCATTCAATCAGAGCCTCTACAAGAAGCCGCTCTACAATGCAGTGACCGATTTCGAGCCGGTGGGACTCGTGTCGGAATCGCCGCGCATCTTGATCGCGCGCAAGGATCTTCCCGCCAACAACCTCCAGGACTTCATCGCGTATTTGAAAGCGAACGAGAGGACGGCGCAGTTCGGCTCGGCCGGCGTCGGCTCCGGAACGCATCTGCCTTGCGTCCTTTTCAACCTCGCGATCGCGGCAAACATCGCCCACATTCCCTATCGCGGCGAGGGGCCGCTGATGCAGGACCTCGTCGGCGGCCGTATCGATTACATGTGCGCCACCATCCAGAGCGGCGCAGCGCAAGCCAAGCAGGGCGCCATCAAAGCCATTGCGGTGATGGCGGAGAAGCGCGTGGCGATCATTCCCGATGTCGCAACGACCGGCGAGCAAGGCTTGCGCGGGGTCGAGGCAAGCGTGTGGAACGCGTTCTTTTTTCCGAAAGGCACGCCGGAGGCGATCGTGCGCAAGCTCAACAAGGCGATGAGCGAGACGCTCGATGATCCCGTCATCCGCAGCCGGCTCGAGGAGCTCGGGCTCGAAATCGTGCCGGCGGAACACCGCACGCCGGAATACCTCGCCCAGTTTGTCCCGGCGGAGATCGCGCGCTGGGCAAAGCCGATCCGCGAGGCCGGTATCAGCGCGGAGTGAGAAGATCGGAGTGCGCGTTCGACGCGCGGGAGGAAAACATGCGCAAGGCGATTGGCGCGGCCGCAGTCGCGCTGCTGCTAACGCCGTTGGCGAGCGCGCAGGATTGGCCGAACCGGCCCATGATCATGGTCGTCCCCTACGCCGCCGGCGGGCCCATCGACACGCTCGGGCGCATTCTCGCGGCACGGTTGAGCGAAGTTTTGGGCCAGCAGGTGGTGGTGGAGAACGTCGCCGGGGCGGGCGGCATGACCGGCGCAAGCCGCGTCGCCAAAGCTTCGCCGGACGGCTACACCGTGCTCCTCTCGGGCAGCGCCGTCCTCGCCATCAACCAGACGCTCTACAAGAAGCCGCTCTACAACGCGGTGAGCGACTTCGCGCACGTCGCGCTGTTTTCCGATTCGGCGCGCGTGCTGATCGCGCGGAAAAGTCTTCCGGCGAAGACGCTCTCCGAATTCGTGGCTTATGCCAAAGCCAATCAGGGGAAGATGCAGTACGGCTCGGCGGGCGCAGGCTCCGGCATGCATGTGTGCTCGGTTCTGCTCGACGCCGCCATGGGCACCAAGATCACGCACGTGCCCTATCGCGGCTCGGCGCCGGCGATGCAGGATCTCATGGGCGGACGCATCGACTTCATGGCCGAGCAGATTTCGACCGCGCTGCCGCAGATCGAAGCCGACACGGTGAAAGCGATCGCGACGCTCGGGCTCGATCGCGCGCCCGGTCTCGAAGGGCTCGCGACCGCGCAGGAGCAGGGCCTGTCCGGGCTCGACTGCGGCAGCTGGGGCGCGCTCTCCTTCCCGAAGGGAACGCCCGATCAAATCGTGCGGCGCCTTGCCGAAGCGGTCGACGCGGCGGTGGAGGCGCCGGCCGTGCGCGAGCGGTTCAAGAGCATCGGCGTGACCATCCCGCCGGCGGAGCGGCGGACGCCCGAGTATTTGGCGAAATTCGTGCCGAGCGAGATCGCGCGCTGGGCGGCTCCCATCAAGGCGAGCGGGGTGAGCGAGGATTGACACGCAGTCCCTCGACCGCTCATTCCCGCGCAAGCGGGAATCCAGGGGCCCCAGTCTATAGCTCTGGGTCCCCGCCTGCGCGGGGACGAACGGAGAAGAATTCGCTGCCGCTACTAGCGCATTGGATTGCGCTCGTGGCGCGTGGGGTGTGCGCGCGTCATCCGCGGTGCCGAAGCACGAGGAGCGCGGTGTCGTCGTAGCGCCGGCGCTCTAGCTCATCGAAGCCCGCGGGTGCGGTGAAAGACGCGCTCGCGGCCTCCTCCACCACGACAAGCGCACCGGGGATGAGCCAGCCGCCGGCGCGCGCCGCGGCGAGCGCGCGCTCCGCGAGCCCCTGTCCGTAGGGCGGATCGAGGAAGGCGAGCGAGAACGGCGGCAGCGGATGGATGTCGCCGAGATTGACTGCGTCGCGGCGGAAAATGCGCGTGACGCCACCCAAGCCCAATGCCTCGACGTTCTCGCGCAGGAGCGCGCGCGCCGCGGCGCCGTTATCGATGAACAGCGCGAAGACGGCGCCACGCGAGAGCGCCTCGAGCCCGAGCGCGCCGGTGCCGGCAAAGAGGTCGAGCACGCGGGCGCCACTCACGGGATCGCCATAGGCGTGGACGAGGATGTTGAACAGCGCCTCGCGCAGCCGGTCGGCAGTCGGCCGGATCGCGTGCGACTTGGGCGCGGCGAGCGTACGGCCGCGCAAGCGCCCGCCGACGATGCGCATCAGCGCGTTTCCCCCGGCGCGCGGCTGCGGCGGCCGCGCCGTTTCTCCCTGCGCGCGAGTTCGGGCTGGCCGATGCGCTCGGAATCGATGCGGCGACGCTTGCGTTTCGTGTTGCTCTGGTGCGGCGGCGCGTGTCGCGAGCGGTTGGTGGCGTCCGGGGGCGGCGCAGCCGGCGGCTCCAGCTGACCGATCGGCGCGGAGAAATCCACGCCCGCCACGGCCGCAAGGCGCTCGCCGAGCTGATCGCGCAAGGTGCGCGTTTTCACCTCGGCGATCGCGCCGGCCGCAAGCTCGCCGAGCTGGAACGGGCCGAACGACACCCGGATCAACCGGTTGACCTTGAGCCCGAGGTGGCCGAGCACGTTCTTGACCTCGCGGTTCTTGCCCTCGCGCATCGCAAAGGTGAGCCAGACATTGCTGCCTTGCGCGCGCTCGAGCGTAGCCGCGATGGGACCATAGCGGATACCATCGATGGTGATGCCGGCGTGCAGCCCGTCGAGCTGCTCTTGGGCGACGCGGCCGTAGGCGCGCACGCGATAGCGGCGCAGCCAGCCGGTTGCCGGCAGTTCGAGGATGCGCGCGAGCGCGCCGTCGTTGGTGAGCAGCAACAGCCCCTCGGTGTTGATGTCGAGCCGGCCGACGCTGATGAGGCGCGGCAAGCCCTTGGGCAAGGCGGAAAAGATGATCGGCCGGCCGCCGGGATCGGCGTGCGCGGTCAAGAGCCCGCGCGGCTTATGGTAGAGGAAGAGCCGCGTGCGCTCGCGCCGCGGAAGCTCGCGGCCGTCGACGGCGATGAGATCCGCGGTCGTGACGTTGCGCGCCGGTGAGGCGATCACCTTGCCGTTGACCGCAACCCGTCCCGCGGCGATCCACGTCTCGGCTTCGCGGCGCGAACACAGGCCGGCGCGCGCGATCACCTTGGCAATGCGCTCGTGCGCCGGACTTTTCTCTTGGTCAGGCCTCATCCTCGGGCTCGCTGCTCAAGCCGCGGCGTGATAGCAGATCGGGGATCGGTAATCAGTACTCTGAGGCGGGATCCCGTTGATTCATTCGACGTCACGTCGTCCCCGCAAAAGCGGGGAACCATATTCCGGAGACGGTGGTCATGTGTCCCCGCTTGCGCGGAGATGACGGCGGATTGCGGGCGACTGAAAATCGATGACTGACACGCAGACCTTCATGGACCTGGCGCTCGAGGAGGCGCGCGTGGCGGCCGAGGCCGGCGAGGTGCCGATCGGCTGCGTGATCGTGTGCGACGAGGAAGTCATCGCGCAGTCCGGCAATCGCACCCTCGCCGAACGCGATCCTACCGCGCATGCCGAGATGGTGGCGATCCGCCGGGCGGCGGAGGCGCTCGGCAGCGCGCGCATCCGGCGGCTCTATTACGGCGCCGCGGATCCCAAGGGCGGCGCGGTCGAGAACGGCGTGCGCTACTTCTGCGCGCCCACGTGCCTGCATCGGCCGGACGTCTATGGCGGCATCGGCGAGAGCGAAGCGGCGGCGTTGTTGCGGGGCTTTTTCGCCGTGCGGCGGTGAAAGTACGCGCAGGCGCAAAGCCGGGACCTAGCCGTGATGATCACTCGCGATCGCAACGCTGCCCGTCGCCTCCGCGAAAGTGGAGACCCAAATTCCAGATCCGGTGGTTATGGGTCCCCGCTTGCACGGGGACGGCGCTTACACGAACTCACCCCTCCAGCAGCGCCGCCAGTTTCTCCTTGAGCTCCGCTTTGACGGGCTCGGCGGCGCGCAGGATCGCGCTCGCCTGCAGGAAATCGAGCGCGCGAAAGGCGCCGACGTTCGGGCGCACGATGAGATCGGGGGCGCCGCGCTTGACCTTCTCCGCGGTAATGGCGTTGGCCATCACAAGGACGGTTGCGAGCAGACACTCCCAGGGATTGGGAATATCGCGCCGCTCGTCCGCCGGCGCGCCGGAAATATCCACCGCCACGACGGTGTCGGCGCACCCGCGCAGCTCTTCGAATGGCAGTGGATTGGTTGCGCCGCCATCGATGAGGATTCGGTCCGCGATAACGACCGGCCGCATCACCGCCGGCAGCGCGATCGAGGCGGCGAGCGCGGGCTTGAGCGCGCCGGAGGAGAACACCACCTGCTGGCGGCGGTAGAGGTCGGTGGCGATGATGGTCAACGGAATTTCGAGGTCGGCGAAATCGTCCGGCAGCTTAGCGGGCAGAAACTGCTGGCAGAATTTTTCCGCATCGACCAGCGTGGCGCTGCCGAAGCCCAGGTTGACGAGATTGGCGAACGTGCCGGCGCGGGTCGCGATCAGGCGCCGAAAGACCTCGGCGCGATCGTGCGCGAGCGTGATGACGAAGCGGCGGATGTCTTTGCCCGACATCCCCGCCGCATAGGCCGCGCCGATCCAGGAGCCGATCGAGGTGCCGGCGATGGCCGCGGGCCTGATGCGCATCTCGTCGAGCGCCTCGAGCACGGCGATGTGGGCGAGCCCGCGCGCGCCACCACCGCCGAGCGCAAGGGCAAAGGTTTTCATCGCGCGCCGGCCTCGCGGGCAAATTCCCAGGCCTTGAGCGCGAGCGGACGCACCAGCGGGGCCATGGCGGCGGCGTTCTCGCTCGTTGCCGTGCCGTCGCGCACGCGCCCGACGATGCCTTGAAAGATCGCCGCGAGCCGGAAGAAATTGTAGGCGAGATAGACCGATAGATGCGGCCGCGGATCGAGCCCGGTGCGCGCCACATAGGCGTCCACATAGACCGCGCGCTCGGGAATGCCGAGGCGAGCAAGATCATGGCCAAGAAGCGTGCCGACGCCGGCGCCGGTCTCCGATGGCGGCATATTCCACTGCATGAGATGGTAGGCGAGATCGGCAAGCGGGTCGCCCAGGGTCGAGAGCTCCCAATCGAGCACGGCGCGGATTTCCGGCCGCGCGGGTGCAAGAATAATGTTGTCGAGGCGGTAATCGCCGTGCACGAGGCGGACCGGCGCGGGCGGCGGCAGATGCGCGGGGAGCCAGGCGATCAGCCGCTCCGTCTCTTCGATGCGCTCGGTTTCCGAGGCGCGATATTGCTTGGACCAGCGCTCGACTTGGCGCGCGACATAGTTGTCGCCGCGGCCAAAGTCGGAAAGCCCGAGCGCGGCCGGATCGAATGAATGGAGCCGCGCCAGCGTCGCGTTCATGGCGTCGTAGATCGCCGCCCGCTCGGTGGCTTCGGCACCCGGCATGTGCGGCTCCCAGACGACGCGGCCCTCGACATGCGCCATGACATAGAACGGCGTGCCGGCGACGCTCGCGTCATCGCAGTAGAGCACCGGTTCGGCGACTGGAAATTTTTGCGCATGGAGCGCGCTGATCACGCGGAACTCGCGGTCCACCGCGTGCGCGGATGGGAGCAGCTTGCCCGGCGGCTTGCGCCGCAACACGTAGCGGCGCGCAGGTGTTTCGAGAAGATAGGTGGGATTGGATTGCCCGCCCTTGAATTGGTGCACGGTGAGCGGAGGCGCGAAATCCCGCAGGCGCGACGCGAGAAAGGCTTCGAGCCGCGCGGCATCGAGCGCGAGCACGGTGCTAACTTCTTTGGTGCCGGAAAACGCGGCTTGGCGATCGATCGGCGGCATGGCGATACGTCTGCGGCGCGGCCTTCATGAGTTAGGGCAGCTTTGGTTCATAGCGAACCACAAACGAACCGTCATGCCTGCCAGCTGCGGCTTCGCCGATTTGCGCTCCCGGGAGGTACTGCGGAAATAGGCCGGCACCGGGCCGCTTTATCTCGGACGGGAGTGGTCGCAATGGTCGACCGCGGCCGAGGTCTCAATGGTCGGATGTCAGCTTGAGGCCGACCATTCCGGCAATGATCAGACTGAGACAGGTCACGCGCAAGACGCTCGCCGATTCGCCGAACGCCAGCATGCCGATGATCACGGTTCCGGCGGCACCGATCCCCGTCCACAAGGCATAGGCGGTTCCAAAGGAAACCGACTTCAGGGCAAATCCGAGCAGCGCGAAACTCAGCGCAATAGCGATCAGCATTGCGACGCTCGGCCACAGCCGGGTCAGGCCATCCGAATATTTCAGGCCGATCGCCCAGGCGATCTCCAACAATCCAGCGAGCAAAAGGGCAAACCATCCGGTCAATTCATGACCTCTACGGCTGCACGGTTGACCGAGCCTGTCCCAGCGACCCCTCGGCCACCGCATCTGGAGCGGCAGTGCGGGCGGCCGCTCGATCGTGCGTCTGACGCGCTTGCACCGGCGATCGATCTCGCTCGGCGAATCGGGGGTACCTTACGGGCAGGAGTGTAAAGCCCCGATGACGAAGACCCGCTGACCCGGACACGACGCAAGAGAGGAGCGGCAAATTTTGCGGGTCAACGCGCTCCCTGCACGACTCGCTCAGAGCGGGAGCAAAGTGATGTCGTCGCTCTAAGCACTGCGCTCAGGGGCTCGCAATCCGCAGCCTGCGCGACCTACGAAATCTCCCCGCATGCAGCATGCGGGCCCTCGCTTCGCTCAACCGGGCTGCGCGCGCTGGGTCTGCAGATCAAGCCAGAATTGCGCGCAATTTGGCAGGTCGCGCCCGCAGATGCGCTGTCGCGCTACACGAGGTCAGCAGGGGCCTACCAACTGGCTGGGGTGGAGACCGCGCCGCTGCCAGAGCGTTGGGCCTCCTCGGGGCGCGCGTCAGCGGTGGCAACGGCGGCATATTCGCGCACGCGATCCGCCGTCTTCCACAGGTCTTTGACTGGCTGCGGCAATTGTCCTGCAGCGAGCCTGCCCGGCGGGCTGTCAAGCCGCTCGACCACGGCGAGGCGAGTAACCTCGCCTTTGAGGAAGGCGTTGAGGAACTCGGGATAGTTGCTGAAGGACACGCAGCCGTTCGACTGGCCATTCGGGCCGAGCATGTAGGTGTGGGCGAGGATGCCGGCGCGACCATACATCCTGCTGCCATCGACGGGGTTGAGGCGGATGGCGCGAACGCCGTGAAACATTCGCTCGCGCAAAGTGAGGTTGTAGAGATTCGGCGGCGTTGCCCCGTGCATCCTCACGTGCACGTGGCGCGGATTGTCCATGAAGCCGCCGAGGCCGGAATGGGCCTCGAGGCGGCGGCCGCTCGGCAGGTACACGGTACGCGCCGTGATGTCGTAGATCGCGGTGCGGCCGTCATCCTCGACCGCGACGTCATTGCGCGTTGGGCCTAGCCGAAGCTGCGGCTTGGCGAGAGCTCCTTGCGGCGCATCGGCTCGCTTCTTGGGCACCTCCCGCGCTGCCGGCAATCGCAGAGTGCTCGCGAGCACCTCCATCGCGGAGGCGAGACTCTCATCGAAGGACGCGGGACAATCACCGGTCGAGGCGAAGCGTTTGTCGAACGGCGCGGCGTGATCCTCCAGCGCAGCGAAGCGATCCTCGAACGGCGCATTGCGACACGCCGGCGCGGAGGCCTCCGGCAGCATGCCGCGGCCGTTGGTCAAAACATCGAATCCGACCAGCGGTTCGACGCTTGCCAAGCGTACGCGCTCGGCCGGCGAGCCTGATCCCAACGGCGCGCTGAGCCGGAAAATCTCGGGATGGATGGTGCCGAAAACCGACATACGCGGCGCGGGCACGTCCGTTTCTGCCGGCCCGGCCTGCGTCCCCGCCGATTTAAGGGCGAACCCCAGAAGCATTGCCGCGATTCCAAACGGAATCGCGCGCATCCCCCATTGAACCAATACGCCCCCCACTCCCTACGCCCCGCCGCCTCTGGCAGGAGCCGCCAAGCGCGACGTACGTCCCCCGACGCGCCTGCAAGCAAGCATCTTGATTGCGGCAACAATGGTTCAGCGATTGCGGCAAGAACCGTTCGGGAATTGCGGCAAGAATCGTTCAAACCGCGGGCTCGATGAGGCCCGGCGACTGCTGACCGCTAGGCGTTTTTACGAGCGCTTAACCCTGTTCTCGAATCCGTTGTGGGGCCGGCGGCCAAGCAAGAAAGTCGAGCAGCGCCTTGGCCGTCGCCTCCGGCGCCTCCTCGGCGAGATAGTGCCCGCAGTCGATGGCAAAGCCGCGCACGTTGGTGGCCCACTCGCGCCAGGTCGCGAGGGGATCATCGGTGTCGGCCGGGATGCCGCCCGCCGCGCCCCAGATCGCAAGTAAGGGGCAGGCGATTTTCTCCCCGGTCGCGCGGGTCTCCTCATCGTGCGCGAGATCGGTGGTGCGGCCGGCGCGGTAGTCCTCGCAGGTCGCGCGGATGCGCACGGGATCGTTGAAGAAGGCGTGGTAGTGGGCGAGCGCGCGCGGATCGAAGGCCGTGAGATCCCTGATCTTGGTTCCGGCCGCCGCGCGCGTGTCGAAAAAATACAGCGGATCCTTGCCGATCATCCGCTCCGGGAACGGCGCGGGAAGCGCGAGGAACATCCAGTGCCAGGCGCGATTGGCGAGCCGCGCATCCATGCGGTGCCACATCGCCCAAGTCGGCACGATGTCGAGCACGGCGAGCTGTTCGAGCCGGCCCGGGTGGTCGAGAGCGAGCCGGTAAGCGACGCGGCCGCCGCGGTCGTGTCCGGCAAGGCGAAAGCGCGCATGGCCGAGCGCCTCCATCACCTGGATCATCACCGCCGCCATGGCGCGCTTGGTGTAGGGCGCGTGCGAAGCATCGGCGGCCGGCGCGTCGGACCAGCCATAGCCGGGCAAATCGGGAATGATCAGGCGAAAACGCGCCGCGAGCGCTCCCGCCACGCGGTGCCACATCACGTTGGTCTGGGGATAACCATGCAGCAAAAGGAGCGGCGGGCCGTCGCCGCCGCTGCGCGCGAAGATGCGCCCGGCCGACGTGTCAATCCAGTGCGAGGCGAAGCCGGGATAAAGATCAGCGAGGTCAGGCACGAGAACTCCTTGCGCGGTATCCGCTCAGTCTCGCCCGAGGAGGACGCCAGAGTTCTACTGCCGCGCCGTCTCCCGCTCCACAGCCCGAAACCCGATGTCGCGGCGGCAGAAGCCATCGGGCCAGCGAATCCGATCGACCGCCCGGTAGGCGCGCGTTTGCGCCTCGCCGACGGTCTTGCCGAGCGCGCAGACGTCGAGCACCCGCCCGCCATTGGCGAGGATCTTTCCGCCTTCCGATTTGGTGCCGGCGTGGAAGATTTGGACGCCCTCGACCTTGGCCGCGGCCTCGAGCCCTTCGATCGGCGATCCCTTGGCGGTGGCGCCAGGATAGCCCTTGGCCGCCATCACCACCGTCAAGGCCGCGTCCGGGTACCAGCGCAGATCGAAATTTTTGAGCATTCCGTCGCAACTCGCGAGCAGCGCGGGCAGCAAATCCGACATCAGGCGCAGCATCAGCACCTGACATTCCGGATCGCCGAACCGCACGTTGTATTCGATGAGCTTCGGCCCCTCGGCGGTGATCATGAGGCCGGCATAGAGCACGCCCTTGTAGAGCGCGCCGCGCGCCTTCATCGCCCGCACGGTGGGAAGCACGATCTCGTCCATCGCGCGGCGCGACATCTCGGGCGTCATCACCGGCGCCGGCGAATAGGCCCCCATGCCGCCGGTGTTCGGGCCCTCGTCGCCGTCGAAAGCGCGGCATCCGCTTCGGCAAGGGAGCCGGCGATGACGACGCCCTTGCCGGCGGCAAGCCCGTCCGCCTTCACGACGATCGGCGTGCCTTGCGCGCGCAGGTAGGCCTTGGCCGGCGCGGCCGCACTGAAGCGTGCATACGCCGCAGTCGGAATATCGTTGGCCTTGCAGAGGTCCTTGGCGAAACCCTTGGAGCCTTCCAGCCGCGCCGCCGCTCGGCTCGGACCAAAGGCCTTGATGCCGGCAGCGGTGAGATCGTCGACCATTCCCGCGCAGAGCGGCGCCTCCGGCCCGACGACGACGAGGTCGATCTTTTGCGCCTTGCAGAACGCAATCACCGCCGCGTGGTCGCAGATGTCGAGCGCGACCACTTCGCACTCGTGCGCGATGCCGGCGTTGCCGGGCGCGCAATAGAGCTTCCCGAGGAGCGGGCTCGCCGCGAGTTTCCACGCCAGCGCGTGCTCGCGTCCGCCCGAGCCGAGAAGCAGGATGTTCATGCGAGGGAGCCGCTCGACCGCCGGAAGAATTTTCGCCGGCTGGTGTAGCACGGTCCTTTTGCATCGCAAGCGAGCCGTGCCGCCCT
>WNFR01010505.1_pt1 | contig 14168 bp, 11 predicted proteins | sample 5400221 | NCBI WGS metagenome assembly WNFR01 (sample SAMN13153357, study PRJNA577476) | soil metagenome | isolation source: 40 cm soil under Madrone tree | place: USA:California | collected 2016-06-14 | reverse complement strand
GGATCGCCTGGCACGCCGACGTAGCGCCATGCCACGCTGCCGTCAGTGGTGTTGACCGCCACGATGCTGGCCGCGCCGACGTTATCCATCTCGCCGCCACCCCGGTTCTTCGGGTTCCACTCGTACGCGTTCGCCGTGCCGGTGTAATACATCTTCAGGTCCGGATCCCACGAGCCGGTAATCCATGGACCGGCTCCGCCATACTCCGTGCTTCCCGGCGGCCAGGTATCGGCCCCGGGTTCTCCGGGCCCTGGAATCATGTTCGCTTTCCACATCATGTCGCCGGTATCCGGATTGACGCCCAACACGTAGCCGGGACGCCCGCCGAAGTCCGTGCCATTCATCGGTACGATGATCGCGCCGGGGATGGCAAGCGGGCCGACTGTAGTCGCGTAGCCATTGGCGTCCTGGGCCTTGGCAAAGTCCTTCGGATACTCAAAGCCCGGGAAATCCTTCGAGTACTTCACCGTCCCGGTCTTGTAGTTGATCGCGTGCAGCTTGGAGTCGTTCGACAGGAAATAGAGGTTCTCTCCGTAAATCGCCATCCCGCGATGCTTGCCGGTTATGAAACCAACGTTGTATCCGCCCCAGTCCTCGGGCAACTTGTGCTCGAACTTCCAGGCTATCCGGCCGTTGTCGGCGTTCAACGCGAAGATCTTGTTGTCCTGCGCGAAAAACACCAATCCATCATGGAACAGCGGAGTGTTCTGCGCGTCGGTCTTGCCACCCGTCTGGAATATCCAGGCGACTTTCAGGTCCTTGGCGTTGCCATCGTTGATCTGGGTCAGCGTGCTGTACCGATGCCCCCCCCAGTTGCCGTTGGCGTGCAGCCAGGAATCCCCAGGATCCTTCGCCAGCATCGCGTCGGTCACCGGGCCGGCCTGTACCCATCCGGCCAGGCCGGCGAGCGACATGGCCAGAACCATGCTTTTGATTACACCCTTTTTTGAAATGTGGTCCATCTCCTTCTCCTTATTAGTGGTTATCAAGTCAGAAGATTTAAACCGCTCCCGTTTCCCATGCCGAAAACCCGCTTTTCGGCCCGCAGTGGACGGGCGGGCGCCGGACCAAACCACAGGTTGAATACGTGCCCCACCCCGTGACCGATCCACAAGCGCATCACGTGTACCGTCACGGCGGATGCCGCGAAATATCCTGCGGGTAACGCGCAGGCATCGCCGCACAGATGTGGGTTAAATCCAATGAGGGGGAAAGCGCAAACGCAGCCGCACGCCTCCCTGACCAGTTTCCGTCAGGGCCGAGGTACGGCACGGAAGATCCTTTCAGCTGCTCCATCGACCTCCCAAATCGAACGGAACAACACCCAAGGGAACTACGTAGGGTGGCGGGCGTTTGTCTCGACGCGGCGATGGTGCGATGAAAGCTGTCATATCGCCGTCACTCTGACCTGCCAGCACGTTTCTACTGCATGCTATCGACACTATTTACATCTTTATTCCGATGTCTACAAGCACTTCTGCGCCAAGCGGCGGGATTACGCAACTGACCGGAAAGTCAGTGCCTGATTAATGCGGAAACATTCGTCGCCAAATCCTTACGGCCAAGCCTTAACCGCAAGGGACGCCAAGGACGCCAGGGAAAGCCAAATGCAAAGAAGCAGGTGAGGGTTCAAATCCGTGCAAGTATCTGCGTTGTGACTGGCCCGTTACCTCAAGTCAGCCTTTCCAGGATATTGCCTTTCCTTGGCGTCCTTGGCGTCCCTGGCGGTGGATGCGTCGTTGGCGAGCCGTTCGAAACCCACTGAAAACTGAAGGACCGAAAAAATAAGCTGCCCGGCGAAGCGATTCCCGAACCCGGCGCGAGGTGGGAATGGGTGCGCCGGTATTCTCCCGCGCAAAGAACCGGACACGGCTTGCATCCAGCGCGGTGACCGCTTCGACCTGTCTTGCATTCCGCTCGGGGGGCGGTGGCCGTAAGGTCGTTCAGGGTTGCGTCGGACGGGAGGCGAGCGACGCAATACTGCCGACAATGGCGGCAAGGCCAGACAGATGCGACCGGGACAGCTTATTGCAGAAAACTTCCGCCTGTTTCATCTGCCAGCCAGCCTTCCAGAGAACGGGCCGGCCGGGGGGGTTCTGTTTGCTACCCGATCTCACGCTATCCAAAGGAATCTGGAAAAGCAAATCTATCAAAGTGTCAGGTTTGAATAATGTCCTTGCCAATCAGATTCTTGGAAGCGGCCACGGCCCATATCGGCGCGAAAAAAATCTGGCCGAGGCTGCCGCGGCAGGTCATCGCGCCCGGCTGGCTGCTAGCGGAGGCGCAGGATGGGGATTTCCTGGAACTCGGCGCGCAGGAACTCGGTGAATGCCCGCACTTTTGCTGATATATGCCGGGCAGAAGGGTAAACCGCATTGATCTCCGCCGGCGGCGGCGCGTATTCGGGGAGAATTGCCTTCAACCTGCCCTCTTCCATCTCCTTCAGGATCAACCAGTCCGGCGAGATGGCGATGCCAAGATCGCCGAACACCCACTGCCTGATCGCCTCGCCGTTGTTGGATCTGAAGTTGCCCGAGACCTTTACCCGGATCTCGCCGTCCGGCCCCTGGAACGTCCACTCGTTGCCGGTCGATAGATAGGCATAGAGCAGGCAGTTGTGCCCGGAGGACAGATCCTGCGGCACCTTCGGTTCGCCGTACTTCTCCAGGTATGCCGGCGTGGCGATTACGCTGCGTGCCGAACTGCCGATGCGCCGCGCGACCAGGTTGGAATCATTCAGCCTGCCGATCCGGATGGCGACATCGATGCCTTCCTCGACCAGGTCTACGAAGCGGTCCGAGTACGACAGATCGATCGAGAGTTCGGGATGCTGCTCCTGAAACCTCAGCACCATCGGGCCCAGGTAAACCTGGCCCAGGCCGATCGAAGTGTTGATGCGCAGCACGCCGGTGAGCTGCGTCTGCAACTGGCCCAGATTGCCATCAGCCTCCCGCACCGCATCGATGATGCGTTTGCAACTCTCGTAGTACGCGGAACCAGCTTCGGTGAGCGAGAGCTGGCGCGTGCTGCGATTGAGCAGCCGGGTCTTGAGTTGCCGCTCGAGCGCCGTGAGCTGCTTACTCACGGTCGGCTGGGTCATTCCCAGATCGCGTCCCACCGCCGAGAAGCTGCCGGTCTCGACGATGCGCACGAACACTTGCATCGCAGTCAGACGGTCCATGCTAGATCCCTGCTCATGCCGGAACGGCATGAATGATATGTGGTTTGGCTCTCTATCTGTCCGACCGGATAGAGTCTACATTGCTGCTACGCAACAAAAGCAAGTCCCCAGGAGCTTCCGACTTGAAAGGAATCTGACGTGCACACAACAACAAAATGGATCATTGCAATAGTGCTGTTGGCGGCCAGCTCGGCCTTCGCCGGTGAATGGAGCCTCGTTGCCGAAAACCAGGACGAAATCGTCTTCGTCGACCGGAGCAGCATCCAGCAGGATGGCGACCTGAAGAAGGCGCGCGTGCTCCACAGCTACGGCAAAGTGCGCACGGTCGGCGACGAAGCGTTCCCGCACAAATCCGAGATCCTGCTGTACGCAGTGCGCTGCGAGGACCGCAGTCTCGGCTTCGAACAGTGGACCATGACCGCCGGTGAAATCGGCAGCGGCGCCACCATCTGGACCGGCCATGTCGCAGGCCCTGCCCTCTATCAGGATCCCCACAATCCGATCTTCGTCAGCATGATCAACTCCGTGTGCAACGGCTGACGCCAGGTAGAAGGGCAGGTGAAAGAGGAAAGAGAGAGGGCGAGCTGCGGTAATACTCGATCCAGTGATTGATATCGCCCTCTCGCACCTTGCTCGCGGCGTCCTTTTCCGCACGCGTGGGCGTCGCCACCAGCAATATTAGCGCAAGGACCGCGCCGATCAGAGCGGCTTGCTGTTCATGCATGCTTCGTAAACCAGATCCCCGGGACCGCCTGTAAAGCTGCGGCGCAGCACGATCAAAGTGTAGCAGAAGGAAAAGCGTCGTCTAGAATACAAAAACAGGCAGGTACCGCGCGCACCAGCGGGCCAAGAACAGACGAACAACAAAACTCCTGCCCTAGGGAAGCTCTGACCAGGTTCCCCATGCGCGACCGAGGCGATTCGGGTCGAGGGCAAGACGGTGAGGACGCCGTGTAGCCGGCCTACATAAGGAGGAGCCGACGCAGACATCGGCCCGAATCGCCCGGTCCCTCGAAAGAGACGAAATATTGTTGGGTTGTGCCAGGTGCGGCGCCTGCGTTGTTACGCTCCTTGCTGGGGCTTCAGCCGCATCTGCGGAGCGACGCCTAGCAGTCATCCGCACCTGGCGCAACGCGCGTCGCGGAACTTGATCAGAGCTTCCCTATGCCCTCGAATGGCGCGCGGCGACTGGAGGTAACAATGATCCGAAGCCATGCTTCCGCAGTCGGCCTATTTGCCCTGACCAGTATCTGGGTCGCCCAGGCCCCGGCCCACCCCCTCACCCTCGCGGAGTGCGCGGAAGGTGGCGAGTTCATTCGCAACGCTGCCCTCGCCCGCGATGCCGGCGCCAGCCGCGAGTTCTTCATCAGCAAGCTCGAGGAAGATCTGTTGCTCATCCAGGCGTTCCCGCCGCAGTTGCGCTGGTTCGTGCAGGATGCCGTGGACGAGGATTTCCTGAGCAGGCGAGTGGAAAGAGTCTTCGACAAGCCGATGAAACCCGAGCAGCATGAAGCCGCGTTCATCAGCGATTGCATCCAGACCACCGCATTCGCCGAAGAAAGCAATATTTAACGCAGCGCAATTAAAAAGGGCCTGCGAATTCGCAGGCCCTTTTTCCCTGAAAGCGCTCTGCTCCTAGGGAAGCTTGCGGTACTGGCCGGTTGCGGCGCCTACACCTTCTTTCAGTTCCACCATTGCCTCGTCGAACCGCTCCCACGGCGTCTCGGTCACGCTGTAGCCTTCGCCGCTCTTGACTGGCTGGAACCCCTGCGCAAGATGTAGATCCTCGGCCATCCCCTCCTTGCCGATCACCGGCACCGGGAATCGCCAGAAAACGCGTTCGACGAACTGCCCAGTCGTCTTGCGAACGTGGTCTATCAGACCCATTTCGATGACGTGCGAGGAACGCAGCTTTTCGTTTGGCTTGGATTCGAGCAGCACGACGAACCGCCGTCCACCCAGTACCGCGTAGCTGGTGACCAGCACATCCACGTTGTGCGACTTGAAGTAGTCTCCGACGATTTTGTTGATCGCTGCAATCGCTTGCCGATTACGCCTGTCGCGGTGCTTCAGAAGCAGAATGTAGACGAGCAGCGTGGTGATGACCGCGGCAACGAGGTAAAGCGCTTGCAGGTTGAATACCAGACTTACAGTGACCACCGAACCTCCTGGATCGAATTTCTCCGCATGGCCCGCGGAATCGCGTTCATGCCAACGCTTTGGAGTGAAGTTTCAGAAAGCGCCGGCACGGCAGCTCAACACTGCCAGCACGTGATGGAATGATAACACTCCGATCCGCCTGCCCTGGCGGCTTGCCCATGGCATTCGGAAAATCGCCGACCCCCGGTAAGGCTTACGATTTTTCGCGGGCGCGCGTCAGGAATTTCCTCACTGCAACGGCGGGCAAATGAACCGGTCGGCGCAATATTCCCAGAGAACCTGCAGGGATAATTTTTGTCTGATTCCAATGAAAGGACAAGGCGTCGAAATCCGGGATTTTGCTGTGGAAATCGGTGTGCCGTACCCGTCCGGTAGCCCACTACTCTGGAACGGAAGAAACACCCCACTATGCCTTGGGAAAGCCCTACGCCCACATCAGGGGTTTACCCGATAGGCGTACGCCGCGGCAGTGAATACGCTTTGTCAAATGGAACGATTACAGCCCCGAAATGACAGCCCGGAAAGCACCCGCCGCGGAGAGCGAATCGGCACAATGGTCACGCAACGTCAATGAACAAACGCATTGTTCTGCTGCTGGAGGACAACGACTCCGACGCCGGACTGCTTGAGCGGGAACTTCGCAAGGCCGGGATTGACTTCACGATCCACAGGGTCGAGACGCAGTCCGACTATGTTCGCGCGCTCAGCGAAAAAAAACCATCGCTGATCATCAGCGATTACACTCTCCCGGAGTTCGACGGCCTCTCGGCGCTGGGTCTCGCCCGGCAAACGCTCCCCGACTCCCCCTTCATATTCGTCTCCGGCACGATCGGCGAGGAGCGCGCCATAGACGCGCTTAAACTCGGTGCCACGGATTACATCCACAAGGACAATCTTCGGCGCGTCGGCCCGGCCGTAAAAAAGGCGCTTGCCGAGGCCGAGGAGCGGGTGCGGCGCCGCGAGGCCGAGACAGCGCTTCGTAAAGCCGAAGAGCAGTATCAAAATCTGGTGGAGCTGTCGCCGGACGCGATTTTGACCGTCTCGGGCGGGGTCATCACCTTTGCCAACAAAGCCGCCCTCAAGTTGTACCGTGCAGATCATCATGAGCAGTTGGTCGGCAAGCAGTACATCGATCTCGTGCATGAGGACTCTCTTGGTTCGACGACGGCACGCCTTCGAGGCCTGGAGGATCAGGTGCAGAAGCATTCTTCCATCGAGCAAAAACATGTCCGGCTGGACGGTTCCGTCGTCCATGTCGAGTTGACCTCCGCGCCGGTAGCCCTCCATGGGAACGACGCGATCCTGATCTTTGCGCGCGACGTAAGCGAGCGCAAGCGCTATCAATCTGAATTGGAGCACCAGGCAACGCACGACGCCTTGACCGGCCTGCCGAACCGCAATTCTCTCAAGTACCGGTTGAGTCATGCGATTGCATCGGCGCGTCGTCACGACAAGATGGTGGCGATTACCTTCATCGACCTGGACAACTTCAAGTCCATCAATGACAACTTCGGCCACGAAGTCGGGGACGAGGTGCTCAAAGCGGTGGCCGCACGCCTGGCGGAGGCGGTCAGAACCACGGATACCGTTGTGCGTCTTGGCGGCGACGAATTCGTGCTGCTGTTCACCGACCTGGACGACGTCGACGTCGTAACCCAACTCATGCACAGGGCATTGGCGGCAATTTCGCGACCGATACACGCGGCCGGCACCGAACTGGTTCTTACCTGCAGCGCGGGCATAAGCATCTATCCGCTGGATGCGCCCGATGCGGACACAGTCCTGCGCAACGCGGACAAGGCGATGTACCGTGCAAAGGAGAAGGGTCGCAACAACTTCGAGTACTTCACGCCGGATCTCAATTCTCGGAGTTCCGAGCGTCAGGCGCTTTCCGCGGAACTGCGCCGCGCCATTGAGAGAAAGGAATTCTGTCTGTGCTACCAACCGCAGGTAGACATCCCGTCGGGCAGGCCGACCGGGGCGGAGGCACTTATTCGCTGGAATCACCCGGCACGCGGAATTCTGCTACCGGAGAAGTTCATTCCGCTGTGCGAGGAGTTGGGGCTCATAGTTCCGATTGGCGAATGGGTGTTGCAGACGGCATGTAAGCGCGTCAAGACGCTGTTGACCGAGCAATCGCCTTTTACCGTATCGGTCAATATATCCCCAGTCCAGCTCAGACAGACCAGCCTGGTCGCGCTCATCGAACGGGTGTTGCGGTCGGCCGATCTCGCGCCGCAATACCTGGAACTGGACTTGAAGGAGAGCATGCTTGCCCAGGACCCGCGTTCTGCGGTGCAGACCATCAAGGGGCTCAAGTCTCTGGGAATTGGCATAGCTATCGACGAATTTGGGGCAGGCAACTCGGGCCTGGCGCAGCTGCAGCAGTATCCGGTGGACAGGTTGAAAATCGACAGATCCATAGTCAACGGTATCGGTTTGGACACTGAGGACGAGACAATCTGCCGAACGATTATCATGCTGGCCCACAATCTTGGCCTTAAGGTCGTCGCCGAGGGAGTGGCATCCGAGGAGCAATTGACGTTCTTGCGGAGTCACGGCTGTGACGTGGCGCAGGGCTACCTCTTCTCCGGCAATCCGATTCCGCGAGAAGAGTCTCCGGCTCTGTCGTAAGCCGACCCCGGCATGATCTGACCCTGTTTCACAGTTGTTCCGGCAGGTGCACCTGCTCGTCTCACTTGTTACTACAACGCCTTCCTGATTTTTAGCTTGCTTTCACGGCTCCGGTTTCCTGGAGCCCTCTACCCCGCGTTTGTGTAATTTTTTTCGCCGTTTCGGGAACGAGGACCCGGATCGCGGAACAACCCGGATCGAACCGGTCTTGCTTGATTTGTGAGCCGGGATGATATATTCAAACATAGAGGCACCGCGTTTTTGATGCATGGCGCGGGAAAATAGCAAGGCTCGTTTGCCCCACTGCCGCAAGTTTGGAGGTGGAGGCGGCATCGATCCGCACTATATGGGTGAGACCGCAGCCTGGCCTCGGCGAAGGTTCGGCGGTAGGTATCAACTTAAGAGGAGGAGACAGCAAAATGAGACCAATAACACGTACCTTGATAGCCAGCATGCTGGGCGCGACGTTCGTCGCGGCAACGTCCGCCAATGCACAGTCCGGAAAAGAATGGACGATGTACGGCGGCGACTACGCGAACACCCGCTACAGCGCCTTGAATCAGATCAACACGAAGAATGTAGGCAAGTTGCGGGTCGCCTGGATCCGTTCGCTGGGCACTCTCGAATCACAGGAGTCCACACCCGTGGTGGTGGGCGACACGATGTACGTCAGCACCTCGTCGGGTCCGCGCTACGTGTTCGCCCTGAATGCCAGGGACGGCACGATCAAGTGGAAGTATGAGCCCGAACTTCCGCGGGATTTCATGTCGACGGTGTGTTGCGGCCTGGACAACCGTGGCGTTGCCTATGCCAATGGCCGCGTATTCGTAACACGCCTGGACGCCAAGATGGTGGCGCTCGATGCCAATACCGGCAAGGAACTGTGGAGCACCACCGTTGTGGATTACAAGAATGGCCACGCAATCACGTCGCCGCCACTCATCGTCAAGGACCTTGTAGTGACAGGTTATGCCGGGGGTGAGTACGGTGTACGCGGCGCTTTACAGGCGTATAAGCAGGACAGCGGCGAGATGGTATGGAAGACGCAGCAACGCCGGACCATGGGGCGGCCATACGCGTGGCAATGATTCGAGCGACGTCGGCTCATACACGAACTTGCACACCGCTTCACAGCTCGCATTCGACGCCGATAGCGGCAAGATCGTCTGGCACTATCAGATGACGCCGGCTGACGTTTGGGACTACGACGGAGTCAATGAGGCGGTGCTTGCCGACCTGTCGATCGGCGGCCGGAAGGTGCCGGCGCTCCTGAGGGCCGACCGTAACGGTTTTTTCTATGTCCTGAATCGTGAAAACGGCAACCTGCTCTCCGCTGAACCCTTCGTGCATGTGAACTGGGCAAAGGGGATCGACAAGGCCACGGGCCGGCCGATCGAGGACCCGACCAAGCGGCCCCAACTCAAGAAATGGGCCAGGAACGTCTGCCCGAATCTTTTCGGCGGAAAGAATTGGGAGCCCATGTCCTATAGCCTGCAAACCGGCCTGGTGTATATCCCCACCTTCAATCTGTGCATGGACATTGCCGGCAAGGAGGAGGAATACGAAGCCGGCAAGTTCTACCTGGCTTCCGAGTTCGATCTTGACCAGGCGGATGGAGGTGGCCATCTCTCCGAGTTGATGGCATGGGATCCGGTCGCTCAGAAACGCGTCTGGGGCATCAAGGAAGACTTGCCCATACTTGGCGGCGCGATGTCGACCGCGGGCGGCCTGATGTTTTATGGCGACCCTCGGGGGATCGTCAAGGGCGTCGATGCGAAAACCGGGGCAATTCTGTGGAAGTTCGGTGTCGGCACCGGCATCGTGCAAAGCCCAATCACTTACATGATCGACGGAAAGCAGTACCTTGCCGTAGTGGCGGGCCGGATCAAGGGACCGCCCTCTTTCCTCGGAAAAATCGGCCAAAGAGTGATCGACGCCAGTGCTGAAGGTGGCTTGGTCATCGCCTTCGAATTGGGCCAATAACCGGAACGCCCGGCGCGGTATCGTGATACGGCGAGGAAACGACATCCTCGCCGTTTTTACGTGGTGAACACACAGAATCTAAAGGGAATTGGGTGTGACTCGGTATTGGCGCGTAAGCCGGCTCGGCGTTGCGACTGCGTTTCTGACTTTGTTTCCGTTCGGGGTCCCGATGGCAGAGCAGCCCACCCGGACAGTACAATTTGAGAATCCATTCGCCGGTCGAACCGACCTCATCGAGGAGGGCCGCAGCCTGTTCAATCAGTATTGCTCGCATTGCCACGGTCCAAACGCCGTGCAGGGGGAACGGCCGCGGGATTTGCGGCGGCTTAATATTCGCTATGGAGACAAGGCATCGACCATTTTCTACGAGACCGTCAGCACGGGACGGCTGGATGTGGGCATGCCGGTCTGGAAGGGAGTCCTGAGCGACGAGGGCCTCTGGCGCATATTTACCTACTTGCAGACTGTGCAAACGCAGCCGTGACGCGGTCTCGGCGAAAACAAGTGAACCGATGAGGATATCCGCCCCAAGCCCGATCGTCTCGATCCGCCACCTGTCGAAATCGTTCTCCGGCGTTCGCGCCCTGGACAACTGCCAGTTCGAGCTGTTGCCCGGCGAGGTTCATGCGCTAGTGGGCGAAAACGGCGCGGGCAAATCCACGCTGATGAAGGTGCTCGCTGGCGTGTACCAGAAAGACGCCGGGGAGATACTTCTCGACGGCCGCCCGGTCGAAATCGCCAGCCCGCGCGCGGCGCAAAGCCACGGCATCGGCATCATTCATCAGGAGCTCAACCTGATGAACCACCTCAGCGCGGCGCAGAACATCTTCATCGGCCGCGAGCCGCGCGGGCAGCTCGGCGTGTTCCTGGACGAGAACGCGCTCAACGAGCAGGCGGGCCGCATATTCGAGACCATGCATCTGAAGCTCGACCCGCCCATCTGCGTGGGCACGCTGTCTGTGGCGAAGCAGCAGCTGGTGGAGATCGCCAAGGCGCTGTCGTTCGACTCACGTGTGCTGATCATGGACGAGCCCACGGCAGCGCTGAACAACGCCGAAGTGGCCGATCTCTTCCGCATCATCCGCCAGTTGAAGGCGCGCGGCGTGGGCGTGGTCTACATCTCGCACAAGATGGACGAGCTGCAGCAAATTGCCGACCGCGTAACCGTGATGCGCGACGGGCAGTACATCGCCACGGTGCCCATGGCCACCACCCCCGTCGATCACATCATCGGCATGATGGTTGGCCGCGAGCTCGTCGATGCGGCCAACCACGCGCCCGACACTTCCCGTAACGGCATGGCGCTGGAGGTGCGCCACCTGAACCGCGGCACCACGATTCGCGACGTGAGCTTTTCGCTGCGCAAGGGCGAAATCCTCGGCTTCGCCGGGCTCATGGGCGCCGGCCGTACTGAAGTGGCGCGCGCCGTGTTCGGCGCCGACCGCATCGACTCCGGCGAGATCCGCGTACACGGCAAGAGAGTGTCGATCACGTCGCCCGAGGATGCTGTGGCTCACCGGGTGGGCTATCTTTCCGAAGACCGCAAGCACTTCGGACTGGCGACCGGGCTGGATGTGGAAACCAATATCGTGCTGTCCAGCATGAAGCGTTTTCTGAAGCTCGGCGGGTTTGTCGACTCGGCCGGCACGCGGGCGACGGCACAGGGTTTCGTCAAGCAGTTGCAGATCAAGACACCGTCGGTCGAACAGCAGGTGCGGCTGCTGTCCGGCGGCAACCAGCAGAAGATCGTGATCGCGAAATGGCTGCTGCGCGACTGCGACATCCTGTTTTTCGACGAGCCCACGCGCGGCATCGATGTCGGCGCCAAGAGCGAGATCTACAAGCTGCTCCATGCGCTGGCCGAGCAAGGCAAGGCGATCGTGATGATCTCCTCCGAGCTGCCCGAGGTACTGCGCATGAGCCACCGAATCATCGTGATGTGCGAAGGCCGCATTACCGGCGAGCTTTCCGGCCGCGAGGCCACGCAGGAAATGATCATGCAGCTCGCCACGCAACGCGACGCCGTGAAGGCGGCCTGACGGAGGACCGGCCATGAACTCAACCCCGCCCGGAGCACTGACCATGACCCGGCCCGGAGTGATTGACATCCTGAAACGCACGCTTTTCAACCCGGCCACGCGCCAGAAACTGCTGGCGTTTGCGAGCCTGCTGGCGTTGATGGCGTTCTTCAGCGTCGCCTCGCCCAACTTCTTGCAGGCCGACAACATGGTCAGCATCCTGCAATCCACGGCCGTCAACGGCGTGCTGGCCATTGCCTGCACGTTCGTGATCATCACCGGGGGCATCGACCTGTCCGTCGGCACCTTGATGACCTTCTGCGCGGTCATGGCCGGCGTGTTCCTGACGTTCTGGGGCATGCCGATCTACGTGGGTATCTTTGCCGCGGTCTTATTCGGCGCACTGTGCGGCTTCACCTCGGGCGTGCTCGTCGCGAAGCTGAAGATTCCGCCATTCATCGCTACGCTGGGCATGATGATGCTGCTGAAGGGACTGTCACTGGTGATATCCGGCACCAAGCCCATTTACTTCAACGACACGCCCGAGTTCTCGACAATTTCGCAGGACTCACTGATCGGCTACTTCATCCCGTCGCTGCCGATTCCAAATGCGGTACTCATCCTGTTTCTGGTGGCCATCGCCGCCAGCATCGTCCTCAACAAGACGCTCCTGGGCCGCTACACCTTCGCGCTCGGCAGCAATGAGGAGGCGGTGCGCCTGTCGGGCGTGAATGTGGCGTTCTGGAAGATCGTCGTGTACTCTCTCAGCGGCGCGATCTGCGGTATCGCCGGCCTCCTGATCGCCTCGCGCCTGAACTCCGCCCAGCCGGCACTGGGCCAGGGTTACGAGCTGGATGCCATTGCCGCGGTAGTCATCGGCGGCACCTCGTTGTCGGGTGGCACCGGGACGATCATGGGCACCATCATCGGCGCCTTCATCATGAGCGTCCTCATCAACGGGCTGCGCATCATGTCCGTCGCCCAGGAATGGCAGACGGTCGTGACCGGCGTGATTATCATCCTTGCGGTCTATACCGACATCCTGCGCAGAGGCAAGCAGTGAGTCGTACAGCGCCGGCCCGCAGTTCACCAGACCCGCAGCCGGACGGCTTCCGGACCCACTCAAAAGGAGACTTTGCATGATCAAGTTAAGAACCCTGACCATCGCGCTCGGCCTGAGCGCTGCTTTTGGACTGAGCGCCACCGCCCTGGCCCAGGAGACCTACATTCCCCTGATTTCGAAAGGCTTCCAGCACCAGTTCTGGCAGGCCGTGAAGCAAGGCGCGGAGCAGGCCGCCAAGGACCTGAACGTCAAGGTCACCTTCGAAGGCCCCGAGAGCGAGGCCATGGTCGACAAGCAGATCGACATGCTTTCCGCCGCGCTGGCCAAGAATCCCAAGGCTATCGGCTTCGCCGCACTCGACAGCAAGGCCGCTATTCCGCTGCTCAAAAAGGCACAGGCCGCCAAGATTCCGGTCGTGGCCTTCGACTCGGGCGTCGACAGCGACATACCGGTGACCACGGCCACCACCGACAACAAGGCCGCCGCCGCCCTGGCAGCCGACAAGATGGCGGAGTTGATCGGCAAGGCTGGGGAAGTGGCGGTTGTCGTCCACGACCAGACCAGCCGCACCGGCATCGACCGGCGTGACGGCTTCCTCGATCGCATGAAGTCCACGTATCCCAAGATCAAGGTGGTCAGCGTGCAATACGGCGGAGGCGATCACCTGAAGTCCACGGAGATCACCAAGTCCATTCTGCAGGCCTACCCCAAGCTGAAGGGCATGTTCGGCGCCAACGAGGGCTCGGCCATCGGTGTGGTCAACGGAGCCAGGGAGATGAAACGCAAGATCGTGATCGTCGGCTACGACTCCGGCAAGCAGCAAAAGGACGCCATCCGCAGCGGCGTCATGGCCGGCGCGATCACACAGAACCCGGTGGGCATTGGCTACAAGACCGTCGAAGCCGCAGTGAAAGCGCTCAAGGGCGAGAAGCTGCCCAAGGTCATCGACACGGGCTTCTACTGGTACGACAAGTCGAACATCCAGGACCCGAAGATCGCGGCGGTTCTTTACGACTGACCTGTGCGTAGGAGCTACGCCCGGCAAGTGCAGAAACGCGGATCAGGCTTGGAATACTGCATCATTCACGCACCAAGCCTGATCCGGTCGGCCGCGGTCTGTACCCGTTTT
>WNFR01005962.1_pt1 | contig 14173 bp, 10 predicted proteins | sample 5400221 | NCBI WGS metagenome assembly WNFR01 (sample SAMN13153357, study PRJNA577476) | soil metagenome | isolation source: 40 cm soil under Madrone tree | place: USA:California | collected 2016-06-14 | reverse complement strand
GCCGACCATGATGCCGACGGCGGTCATCATGGCAATCGCCGTGGAAAGGGCGCCAACCAGCACGGAAGTGCGCCGCAGCGAAGACGAGAGGCTCCGTGACGCAAGCACTGCCTCAACACCCAACACTTTTTTCAACAGCCACGAAGCAACGCCGGCAATCGCGTCGACCAAAGCGGGCATCGCAAAGGCTGACGCGCAGATGAGCAAGAGTGACGCGAAATAGCCGAACAGCGGCTTGCCGCTGATGGCCGGCGCGCGCGATGCTGCTGCCGCCGCGCATCCCAGGGCAAGAGCGATCCAGGCGTCGCGAGTTTTGTGGACTTGAGTTGTGTACTCCCGCCGTCCGCGGGCCATGGCCTCGACTGGCGGAACGAAAGAAGCTTCACGAGCCGGAGAGTATGCCGAAGCCACGGCAACTCCTACACCCACGAACAGCGCCATGAAAACCGAAACGGGAGTCAACACGATTGCTCCCGGCCGGCTGCTGACGTACAATGCTTCGACGGTCGTGCCCATTAATCGAACTGCTCCGCCAGCCATCAGCCGGCCCAAAGGCATGCCGATCAGAGCACCGAGGAAACCGAAGCACGCGGCCTCTCCCACAAAAGCCGCCAGAACCACGCCGCGGCTCGCGCCCAACGCGCGCACGATTCCGATTTCCGCGCGCCGCCGTACCACCGAAACGGAAATTGTGTTGTAAATCAAAAACGCGCCCACAATCAGCGCGATGTAACTCAGCAATTGCAAGTTCCAGCGAAACGCAGCGAGCATGTGGCGATTCTCGCTCGTTCCCGCGCCAGCCGCGCGCAATTGCACGCCCGGCGGCAGGACCTGCCCGAGACGTTTCTGCCATTCCTCCAGATTTGGAGACTGTGGAACGCGGACCAAGATTCGATCGACGCGGCCAAAACGCTTCAGGGCAGATTGCGCGGCGGAAATATCCATCACAATCGCTGCCGTGTTGCCATTTGCGTCCGGAAACAGGCCCCTCACGGTGTAGTTCTCAACTTGATCGTTGATGAGCAAGGCGATGGTCTGGCCGCTCTTCCGCCCCGAGCTCTCGCCAACCCAGACGCTATCCATAGCCGACAAGTGTTTCCAATCGTCATCGGCGCCGGTGTGACCGGAGGAAGCCCTGCCCTCGCTGGCTTCCGCCACAAGATCCACTCCGATCAGCGGCAGCGTCTGTTTGCTTTCCACCACCACCGCATAATCCTCGATTCGCGGCGTGATGCGCAGGGGATATGGCAGAGCATCCAGCCTTCCCACCAAATTTTCCGGCACGCCCCCTGCGGTCACGATTTCCAGATCGTTTTCGCCGGCCAGAGTTTCCATCGATGACCTAAACGAGCCTGCTGCAGCCGTTCCAGCCAAGTCGATGGCCAGCACCACTGCAACGCCCAAAGCGATCGCCAATAAAGTCAATGAAGTACGCACTGGCTCGCGAAACGCCGGGCGAACGATCAAGCGGTAGAAAAGAAGCAACCGTGACATCTCTAGCGCCGCGTCATTTCCGCGATTTGCCCGTCCCTCAACTTCACGACAACGTCGGCGAGCGCCGCAGCCTCCACGCTGTGCGTGGCCATAATCGTCGCGGTATCTTGCTGGCGCGTGAGGCGCTGCAGAAGTTCAAGAATCAAGGTTCCTGTAGATGTGTCCAGGTTACCGGTGGGCTCGTCCGCCAGCAGGATGGCTGGACTTTGCACCAGCGCTCTTGCAATCGCCACGCGCTGCATCTGCCCGCCTGACAGCTGATGTGGATGGCGTTGGCCGAGCTCGTCCAACTCCACCCACGAAAGCCTCTCGCGCGCAATCTCGCGCGGGTTCTTCTTGCCTGCTAGTAGCAGCGGCAGCTCGACATTTTCGAAGACCGTCAGCGTGTGAATCAGTTGAAAGGATTGAAAAATAAATCCGACTTTTTCCCGGCGAACCTTGGCCAGCGCATCGTCTCGCAAAGATGTTGTTGCCACGCCATCCACCAGCACCGTACCCGAAGTGGGAAAGTCCATGGCGCCCGCCAGGCTCAGCAGCGTCGACTTGCCGCACCCGCTGCGCCCCACCAGCGCAACAAACTCCCCCCGTGAAACCTCCAACGATAAGTTGTCGAGCGCGCGGACCGGCTGATCGTCCGTGAAATAGTCCTTGGTGACGTTCCGCAGGGAGAGAATCGGCATGAGAAATGATGGCCTAACGACTGAGGCGCAGCAACCGCACCTGCGCCACGAAGGATGCGAAACACTCAGTCTTGCAAAGATTGCCGTATGGTTTAGTGCTTAAGGGAGGCCAGCGCCTTCTCGATCGCGCTAGTAACCTCCGGCGAATCCGGTGTCACCGCCGGCTCGAAGCGCGTGATGATTTGGCCGTCCGGCCCGACCAGAAACTTAGTGAAGTTCCACTGAATGTCCCCGCCGGTCTTCGGATTTGCGGACTTGTCGGTCAGGTACTGATAGAGCGGCGTTTTGCCGTCGCCCTTCACAGAAACCTTGGACATCATCGGGAACTTCACGTTGTATTTGGACTGGCAGAAGGTCTTGATTTCCTGATTTGTTCCCGGTTCCTGGGCGCCAAAATTGTTGGCTGGAATGCCGATGATCACGAAGCCGCGGTCCTTGTACTCCTCATAAATCGCCTCGAGCGCCGTGTATTGCGGGGTGTAGCCACAGCGGCTGGCCACGTTCACCAGCATCACCACTTTGCCTTTGTAGGCCGAGAGCGGCGCGGGCTGCCCGTCGATGGTATTCAGCGTGAAATCAAAAACGCTTTTCTCGCCGCCGATCACTGCCGCAGCGCAGAACAGCAGGCTAAGTACTGCAGGAACGAATAGCTTGGTCATTTTTCCTCCGTCATCTTTGTACATGGAATCGTCACCGGCTGCAAATTGGCGGCGCCGCGGCACAACCTGCAAGACGTCGGAAGCGTGAGGAATGTTCCGGGTCGATTGGCCGAGTCGAGGCTTGAGTGCGTCAGCATCCCTTCACCCTGCCCATTGAGCCTGCACTCTCAGTGTTATAGACTTCGCGCGAGTCAGTTTCCGGAAGATCCTACAAACGCAGGGGACCGGTTCTCCTGTGCTGTTTGTTCAAAAGGCCTCGAGACTCGGCGCATGCCAAGCGAATCGGCAGGCTTTAGAGGAGGCGTAAATGCTGTATGCGTCTGAGGTCGCGGTCGCTCACCGCAACCTGGCAACGGTAGACCTCGTCATTATCGGGGTCTACTTCGCCATCGTGTTTGGCATCGGAATGTACTTCGCTCGGAAGGAGCGCACCTCCGAAGATTACTTCCTTGCCGGCCGTGATATCGGATGGTTCTTCATCGGCGCATCGTTGTTCGTATCCAATATTTCCACCGAGCACTTCATCGGCTTGTCTGGCACCGGTGCGTCGTCGGGCTTGGCTGTGGGCCATTTCGAGTGGCTGGCTTGTCTAATCCTGCTAATCCTTGGCTGGGTTTTCGTCCCCTTCTACCTGCGCAGCAATGTTTTCACCATGCCGGAGTTTCTCGAGCGACGCTTCAATCGGCAGTCGGCTGTCTACTTGGCTGGCATCTCGATCATCGCCTACATCTTCACCAAAATCTCCGTGCAGCTCTATGCCGCCAGCGTGGTCCTTGAACGCGTAGCCGGGTGGTCGCTGTGGAAGACCGCCGTGGTCTTGGTCATCGCCACGGGGATTTACACCGTCGCCGGCGGTTTGGCCGCGGTCATTTATACCGACACCGTTCAGACGCTGATCCTCATCACCGGCGCCGTTGCGCTCACGGTCATCGGCCTGGGACGCGTTGGCGGCCTCGCGCACCTCCGCACCATGGTCCCGCCCGACTACTTCCACATGATCAAACCCATCTCCGATCCAAACTTTCCATGGACCGGCATCTTTTTCGGCGCGCCTATTCTCGGCATCTGGTATTGGTGCACTGACCAGGTCATCGTGCAGCGCGTGCTCTCCGCGCGCGACGAGGGCCACGCCAAGGCAGGCGCGATTTTTGCCGGCTTCCTGAAAATCCTGCCTGTCTTCATGCTTGTCCTGCCGGGCATCATCGCCTTCGCGCTTTTCCCCGACCAGGTAAAGAAACCGGACTTCGCCTATCCAACCCTCGTCCTCAACCTCCTTCCGGTCGGTCTTGTTGGCCTGGTGATGGCCGCGTTGCTCGCGGCAGTGATGGGCGCCATGAGCTCGGTTTTCAATTCCGCTTCCACCCTCGTCACCTTGGATTTCTATAAGAAGATCCGTCCGCAAGCCTCGGAGAAGCAGCTCGTCAATTTCGGCCGTGTCGCTACCGGCATGATGGTTCTCCTCGGTCTCCTCTGGGTTCCTTTCATTGGATACATCAGCAGCCAGCTTTACATCTATCTGCAAAGCGTTCAGGCCTACATCAGTCCGCCGATTTCCGCATGCTTTATTCTCGGAATCCTCTGGCCCCGTCTCAATGGTGCGGGTGCTATCACGTCGCTGCTGACCGGTTTTGTATTGGGCGCGACGCGCTTCATCCTTGAGCTCGCCGACCGTGCCGGCGGTAGCCACTTCCAATCCTCGGCGGTTCGCTGGCTAATCGACATGAACTTCTTGCATTACGCCATTTTCATGTTCGTGGTTTGCTCAGCGGTCCTAATCGCCGTCAGCCTGATGACCCCTGCTCCCGACCGCAAACGGCTCGCCGGTCTGACCTTCGCCACCGTTGACGAAAAAATGGAAGCCGTTGCCGTCGGCACGCCCGTGCGCAAACCTGCACATGAGACTCCAACCGAGCGCCGCGTCAACGTCATCTTTAGTCTCTTGCTCCTCGCCACCGTAATCAGCTTGTGGATTTACTTCCGGTAGAAAATTGACGGCGACGTCAAATTCCATGAGCCCAACCTACATCCAGACTCTGAAGCCGAATGTCACCCAGCAGGAAGCACTGCGCACGTTTTCGGGCGTTGGGCCTTCTACGCTTTACTGGAGGATGCGCAGCGGCCCGTTGCGGCGAATCGCCGACGTCTACGTCCCGTATTGGCTCTATCGCGTGCAGTACAACTTGGGTCGCGCCGCGCACGCAACCCTTTTCGCCATAGACGCTGTCAACGGTTCCCTGGACCCCTTCACGTTTCCGCGCATTCCCGATGCGAAAGACCTCGTCAGCATCCAGACGAGAAATTGCGTCGCGCCTTCGCTGCAACAGCTCGCCGCCGAGGCCGTGCTCCGCCAGAAGGTCCTGCGCGTCATTTTTCAGCAGGGCTTCTTCAAAGTGCGTGATCTGCAATTGGAGATTGCGCTACTTCCCCTCGAATTGTACGTCCCGTATTGGGTCGGCTTCTATGGCTACGCCACCGCGCGCTGCCGAGTGCTGAACGCGGTGCGCCGCCGCATGGAAGGCGCCAAAGCGTCCGCACTGTTCGAGTCGTGGCTGGCGGCCTAAGGACGCATATTCTTGCAACACACTAGAGTTCTCTTCCGACCCAGATTGTCATCTCGGAATTAACCACAGGGAGAAATTCATGCTAGTTCTCGCAAGACGCTCCGCCTTGGCTTTGCTCGCGTTTGCATTGTGCGCGATGTGCACTTTTGCCCAGGGCTGGCAACATCTCGGCGCAGTGCAGCGAGTGGAAAAACTCAAGGATGGCGTGGAGTTGAGCGCCGGCCGCGCCAAGGTGCGCATCACCGCCTTTAACCACGCGGTCATCCGCGTGCGCGTCGCGCCTCAGGGCAATTTCCCGAAAGATTCCTCTTGGGCTGTGATCGCTGCGCCGCAGCCCCCGGCACTCACTATCCAAGACGCCAGGAACGAGCTAAGGATGAGCACCGGAAATACCACGGTCATCGTTCAGAAATCGCCACTTCTCATTCGCTTTGCCGACGCTGCTGAAAATGTGCTCCTGGCCGACGAGCCCACGCTCCCGATGGCCTTTGACGGCTCCCGCGTCCACGTCTGGAAAAAGATGCCCGCCGCCGAAAACTACTACGGCCTTGGCGACAAAACCGGTCCCATGAATCGCCGCAACCGCGCTTTCACTATGTGGAACTCCGATGTTTTTGGCTGGGGCGAGTCCACCGATCCTTTGTACAAAGCCATCACTTTTTTCATGGGACTGCGCAAAGGCACTGCCTGGGGCGTGTTCTTCGACAACACTTATCGCAGCAGCTTCGACTTCGGCAAGGAATCGCCGGACTATTTTTCCTTCGGCGCCGAAGGTGGCGAGCTCAATTACTATTTTTTCGCTGGCCCCGATCCCAAGACGGTCATCCAAGAATACACCACGCTCGTCGGCCGCTCACGTCTGCCGCCGCTCTGGAGCATTGGCTATCAGCAGAGCCGCTACAGCTACTATCCCGAAGCGCGCGTGCGCGAGATCGCCGCCACCCTGCGCGAAAAGAAAATTCCTACCGATGTCATCTATCTCGATATCGACTACCAGCAAGGCAACGCCCCCTTCACCATCAACCGCGAATATTTCCCGCACTTCGAACAGATGATCGCCGACCTGCGCTCGCAAGGCTTCCGCCTCGTCACCATCACCGACCTGCACATCAAAAAAGATCCCGGCCACGGCTACTTCCCATACGACTCCGGCATCAAGAACGATGTTTTCGTCAAGAATTCCGACGGCTCCATCTTTCTTGGCATCGTATGGCCCGGCGAAAGCGTATTCCCGGACTTCACGCTACCGCGCGTGCGCGACTGGTGGGGCACCCTGTACAAAGATTTCGTCGGCATGGGCGTCGCCGGTTTTTGGAACGACATGAACGAGCCCGCGCTCTTCGAGCGCGCGGACAAAACCATGCCGCTCGACACCGTCCACCGCCTCGATGACGGCACAACTCTCGATCACCGCGCCATCCACAACGTCTACGGAATGGAAAATGTTCGCGCCACTTACGATGGTTTGCGCAAACTGCAAGGCGATGAGCGCCCGTTTGTGCTGACGCGCGCCGCGTACTCCGGCACGCAGCGCTACGCCGCCACCTGGACCGGCGACAACAGCAGCACCTGGAATCATCTCAACATGAGCACGCCCATGCTGCTCAGCCTGGGACTTTGCGGCGTTACCATGGCCGGCGATGATATCGGCGGTTTCGCCGGTTCCCCGCCTGCCGATCTCCTCACCCGCTGGTTCGAGGTCGGCGCGCTAAATCCCATTTACCGCGATCACACCGCCAAGGGCACGGCCGATCAAGAGCGTTGGGTTCACGGCCCTCAGCACGAGGCGATTCGCCGCCGATACATAGAGCTGCGTTACAAGCTGCTTCCCTACATCTACACCGTCATCGAAGAAAGCGCGCGCACCGGCCTGCCCTTCATGCGTCCGGTTTTTCTCGATTATCCGCAAGCCGAAGATTTCTACGGCGACAACCGCGATTTTCTTTTCGGCAGCGACCTCTTCGTCGCTCCCGTCACCACCGAGATGGTGGACGCCGAAGAAGTGCAGCTTCCGCCGGGTGACTGGTACGACTATTGGACTTCGCAAAAACTTAGCAGCAAAAACAAAATTACCCTGCACCCCGCCCTCGACGAAATGCCTCTCTACGTTCGTGCCGGCGCGATTATTCCCACTCAGCCGGTCGTGCAAAATACCGGTGAGAAACCCGCCGGGCCAATTGTGTTGCGCGTTTACGCTGGAGATGCCTGCCGCGGCTCGCTCTACGAAGACGACGGCCACACCTTCGCGTACCAAAGGGGTGAGCTTTTACGCGTGAACTATTCCTGCCAGGCTTCGCCCGCTTCGATCACCGTTACCTCCACGACTGAGAAGAGTTCGTTTCAACCGTGGTGGAACAGCGCCGAAGTGGCTGTCTTCGGAGCAAGCGCTCAGCCAAAAGAAATCCGCATCGGCGACCGTGCCATTCACGAATGGCGCTACGACTCTGCCGCGCATGCCGTCATCTTCACCGTGCCCGACGCCTCCAAGAACTGGACGGCACAACTCGTATTTTAAGTCTTACTCTAAAGAGAAGATAGAAACCGACTCCGCGGGTGCGCGAACGTGCACTTTCTTGCCAGTCAGCTCCGCATTCGATTCCCCGAACAGTCGCGATACCCTCGCCGCATTATCCGCAGCCGTCTCTGCCAGCGTGAACTGGAATTCGCGTGCCTGCGGCGAATTCTCCAAGATTACCATTACCCGCTCGTCTTCTGTTTCCCGCATGAACACGTAAGACGCGTCATCTGAAAAAAGATGCCACAGTCTCCCGCCGCTCAGCGCCGTATGTTCGCGCCGCAAACGCAGCAGCGCCTGCACATACGCAAGAATTTCCTGCTGCTCGCGTGTCCGTCCTTCCTCGGTGAACGCATTTCGCGCGTCTTCGCGCCATCCTCCAGGGAAATCCCGCCGGTTATCCGGATCGCCGCCGCCCGTCATGCCGATCTCATCGCCGTAATAAAGCTGCGGAATCCCGCGCAGTGTGAGCGTCAGCGCAAATGCCAACTTCAGTTTCGCCGCCGAGGTTCCCTTCGCGCTCGCAAAGCGCGCAACGTCGTGATTCCCAAAAAATGTGACCAACTCCTCTGGACGCGGATAAAGCGCATCGTGCCGCAGCACATCTGCAATACGCCCCGCCGGCGCTCCGTTCAGCAGCACATCGCGCAGCACGAAATACATCGGATAATCGAAGACCGTGCCCACCCCTGTATCGATCCCGTCATACTGCTTCTGCCCGCCGGCAAAAAACGAAGTCACGCTCGCATCTGGATGAAACACCTCCCCAATCGTCGTCAACTGCGGATAAATCCTCCGCAGCCCCGCGTGCCACGTCGCCCAGAATTGCCGCGACACATATGGAAACGTATCCACGCGAAACCCGTCGAGCCCCGACGCTTCCGTCCACCAGATCGCGTTCTGCAGCAAATACCGCGCCACCACCGGATTTTCCGTGTTCATGTCCGGAAGCATGTCCACGAACCATCCTTCTGTCAGGTTGCGCCACAGCCGCGGCGGCGCGTGCGGATCAACAAGAGCTTCGAACAAATCATGTCCCTGGTTTTCCCCTTCGCCGTAGAAAGTGCTGCTCACCGGCGCCGAAGAATTCAAATGGTGCTGCACGGTCCCGTGGAACCAGTCCGGCAGAGGCGGTTTTGCAGCCCACGGGTGTTTTGGCCCAACGTGATTCGGCACAATGTCGAAAATAGTCTTCATCTGCCGCTGATGCGCAGCGGCCACCAACTCCTGATACTCGTGCAGAGTTCCCAGGTGCGGATCGACCGCGTACAGATCCACCGCGCCGTATCCGTGGTAATCCTCCGTAGCGCCGTTCTTCACAATCGGCGTCAGCCACAAAGTCGTGACGCCCAAATCCTTCAAATAATCCAAGTGCTCGCGAATTCCCCGCAAGTCCCCGCCATGATACGCCCGAGCCTTCGCGCGATCGTGCGAGCCAGGCCCTTCCGCAGGCTCGTCATTGGCGGGATCGCCATTCGCGAAGCGGTCTGGCATGATCAGATACACGACGTCCGCTGGCGTCAGCCCCTGAAATTTGTGAATCGTTTGCTCGCGAGCCGCCAGCGGCAATTCGAATGAGGTCGCTCCTTCCGGCGTGGTAATCCGGCAAACCGCCGTCCCCGATTTCAGCTCCGCGCCCAATTTCAACCACAGGAAAAGATAATTCCCGCCCGCTGTCGCCTGCGTGCGCTCCACCACTAGCCCCGCAAGATTGCAGCTAACTCCCGTAGCTTCCAGATGCCGCCCACTGAGCAATACCATCAGCTCCGGCGTCAGCCGCAGCCACCAATTCGGCGGCTCAATCTTCGTCAACATTGGAGAATTGTCAGGAGAACTTGTGACTTGCGAAATCTGCGCGGCGAGCGGATACGCTGCAAGGTAAGACACAATGCTGATTACACCTAATAGAACGAGCAAGCGGAATCGCAGCGCGCGCGGCACGCCGCAAGCATAAGAAAAAAGAAGTAGCTTCGCTAGCCCCGGATTTTGCTCCCCGCTTCCGTGAACACCAGCGACCCAAACGCTTCCGGTACGTGAAAATTCGGCTCCGGCGTGTTCGTGGGCCGCCACGCCGAATAGAAACGCGGCTCCGCACCCCCTTCCACCCGGAAAAAATTCACCCTCCACACCGCCGGCATTTCGAAGTGAGCAGCAAGGCTCTTCATCGGCAGCGCCAGAACCGCATCCCACTGTTTCTTCTGCTCATCGATATCAACGCGTCGCCGCAAGCCGCTTTGCAAGCTGCGCTTTTCCCCCGGAGCGATATCAAGGTCAATCCAGAATCCATTTGGTGCCACTTCAATTTCTTTATACGCGCGCCCCGCACAACAGGGCGGCTGCAGGAAGACTTCGCAGACGTCGCGATCCCAAAGCCCATCCCGTCTTCCCGACGGCTCCGCATCCGCAAAAACGGTAATGCTCCTGTACTGTGCGTCAAATCGCAAAAACAAGAACTCCACATTCCACAGCAGCCGGACCTGCGTTTCCCGCTGCCGGTCCGCGTTCTTGCCCTGCCAGTCTGCGGTAAAGCAAACCGGCGGAGCCGTTTCCCAAGCCCGCTCCGGCGGAAATCCCTCAGCGTCCGCCGCGCCAGCCATGCGAACCGCAAACGCGGTATCGGTTCTGATGTCAGCCATATTCGGCGCTTCTGATGTTCGCACGACTCATCGGCGCCATCCCGAAGCGTGCTCATTCGATTACACCTCCCCGTGCACCCACCCCGCTTAGCCGCAACTGTTTGCGCACCTCCTCTGCTGGCGCAAGGAGCAAGGTGCGAACCCTGTGCTAGCATCGAATTTGCCCAATTTTCTGCCCGCTTTTGCTTGCGCACGGACGGTTCAGGAGGCCACCATGGTTGAGACGGTTAGCACCGAAGAATTCACAACTGGAGCCGTACGCCGCAAGCCAGAAAGCTTTGAATTCGTAAAATTTCGGATCCACGACGGTGTCGCTCGCCTCACCCTCAACCGCCCGGATCACAATCTTCTCAACGAGGCCATGCTGCGCGAAATTTCCGACGGCATCGTTTTTGCCGGCGAGCACGACGACGTCAAGCTCATCGCCATCGATTCCGCATGCAAAGTCTTCAGCGGCGGCGTAGACATCGGCGAATACACCACGCAACGCGTCTACCAAATGCTGGAAGCGTTTCACGCCGCGTTCGCTGGAATGTTGGAAGTCAGCAAGCCAGTGCTCTGCGTTGTAAATGGCCCGGCCATCGGCGGCGGCGCAGAGCTGGCTGCTTTCGGTGATCTCGTCATCGCCACGCCGAAAGCTCGCTTTGCGCAACCCGAAATCACCATCGGCGTGTTCCCGCCTCTTGCCTCCACCATCCTTCCGTTCTTGGTTGGGCCAAAGCGCGCCCTCGAAATCATTCTGACTGGCGAAGCGGTTACCGCCGAGCGCGCGCTCGAACTCGGCCTGGTCACTCGTCTCGTTCCCGAAGCCAAGCTCGACGTCACCGTCAAGGAACTCGTCGAGCGTATCACCTCGCACTCCGGCCCGGTTCTCGCCATGGCCAAGAAAGCCATCCTCGGAGGTATGGGCCTCTCCCTTCGCGAAAGACTGAAGAAATCGATGAACATCTTTCTCAACGAACTCTATCGCCTTGAGGATTCGCAAGAAGGCCTTCGCGCTCTCGTCGAAAAACGCAAGCCCAACTGGAAGAATCGCTGATGTGCATGGTGGAAGCCGCTGACTTCAGTCAGGGGAGCGGTGCCTTAAGGCGCCGCGAAAAACGGGACCGGAAAATATCGGGGCTTCAGCCCTAGCGTTCTCTTGACGCATTTGCGCCTCGATTGACTCCCTTGCAGCCCCGGCATACACTCATGTTTCATTTTTGCAGGCAGGGGAAGCGGGGAAGGCCGTGCAAATCGGCCGCGGTCCCGCCACTGTAATCGGCTGAAAAGCCGTAAGCCAGGCTACCCTCCCGTGCCGCGGGGATTGCGCTTTTCGCGAGAAGAGGCGCCGTCTTTGAGCCCCAGCGCTGCTCGCATGGGGCTTTTTCGTTGGCGCCGATTTTTGGTAATGGGGACCCGCGTTGCGAATGTTCATTCACTCGACGCTAAGAGCTGTTGCTGCTGCCGCACTGGTCTTACTGTTGAACGGCGCCGCAATTTGTGCTCCGCAAGACGCCGCCGCCCCGCCGCTCCCGGTGCCTCCCGCATATCACCAAGTAACTGACGAAATCGGCCGCAACATCCGTGTCCCGCGATCCATTCACCGCATCGTCTCCCTCGCTCCCAACCTCACCGAAACGATCTACGCACTTGGCCTGCAGGACCGCCTGGTCGGAGACACCGACTATTGCGATTTGACCAAAAATTTGAACCGCCTCGAGACCGTCCAGGCCCTTGCAGAAATCGGCATCCCTTCCTACGCCACCGATCCTCACACCGTCGATGCCATCATCGCGTCGGCCACCCGCCTTGCCGATCTACTCGGCGCCCCGGAGATCGGTGCCACGCTCGCTGCCGATCTCGAACACCATCTTGCGGTTCTTCACGACCGCCTTGCCTCGCTGCCTCCTCGCCGCGTCCTCTTCATCGTCTGGACCGAGCCGCTCATCTCCATCGGCAACGACACGTTCATCGCCGATGCGCTGCGTTACGCCGGGGCCGTCTCGGTCATCGATTCCTCGCAAAACTGGCCGCAGGTCAACCTCGAGGAAGTGGTCCATCTTCAGCCCGAATTTCTGATCTTCGTGGAATCGCATTTCGGGTCCGCCCCGCAAAGCGCCGAAGCACTTGCCGATCTGCCCGGCTGGCGTTTGCTCAACGCGGTGCGCAATCGCCGTTACGCCACCATCAGTGACGCCATCAACCGTCCTGCTCCGCGCCTTGTCTCCGCGGTCGAAGATCTCGCGCGGCAATTGCACTCGGAAGCCTTTACCGAAAAACCGCAGAACGACAAGGACCAGGCAAATCCGCCGGCACCCAGCGCGCCCCCCCATAGCTCATTCCCGGCATTAACCGAAAATGCTGCGACCCCGAAGGAGCAAGCATGCGCCCTCTGACGCTGCGACGGCTCTTCCTACAATGCAGCTTGCTGGCGGCTATCCTTTTTGTTGTCGTAGTGGTGGCGCTTAAGCTTGGCGCCGTTCCCGTCTCCCTTTACGGTCTTGGACGCGACCTGATCAGTGTTTTGCTCCACCAGACCAGCGCCCTCTCCAGCGATTACGGCATGATCGTGATCGACATTCGTCTGCCCCGCATTCTCCTCGCCATTTTCGTCGGTGCCTCTCTCTCGGTCGCCGGCACCAGCTTCCAGGCGCTGCTCCGCAATCCCCTCGCCGATCCCTACATATTGGGTGTTTCCAGCGGCGCCGCCGTCGGAGCGATTCTGGCGGTAGTTGCCCAGACTCATCTCGCACTCCCCGTCTGGCTCGCTACGCTGACAACACCGTTAGGCGCATTTCTCGGCGCGCTCGCAACGATTGCAGCAGTCTATTTCCTCGGCCTCCGGGAAGGGCAGATTGACAGCGGAACTTTGCTCCTCGCCGGAGTCATTAGCGCATCCTTTCTCTCCGCCATCATCATCTTCTTGATGAGCACGCTTAGTCGCGACGTCCGTGGCATGGCGTTCTGGCTCATGGGCGATCTTTCTAATTCTCTGCAGCCGAGTTTACGCTGGATTCTCGGCGCAGGATTCTTCGTTGCTGCTGTCGCAATCTACACCACGGCGGCGGATCTAAATCTGCTCCTCGCCGGCGAAAAAGAAGCCATGCACCTCGGCGTCGATGTCCGCCGCGTCCGCTTGGTCGTGTACATCGCAGCATCCATCTTGACCGGTTTAGCGGTCTCCGTAAGTGGCGCCATCGGTTATGTGGGAATTCTCGTTCCTCACGTTATGCGGCTGCTCTTCGGCTCGGATCATCGCATCTTGCTGCCCACCGCTGCTTTCGGCGGAGCCATCGCGGTCGTTGCCGCTGACACACTGGCCCGTACCGTGGTCGCCCCCTCGGAGCTTCCCGTCGGTGCAATCTTTGCGATTGTTGGCGCACCGCTTTTCATTTATCTCTTGCGTCGAGGCTCTATATGAGCAGCCCGGCGCACTCGTCCTCCGCATGGCCAAACGTAGGCGACGCGCCCCGCGCCGGCAGCGAAGTTTGCCTCAGCGTCGAGCAGGTCAGCTACGCCTATTCCGCCAACCCGTCGCAAGCCCCGCTCTTCACCCTCGAAGCCAACAGCTTCCAGGCACGCCCCGGCGAAATCGTCGCCATCCTCGGCCCCAACGCCAGCGGCAAATCCACGCTCTTGAAGTTAA
>WNFR01004597.1_pt1 | contig 14173 bp, 12 predicted proteins | sample 5400221 | NCBI WGS metagenome assembly WNFR01 (sample SAMN13153357, study PRJNA577476) | soil metagenome | isolation source: 40 cm soil under Madrone tree | place: USA:California | collected 2016-06-14 | reverse complement strand
ACATCGACATTGGGTGTGTTCGGCGCCGCGGCGGCGTGTGCGAAGTTGATGGAACTCGGCGAGGAAAAAACGATGCGCGCGTTAGCGCTCTGCGCTTCGCTTGCCGCCGGCGTCAAATCGAATCTCGGTTCGATGGCCAAACCGATGCATGTCGGCCAGTGCTCCCGCAGCGGACTGCTGGCGGCCCAGCTCGCTGCTGAGGGATTCACCGGCAACGCTGATGCGCTCGAGCATCACCAGGGATTCCTGGAAGTGTTCAATGGTTCTGGCAACTATGACATTGACCGCATACTCGCCAAGTGGGGCACACCTTGGGACATCGAGATGCCAGGAATCGCGATCAAGCAGTACCCATGCTGCCTCAGCACGCAGGCAGTCGTTGACGCCATGATCGAGCTGACGCGCGACCATGACGTTCATTTACGGCATGTTGCACGGGTGGATGCGCGAATTTCCGCGCGCCGCCTCGAACACACCAACCGCCCCACACCACGCAGCGCGCTCGACGCGAAACTTAGCGCGCAATATGTGATCGCGCGCGCGTTGGTAAATCGTGAAGTTACCCTGTTGCACTTCGAGAAGGACAACTATCTGGACGCGGTGATACAGCAAGCAATGACGCTGGTGCACGTCGTTCCCCTCGATGCGCAGACGCTGACGCGCGAGGGTGATTTTTTTGCAGACATCAAGGTCACCCTGAAAGACGGCCGCACTGTCCTCGGATGCATAGAACGGCCAGCAGGACATTACGCGGGCGTGCCTTTGGCACCGGACAAGCTTAGGGCCAAGTTCGAGGCGTGCACCCGGCAGCATTTGGGACGGCAGCAGCTGGACGATTTTTACACGGCAGTTCAGTCGCTCGACCAAATAGACAATATACGCGAGCTCACAAATCACATTATCGCCGCGCCGGCCCGCGCTGGAGAAGTGACGGATTGATCGGGCGTTCCTCCGAAATTCCAGCCTTTTCGGCCGCCAGGGTTTATTCCACCTTTACCCCTGCGGCGCGTATCACCTTTTCCCACCTCTTCGATTCCGCATCGATGAAGGCGCCGAACTGCGCGGGAGTATTGGCGATCGTTTCTGCGCCTATGGCGGCGAAGCGCTCGCGCATCTCCGGCGCGTTCATCACCTTGGCCATCTCGGTGTAGATCTTGTCGATGATGGGTTGCGGCGTTCCGGCAGGCGCGTGGAATCCATACCAAGAACCAACCTCAAGTCCCGCCAGGCCCAATTCCTTTGCGGTCGGAACATCGGGCAACAACTGCGAACGCTCTGGACTCGCAACAAGAAGCGCACGCAACTTGCCGGCTTTCACCTGCGGAACAATTGCGATCGGCGTTTCGACCGCCGTCTGCACTTGGCCGGCAACCAATGCCGGTATGGACTCCCCTCCCCCTTTATAAGGAACATGCGTGAGACTTATCCCCGCAACCGACTGAAAAAGCGCTCCTCCCAAATGACTGGGGGTCGCGTATCCAGAAGAGCCCATCGTCAACTCGCCAGGTTTCTTCTTGGCGAGTTCAATGAGCTCCTTCGCCGAGTTTGCCTGTAACGATGGGTTTACAGCCAGGACGAGCCAGCTCGTCGCTGCCAAGGTGATCGGCGTCAGGTCTTTGATCGGGTCGTAAGCCAAACTGGAATAAACGAAAGGGCCGATCACCATCGTGCCAAAGCTGCTGAGGATGAGCGTGTAGCCATCTGGCGGAGCTTTCGCGACCAGATTCATGCCAATATTACCGCCGGCGCCGGGCCGGTTGTCGATAATCACCGGCTGGCTCCACGCTTCGGAAAGCCTTTGTCCAACGGCGCGCGCGATGATGTCTGCGGGGCCACCGACTGGAAATGTCACGACGATGCGGATCGCCTTGTTCGGATACGCTTGGGCGCTATCCTGCGCGAAGGCCGAGCTACCCGTGGCCAACACAAAAGCCGCGAAGCACAGATTGATGAAAGAACGCATGGCTGTTTTCAAAACGGTCAATTCCAAAGGGCCATCTTACAGCGCCAGATGGCCTGCAAATTCCCGGAAATCCCGGATTTTCTCCAGCTGCATCAGGCCATCGAAAAGTGATTTGGTCGTGGCCTTGCCCCAAACCGCCTCACCGAGTTCAAAGAACTTTCCGCTAAGATCGTCGGTGGTATGTGGATTGGCAGGCTCGCCTTTGGTGACGATGCATTGCCCTTCATAGGCCGTACCTTCGTGCAAGATGGCTCGGATGATTACTGGCTGCTCGGCAGGATATCGCGCGCTGAACGATTTATCTTCCTGGATGTCGACGCGCTTGGCCAAGGCCTGTATCTCGGGATTGGCAACGGCGGCATCATCGAAACTTCCCAGCCCGGAGCGACCGTGCGTGATGATGCTGGCAAGGGCAAATGGAATCGAGAAACGCGCGCCGAAGCTGCTTTGCACATTTTTTTCCGCGAGCATGGCGGCAAGCATATAGGCCCGTACATCCAGACGCTCGATCTGCGCCGGTTCGAGACGGCCGCCAGGTACCTTCTTGAGGAGGTCTTCCAGTGCATCGATCGCTGAATGGGCATAACGACCGGTCGGATGAAGCTTGAAGTAGCTTTTTGTAATCAGCCACTCGTCGCCCAGATTGCTGACGACACGCTGGGGATCGAAAGTATCCGAGAGGATCTTTCCATAGATCGCCGAGACGCTGTCGATTTCACCGGTGAACCCGCACTCCACGAGCCGAGCAGCCATTGTGCCCATATAGCCTGAATGGCCCGTATAGATATTGCGAACGGTTGCTCCATCAAGAAGGGTCTGCCGGCTCGTTGTCATCCCCATCGTGGCCGACACGTTGATCAGCTCGAGCATTTGCCTTGCATCGAAGCCCTTCAGCTTGCCGACGGCGAGCGCAGCACCAATGACCCCGTAGGTGCCATGTGGATGCACGGCCAGCTTGACGTCGGACGCCCGGTGGATGCGCGACGATATTTCGTACCCGAGCGCCACCGCGACCAAAAGGTCGGCACCGCTCGCGCCCAGTTCCTGCGCGGCGGCCACCGCCGCCGGCACAACCTGGATTCCAGGGTGTCCTTTGGCAAAGAGATTGCCCTCATCGAGTTCCAGCCACGTGCCGGCAGTGCCGTTCAGAAGCGCTGCATCAATGGATGCCGTCCGCCTGCCCGCCCCGAACACCCAAGCTTCGCCGGGCGGCGCCGCTTTCAAATGCGTTGCGACAAGCCCCTTCATTTCAGGCGTTTGCATGCCCGCGGCAATGACCGGAATGCTATCGGCAATAATCCATCTCGCGCGGTCGAGCGCCTCAGGGCTGAGCGTCTCAAGCGCAGCGCCGCTCGAGAAATCAGCCAACGTCTTCAAATATTGCGGGCGGTCTGGATCTGGCATCGTGGCTACATATGTTTCGGTGGGAATTACGAAGGGTTCGTCCGATAACCCCGACCGCACCGCGACTGAGCCTAGCGTCGAGAACCGAATCATGTATACATTGATACACAGCCGCATGGCAATGATGAAAGTAGGCCGCGCTGTGTCGGCTACAAGCAATCCCGCGGAACAGAGTCGTCCCATTCGCGATGACAAACTTCGCCGGTGCCGTCCCAGGCGCGCAACGTTGCGCGCAACAGAAACATGTCGCGCGTGCAGGACAGCCGCATCTGCGTTTCTATCCGTACCTGCCAAGCGCCCCGCGAAATTGTCTCGGTCCGCCGCATCTCGGCGACGGCGCTCAGCGGATCGTCGTCCTTGATATCGAAGGTGAACTTACCCCCCGTGCTCAACTCAAGCCCGATGCGGTCGATGCGCACGACACCCGGACGGATCACCGTGGGCCGTTCAGGCGTTGCAGTCTCCGGACCAGGCAGCGGCGGTAACGTGTCCGCGACCCGAGACGGGCGAACCGGCAGATCAAGTGTGCCACCAAAGATCGTCAATGTGGCTTTCTCCGGACTGGGCCAGATCATTGGCCAATACGTGGTGGAGAGCGCGAGCCTAATCTTGTGGCCCGCGGGGAAGACCGAGCCCGCGTCGTTGAGCTGGACACGGACCTTGTAGCGGTGTCCCGGCACCAGCGGCGAAGGTGTTTCGTGTCCGTCGCGATGCGTGAGGTTGAGGACGCCATAGCTCACGCGCAGCGACTCAGCCGATGGATGCACGTCGCACAGCCGAACCGCGAGGTTCGCAACCGGCCTGTCGGACGCGACGTCGAGCGTGAGGATCGCCGCCCCGAGAATCTCGACCGCCTCATCGAGGGCCGGCGTCTCGAAAACCAGGGAGCGGCTGTCGTCTTCGCGCTGATCGCCCGCCTGATCGGCTCCACGACCGAACGGGCACCATTCCCCCGCCTCGCTGCCAACGGTCTGCGGCGAGCACACCGCAAGCGGCGTAAGGGCCGCAGGCTCGTCGCGCAGGCCGTCATCGGTCAAGAACAGGCGACGGGATTTCATCTCCGGCGGCGGCCATGAGGGTTCGGCCACCCAGCGTCCTGGCAATACCTCGTGATGGGGCGCAGGTTTGACGCTCCCGGTCATCCAGGCGCGCAACATGGGCTCGTCCATGACGCCCGTATCGACATCCTTCAGCCACTGATCCCACCACCGGAGCATCTCCTGCAGGAAGCCGACCTGCGGACCGGGAAGCGCAAAATGCGGGTAGGCATGGGCCCACGGTCCGATGAGACCCTTGCGCGGTACCGTCAGCCGCTCCAGCAGGCGCGGAATGGCGTTGGTGTAGCCATCGGTCCAGCCGCCGACCGCGTACACCGGACATTGGATCGCGCTGTAATCCTCGCACACCGACCCATGCCGCCAATAGGCATCGCGTCGCTGGTGTCGCGTCCAGAGTTCGAGGAACAGCGGTACCTTTTCCAGACGCTCCAGCCACATCGCCCGCCAACGGTCGCCGACAAGCGTCGGGTCGGGCGGGTGGCACATCGCGCCGAAAAAGAACGCAGCCCAGCCGAATCCCGATGTCAGCTTGGCGCCCCCCATGTAGTGCACATCGTCGCTGTAGCGATCGTCGGTCGAGCAGATCGTCACAATGGCCTTCAGCGCCGGGGGGCGGCGCGCCGCAACCTGGAGCCCGTTGAAACCGCCCCAGGAGATTCCCATCATGCCGACCGCACCGCTGCACCAAGGCTGGGCTGCCAGCCACGCTATGACCTCCAGGGCATCGTCCTGCTCCTGCCTTGCGTACTCGTCGGTCAACAGACCGTCCGATTCGCCGCTGCCTCGAATATCGACTCGGACGCCTGCATAGCCGTGACCGGCCAGATAGGGATGAGTAAGCGCATCCCGTTCATAGGTGCCGTCGCGCTTGCGGTAGGGCAGATACTCGAGGATCGCGGGAACCGGGTTTTGTTCGGCATCGTCGGGCAGCCAGATGCGGGCGGCCAGTTTCGTGCCGTCCTTCAACGGTATCAATGTGTGCTCGATGACACGCACGGCGCGGGGAAATGTTGTTACGATCAAGACGATGCTCCAGCTGAGAAGCGGCGGGCTTATCCTTCGAGTCCAGTCAGCTCCAGGCTGAGCGCGCGCAGCCGGCGCCGCGCTTCGGCGTCATAGGCCTGAGAGTTGGCGCGCGCCTCGCTGAGGATATTGAAGTAGAGCCCACTCCTGCCCTCGAGCGCGGGCGAGACGGCAAGCTGGAGGATCGCTTGGGCGCCGTCCTCGACGCGGCTCGTCGGCGCCACCCCCGCTCGGCGGACCATGGTCGTGTTCATGTAGGTCGAAGGATGCAACGCATTGGCGGTCACGCCTGATCCTTTCAGCTCGTCCGCGAGATCAATGGTGAACAGGATCTGTGCGAGCTTGCTCTGGCAGTAGGCGGCGACGCCGCTGTAGTGCCTGGTCAGCATGACGTCGGAGAAATCGATCGCCTGCTGTCCCGCCGAGGAAACATTGACGATGCGCGCCGGCGTGCTCGCCTTGAGAAGCGGCATGAGCAGATGGGTCAGCAGGAAGCCCGCGAGGTAGTTCACGGCGAAGCGGAGCTCGTGGCCGTCGGCGCTGGTTTGCCGCCCCGGCACATTGCCGGCCGTGCCGATGCCGGCATTGTTGATCAGGAGGTCGAGCCGGTCCGTCGCGCTCCGCACCTCGGCCGCCAGGCGGCGCACCTGGGCCAGCGACGCGAGGTCGGCCGCCAGGAAAGTGGCGCTGCCGCCGCCCTGGCCGATCTCATTCACCAGCGCCTCGCCGCGCGGGCGATCGCGGCCATGTACCAGCACGCGCCAGCCATCCCTGGCCAGTTCTTTTGCCACCAAGCGCCCGACGCCATCGGTAGCGCCCGTCACCAAAGCCGTCCGTCCTTTGCCACCAGTCATGCCGACCTCCTGGTCGATTCTCCCAGATAGTTCAGCACGACGACGAAAGCTGCTCCAGCCTGATGCGAGCCGGGTCCGCGCGTCTCAAGCTTGCAGACATTTGGCCCGGCACCATTGGCACGGGACGAAGAAGCTCATGCGGAGTACCGATGATGGCCCATCGCAAAGCAAATCCTTTCGTGGATAAGCTCGGCAGACTCCTGCGCGGCGCGACCATCGGACGCGATGAGCCCCCGCATGGACGCCACATCCCTATCATTCTGGGCCGGCCGTGTCCGGCTGGAGGTCTTGGTCATGGACGGTATGGAAATCAGTAAAGCGGATGCGCCGGTGGAGCGGGTCTATCACGAGATGATGAAGGCCAATCCGATGAGGAGCATTGGTTACCCATACAATTTCATGCAGACATTGATCCGCAGCGAGTCCCGATCGAACGGTTTTGCGCCCACCGATGTGGAAGCCGTAGAGGCCGCTTGGCATACGCGCGACGATGACGACGTACTTTGGGAGGGCGGCTATGTGCTCCGTCTCCGGGATGGAAAGCGCGTCTACGTCGAGAGCTTCTCAGGCAGGGGAGATTGGGCCGATGACGCTCAGGTATCCATCGAGACGCTTCCGGCAGGCCAGCGCTATCCCGAGCTACCGCAGAACCACTATCAAGTTATGTTTGGCTGGGATGACGCACCGGAGGAGTTGAAAGAATACCTGGCGCGACTATCTGCGTAGCCACGAAACGATATAAACGTTCATTTCAAGAGGGGGGACCATGCCGCGCATGACAAGCCTTCAAACGATCCAGCAACAAATTCTCGCACTGGAGGCGAAAGCCGAGCGACTGCGGACCGAAGGCAAGCCCGGCATTGCACAGGCCCGCGCGGTCATCGTTCGGTTCAACCTGAAGCCCGCCGATATCCGGGTCGCCATGCGGGGCCGCTCCAAGGTCAAGCCGAAATTTAGGAATCCCGATGACGCCTCGCAGACTTGGGCCGGCCGGGGGCTCCGTCCCAGGTGGCTGGTCGCGGCACTGAAGCAGAAGGGCAAGAAGTTGGAGGACTTCGCGGTCTGAGAGGATCGGGCTATGGAGTTCCCCTCATCTGGCTCAGATCCACGCGTCGCCACCTTCTTGAACTGTCGCCTGATGCTTGGCAACGATTCACCAAGCTACCCCGTTTAGGTGCCGTCGGCGGTTCGGCGCTGCGTGCCAGGCTGCCAAAACTGACACCACAGGGGGCGGTCATGCAGGCAGCGGGCCAGTACACAGGAAACAGCGTCGCCGCCGGTCACAGCCTCTGGAATGCGCTCAAGGGCGCCGTCTCCCAGTGGATAGCGCACAATGACGCCAAGTCGGGCGCTTCCCTCGCCTATTATTCCATCTTCTCCGTCGGTCCGCTGATCGTCGTCGTGATCGCGGTCGCCAGGTTGGTCTTCGAACGCGAAGTCGTGCAGGCGGAGGTCATCAGCGGGTTGAAGGGTCTGCTAGGTGACAATGGCACACAGGCAATTAACGGGATGCTGGCCAGCGCCGGCAAGCGCAGCGAGGGCATCGTCTCTTCGATTATCGGCACGGCCACCCTGCTTTTCGCCGCGGTCGGCGTCGTCGTCCAACTCAAGGATGCGATCAACGCGGTGTGGGAGGTGAAATCGACGCCAGGCACCGGGGTTTGGCATTTCGCGCGGACATATGTCTTCTCACTGGCGGGCGTCCTGGCGATCGGCTTCCTGTTGCTGATTTCGATGCTTCTGACGGCAGCCCTCGCCGCCTTCAGCAAGCATATCGGCACCTTCCTTCCCGAAGTGGTTTTGCAGGCGGCGGCCTTCGTCGTCTCCTTCGCCGTGATCAGCCTGCTGTTTGCACTGATGTTCAAATGGCTCCCGGATGCCGAAGTACAATGGCGAGACGTTTGGATGGGCGCCATCGGGACCGCTGCGTTGTTCGAGATAGGGAAGTTTTTGATCGCCCTTTATATCGGCAAGCAGGGCCTGGAATCGACTTATGGAGCTGCGGCATCGATCGTGGTGGTACTGATCTGGGTCTACTACACGGCGCAGATCGTGCTTCTGGGCGCCGAGTTTACAAACGTCCGCGCCCGGCAGCGTTCGTCGCACTGGAAGGAACCATCGGAGGATAACGGGCGTTGAACTGAGAGCAAACTGGGAGGCTTCAGTTATGAAACCAGCATTTTTCCTTGTCCTGGCGACCTTGGGCTTCTTCACTGCGGCTTGCAGCGTAAGGGAAGAAAGAGTCGTGACTCCTGTTCCCGCGCAGCGCACGGTAGTCGCACCTGCCCCCGGTACCGTCGTCTACACAGACCCGGCGCCAACCTCTCGGACCACCGTCACTACCGTTCGGTAGTTTACCAGTCGTCTATCGCGAGCTTGGGTTGAGCTAGAAACCGTCGTCGCGCATTCTGATCCGAGGCCCGCAACCAGGTTGCTGTTGCAGCGTTAGTTGCGGGCCTTCTTTTGGCGGACATCCGACAACGTGGAACAGGAAGTGATCGCGCAGGCGGGGGAATGAAGATCGCCACTTTCAACGTGAATGGCGTCAACGGCCGCTTACCAATCCTGCTGCGCTGGCTCGCGCGGACGCGGCCGGACATCGTGTGCCTGCAGGAACTTAAAGCACCCGAGGAGAAATTTCCCCGAGCCGCGATCGAGCAAGCCGGATACGGCGCCATCTGGCACGGACAGAAAAGCTGGAACGGCGTTGCCATTTTGGCGCGTGGCCTACAGCCGACCGAGACCCGGCGCGGGCTGCCGGGCGACCCCGACGACGTACATAGCCGCTACATCGAGACGACGATCGCAGGTGTCACCGTAGGGTGCCTCTATCTGCCGAACGGCAATCCGGCACCCGGTCCGAAGTTCGACTACAAGCTACGCTGGTTCGAGCGGCTCGCGTCACATGCGTCGTCGCTCCTGGCGACCGGCAAGCCGGTCGTGCTCGCCGGCGACTACAACGTCATGCCGACGGACCTCGACGTTTACAAGCCCGAGCGCTGGGTCGACGACGCGCTGTTCCGCCCCGAGGTGCGCGCGGCCTTTCATCGCCTCACCGCACAGGGATGGACCGATGCCCTGCGCAAACTCCATCCAAAGGAGCGGATCTACACTTTCTGGGATTATTTCCGGAACGCCTTCGGACGAAACGCCGGCTTGCGCATCGACCACCTCCTGCTCAGTCCCCCGGTGGCCGGCCGGCTGGTCGCCTCAAATGTCGACCGCGAGGTGCGCGGTTGGGAGAAGGCGAGCGATCACGCACCGACTTGGATCGAGTTGGCGGAGGGTAGAAAACCGATCAGACGCAACGGTCCTGCCCTCGAAGCGAAGCGTCGACCAATCTGACGACGATGCACATAGCGGAGGAAAACGTTCGCTTCACTGCCAGAAAGGCTTTTCCCGCGCGAAGGCTTCGCACGCCTTCTCCGCCCGCTTCAGGAGCTTGGGCCGCCGCGCCTTGGTCCAATTGGCGACCACGCCCAGGGCCGGCGCGAGGTCGAGGTGGCCATCCTGGCTGAGTTCGGTCGCCAGTCGCGTCGTGGTCTCGAGGTCGTTGAAATCTCCCAGCCGTTTCTGCAGCGCATCGCAGCTCTTGAGGTAGCCCTTTGAGTCGGGGGCATAGAGCGCGTTGAGAAATTCGATGCTGTAGCGCAGCTTCTTGGCGTCCTTGCGCAGCGCGTGCAGGCTCGCTGCATCGTCGGCGTCCCGCGCGACCAGGCGCTTGCCCACTTTCTTCGCCAACCGGTCGAGCAGGCCGGGCGCGACTTTTGCCAGCTGCCGATCGATCAGGTGATCCGGCATCAGTGCCTCGCCGCAGCGGCTCCAGGCCTGGAAGGCGAGCACGAAGCGGCTAAAACCGGACGCCAGCACCACCTTCTTGGCGGCCTGGTGGGCGGCGTGCTGTTTTTCGACGGCTCGCGCGCGGAGCGGCTCGATCCAGTCGCGTCCAACACCGTCATCCGTTGCCGCCGGCAAGGTCTCGGCAACGAACACGTCCCAGTCGCGCGCCGCGCCGAGTACCTCGCCGAGTCGGCGCAATTCGTCCTCGAAGCGCACGCGCGCATGCGGCTCGATACAGGGCTCGAACAGCCGCAGCAGGGAGCGCAGCCGGCGTACAGCGACGCGCATCTGGTGAATGCCTTCGACCTCGCAGCCCTTGAGCGCCGCCGGCTGATTGGCGAGAAGCTGGTCCAGCACGGCGTCGGTGAGCGCGACGAAGGCCGCGTGCAGGCCGAGCCCAGGGTCGAGCGTGATCGGCTGCGCTTTCCGAGCCGCGGGGCGCGAGCCGTCGTACAAGCGATACCCACGGTCGGCCTTGCTCTCCATCAGCAGCGACAGCGGTGCGGCGCGCAGCAAATCGAGGCCGAGCCGGTACAGCGCCTCCTCCGGACCCTCCTTCAGCTCGATCTCGAGGTCGCTCAGGGGCTCGCGATGACCATTGGCCGCGACCACGCCCTCGTCGATCGCCAGCTCGACTCTCGCGCCGTCGCTGGGCGACAGGACGCACTTGGTGCGCTCGACTTCGGTGCGGAAGACCGCTTTCAGGCGCTCCTTGTCGCCCGCCAGCAGCAGCGGCAGAGCCGGAACCTCCGACAGGCGATCGAGCTCCAGCTGCTCGCCCGCTACCGGCCACTCCCATTCCTGGCGCTGGAACGGCGAGCCGCCGGGGACGGGCGCCTTCACGTTCTGGACGAACGACTCCTCGCCGAGGCGATGGCGAATGCGCAGCGTGAAGCCAGCCTTGCGCAGCGCCAGGTCCGGAGTGTCGAAATAGATCGTGTGGTCGGCGTGTGGGACGGCGTGCACACCCGTGTGCCGTTCCACGCTTTTGCGGGCCTCGGGGGAAAGGGCGAATTTGAGTTCGGTTTCCATGTCATGGGGAAACGCGCAAAGGGCCCGGGAAGTTACAGAGCACGTTGCGATTGGCCGTGGTCGCCTCTCTTTGCTGGAAGGCGCACATCCGACCTGCTCAAGTACAATGCATACTGACTGCAACAATCTTTCGAAGCAACCTAGGTCGGCATTGGCGCAAGCTCGCCTCAAGCACGGCAATCCGGCTCAAGTCGCTTCCAAGCACAGACATAGATTCGGGTGGACGATTCGGCGCGTGCCTGCGCGCGGTCCGATATCAGGAGAGAAATCATGATGGCCAACATAGCACGAGTGTTCCTGGCGAGCGTCGCGCTTGGCGGGCTGTGTCTCACGACAGACGCCTTTGCACGCGGCGGCGGCGGTCACGGTGGCGGTGGCGGTGGCCACTTCGGTGGTGGCGGTCATTTCGGCGGAACGCATTTTGGCGGCGGGGCCGGCATGGGTCATGTCGGCGGCGCTCACTTCGCCCACATGGGCGCCGCTGGCCTCGGCCACGATGGAGTTGGCGGCGGCGCCAGGTTCAATCGGTCTCACGAGCTCGCAAACTTCAACGACCATGGGTTCCACCGCAACGCCTTCGGCAGCGAGCGGGCGTGGAACCACTGGGGCGATCATCACTGGGGTGCCGGCTGGCATCGTTGGGGCGGGTGGTACGGGCCCGTCTTCTGGCCTTATTTGTACGGCGACGTTTTAACGTACTCGATCTGGCCCGGCGCCTATTACGACCCATTCTGGGCCTATGGACCCGATGTCTTTCTGTCCGGCATCTACTGGCCCGGCCCGTATTACTCCGCCTCGTCCAATGGCCAGTATGACGGCCTCTACGACGTCTATGGTGCCGGCGCGCCAGCCAACGTCGCGGCGCCCGCCACGGCTCAACAGACGGCGAGCTCGACGTCCGGCATGACGGTGACCTGCAGCGGATTGGCGCCGGGCGTGACCGGCCTGCCAATCGACCGCATCATCGCGCAGGCGGTGCAGCCGACAGGCAATCAAATCAAGGCGCTCGATGATCTCGAATCCGCCGCAGCCAGGGCGAGCGACGTCGTCAAGGCGTCCTGCCCGAACCAAGTCCCGCTTACACCGCTGGACCGGCTCGACGCCGTGGAAAAAAGGCTCGATGCCATGATCCAGGCGGTGCAGATGGTGCGCGCGCCGCTCGAGCGTTTCTACGGCTCGTTGAGCGACGCGCAGAAGGAGCGCCTATCCGCCATGAGCGAGCCGGCGAACGGCCGTTCGTCCGCCGGCAGCGACGTAGCGGCGCTCTGCGACCCTCGCGCCGTAAGCTTCGCGCAACTGCCCGTGGACCGCATCGAGCGGGCGATCCAACCCACCTCGCAGCAGGAGGCCACCTTCGAGAATCTGAAAGCGACATCGGCCAGCGCCGCCGCTTCGCTTCAGGCTTCGTGCCCGGCCAAGACGCCGGCAACTCCGGTGGAGCGGATCGACGCCGTGGAGATGCGGCTCGATGCCATGGTTCAGGCGGCCAAAGACGTGCGTCCGGCCCTTGGCGCCTTCTACGCTACGCTGAGCGACGAGCAGAAGGCGCGATTCAACATTCCGATGTCCTCCGCCAACGCGGCCGCGCAGTAGCCGGTCGCGATGGCTATCTCGATCGGTTCACGAGGGGTTTCATTTTTGCATCAACTTCGGAGTCTTTTGTTCTCGCAGGTTGCAATTGAAACTCGATGCGGCAACGGATGCCAGCCGGCAGGGTAAGTGTCGGATTTGGCAGTCTCAGGCGCACGCCGAAGGTACCGCTCGCTGCATCAAGCACGCGATCGACAACTGTCACAACGGCTTTATGGGACCCGCCAATCGGTTGTTCAGGAGATACCAGCGCTTCGCTACCCACGTGGATCTGTTCGAAGAATGCCGTGGGCAAGATCACTTCGACGCGCAAGGGATTCATTTCGGCGAGCGTGAGGATGGGAGTTTGCTCGTTTCTATACTCGCCTGGAACCAGGAGTCGTTCGACGACGATGCCTTCGATCGGACTGTATAGCTTGCGCTGCTTCAGCAGTTCTTCTGAACGCCACACTTCCAACTTGGCCACCTCGAGGTTTAGCTTGGCCTCACTAAGCTGTTCTTCCGCAACTCTTGCTTCAGCTTGAGCTTCTTCTGCCGTGGCTTGGGATGCAAAGCTCTTGGCCATGAGTTGACCAGTACGACCTTCTTTGGCTTGTAGGAATTCCAGGCGGGCCTGAATGGCCTTGATGGTATATTGATTTCTTGCCTTGGCCTTTGCCAGAGCCAGGGTAGCCTCTTCAACTCCGTCTTCGAGCGTGCCCAGCACCTGGCCCTTGGTGACGACATCACCGCGGTCGACGTCCAGGCGGGCAACGACCCCTACGACCGGACTGGCGAGCTTCACCATCTGCTGAGGCTCAATCACGCAATCGAACTGCGTGTTCTCGTGATTCCCACTCGTTTGGGCGAAGACCGGCAAGACCACACAACCCAAAATTAAGGCGATGGACTTGCCCACATGGCACCGCCGGATAAAGCTCGAGGAGATCGTCATTTTCAAGCCTCAGCCTGATGGTCTGTTTGATGGCCTACCCCGCCGTGTGCGGATGACAATTGCAATACTGCTAAAACGTGAGACCAGGAAGCCCAAGCACGGAAGGGCCAAAATGCTGTCCGGATTATAAAGGGCTACCACTTCTGCGACATATATTGGACCGGCCCACAGCCTATGATGCATGGCAGCGTCGTTCAAAATTTCTGCTTGGCGGCAGAGGCATAGCGGCAACCTCTTCGATTTGAAGTCGTGCAACTTTAAATCGAGAGCTGTTGAGCGGCGAACCATCTGTGGACCGGGTTTGTAGGCAGCATATGTCTGAATCGGACTGGAGCCGATCCGCAAACGCGGACCCTGCGGTACAATTGCGGATAGTGCCCCCAGACACGTCCACATCGTCGCACTGGCATGGATTGCTGGACGCGGGAAACGAAGCGGCATTCGGATCCGCCTGGTTGGCCCTACAATGCAGCCA
>WNFR01016074.1_pt1 | contig 14175 bp, 18 predicted proteins | sample 5400221 | NCBI WGS metagenome assembly WNFR01 (sample SAMN13153357, study PRJNA577476) | soil metagenome | isolation source: 40 cm soil under Madrone tree | place: USA:California | collected 2016-06-14 | reverse complement strand
TCCTCGCGCTGGCCGATTTGCGGCTGCTCTGGGTCATGGCGGTCGTTGTCGGCGCCTCGGCCGCGATCTTCTCGCTCGTGCCGCGGATCGGGACCAGCTTCATCCCGCAGTTGAAGGAAGGGCACTACGTAATGCGGATGGCGCTCGTCCCCGGCAGCTCGCTGGATGCGACGACGCGCGTCGGCAAAGAGATCGCGAAGGCGCTGCTCAAGGCGCCGCATGTGCGGCTGGTCGCGCAGCGGACCGGGCGAGCCGAGAACACGGGGGAGCCCTTCGGCACGAATTCCAGTGAGCTCGACGTCGATCTCGAGCCGACCGATGCCCGAGGTCAGGCACAGACCGAGGCGGCCATCCGCAACGCGCTGCGCGAGATCCCCGGAGCCACTTTTGCGGTCATGACGTTCCTGTCAGACCGCCTCGACGAGGAGGTGTCGGGTTATACCGCTCCGCTGATTGCACGCGCTGTCGGAGCCGATCTCGACGCCCTCGACAAGGCCGCCGCGCAGATCGCGGCGGCGATCGAGACGGTTCCCGAGGCCGTCGACGTCGAGAGGATTGAAGCCCCAGCGCAGCAAGGCGTCTTGCCGCAGCTCTACGAGCAGTTTGGGAATGCCGGGCGGGTTCTGCTGCCGTACGGCTCCAAGCGGCGCTTTTGTCCCGCTGGGACAGCTCGCGATGAGCCAGGAGGCGACGGGCCGCTACGGCGTGCAGCACGAGGCGGGCCGCCGCATCCAAGTCGTCACGGCGAATACGACGGCTTCGAATATCGGTGCCTTTGCCGCTCGTGCACAGCAGAAGGTCAGAGCGCTTCAGCTGCCGCCCGGGATCACCGTGGAGTTCGCCGGCGCCGCGCAGGCGCAGGCCGCCTCCGCCCGCTCGCTGCTGACCGATTCGGTGCTCGCCGCCGCCGGGATGGTGCTGCTGCTGTCGCTGACCGTGGCTCGACTGCGCAATTTCGGGCTGATCCTGCTCAATCTTCCGTTCGCCATGGTCGGCGGCGTCCTCGCGCTTCTGCTGACGGGCGGCGTCGCGTCTCTGGGCGCGCTGGTCGGCTTCGTCACCCTGTTCGGAATTACCCTCAGGAATGCGATCATGATGGTCTCCCATTACGACCATCTGACGCTCGTCGAGGGCCATATCTGGGATCGCGACACCGCGATCGAGGGCGCCGCGGATCGCCTGTCGCCGATTCTGATGACCACTCTGGCGACGGCGCTCGGCTTGTTGCCGCTGGCGCTCGGCAGCGGCGAGCCCGGCCGCGAGATCGAGGGCCCAATGGCGGTCGTCATTCTCGGCGGGTTGGCGAGCTCGGCAATCCTAAACCTCCTTGTGTTGCCGGGGCTCGCGCTCCGCTTCGGCCGCTTCGGAAAATTTTACAATGGCACGACGGCGTATGAAGCCCACACATAACGCGCCTCGCCCACAACCTCGAACGCAATGACAGCGCGAAGCCTGGTCTCGCTGGCGCGTCCCTCGCCGACGCACGCGCGCTCGCTGAAGGGATGGGGGCGCGCCGAGACCGAACATAGTTACGACCGGCCATGACGGTCTGGCTTCATACCATCATCGATACCGTCGCCGCGCATCCGCACGCGGCTTACACGCTGGTTCTCGCCCTGGCTCTGGCCGAAGCGCTGCCTTTCGTCGGCGCCGTCATTCCAGGTTCGGCGATCATCATCGGTATCAGCGCTCTCGTGCCGGTCGGTGCGGTCGCGCTCTGGCCGCTGCTGGTCGCAGCAACAGCCGGCGCCGTGCTCGGCGATGGCGTGTCCTACTGGCTCGGGCATAGATACCAGCGCGACATCCTGCGGGTCTGGCCGTTCCGGCAAAATCCCGCGATCGTCGCGCGCGGCGATGCCTTCTACCACCGCCACGGCGGCAAGAGCGTGTTTCTCGCCCGCTTCGCGCCCGGCGTGCGGGCCGTGGTGCCGCTGGTCGCCGGCATTCTCCGCATGCCGGTCCGCCGGTTCTATGCCGTCAATATCGCCTCGGCCATGGTCTGGGCACCCTCGCACATCCTTCCGGGTGTCCTCCTCGGCGCCTCGATCGAGCTGGCCGGCGCGGTCGCCGGTCGGCTGGCGGTCCTGCTCTTGTTACTTCTGGCTTTGCTCTGGGCGCTCGCCTGGGCCGTGCGGACCGCGTTCCGGCTCGGTCTGCCGATCGTCTTCGCCGCGCAGGAGCGGGTGTGGAGATGGGCCGGCGGTCGGAACGATTGGGCGAGCCGACAAATCGTGGCGCTGCTCGATCCCGCGCGGCCGGAAGGCAAGGCGCTTGCGCTCCTCGCGATCCTGCTGATCGGGGCGGGATGGCTCTTCTTCGGCATCCTCGAGGACGTCACCACCCATGACCCGCTCGTCCGGGCCGATCTCGCCATCTATCACTTTCTCCAGAACTTGCGCATGGCGCCGGTCGACGCCGTCATGGTCGGCATTACGGAGTGGGGCGGCACCGCGGTTACCGCCGCGGTCACCGCAGCCGTTTTTCTGTCACTCCTGTGGCAGCGGGCCTGGCGCGCGGCGGTCTATTGGCTTGCCGCGGTGGCTTGCGCGTCCGTGTTCAATACGGGCCTGAAATTCGCGCTGCACCGTGCCCGCCCGGTTGAGGACCTTTATTCTGGTCTGAGCGCCTTTTCGTTCCCGAGCGGCCACGCGACCGTGAATGCCGCGATGTATGGGTTTTTCGCTTTTCTCGTCGCGCGGCAGGTTCGCTGGACCTGGCGTGTCGCCATCCTGTCGGCGGCGGCCGTGATGGTCGCACTGATCGCCTTCTCGCGGCTTTATCTTGGAGCGCATTGGTTCTCCGATGTGGCCGGCAGCCTCGCCTTTGCCGTGGCCTGGATCTCGCTCCTTGCTATCGCCTATCAGCGTCACCATCCGCCGAACCTTTCCGTCGGGCGTGTTTCGTTGATTGCCGGAGTGGTTCTCGTCTTAGCGGGAGCATCGAACATTGCCGCCGGCTACGGCGGCGACATCCGGCGCTATGCCATCCAGCACGGAACCCGCACTATGCCGGCATCGGCATGGTGGATACGGGACTGGCGCGAGCTTCCTCCACGACGCATGGATCTCGCGGGCGAGCTCGAGGAGCCGTTGACCGTGCAATGGGCCGGCAGCCTCGAGACGCTGAAACAAGAGTTGCTCGGGCAAGGCTGGCGCGCACCGGTCGATTGGTCGCTTCCGACTGCTCTCGCCTGGCTGACGACGCAGACCGATCCGCTCCGGTTTCCGGTTCTCCCGCAGCTCAATGACGGCCGCCCTGCGGCGCTCACCCTGATCCGTTCGCACGACGATGCGGCATCCTTTCTCTCGCGCCTTGTCCTCCGGCTCTGGGCCTCCAATGTCGGCCTGCAATCAAGCGATGCGGGCCAGCAATCATTGTGGGTTGGCACGGCGGTCGAACAGCGCCTTTACCCCGTTATTTCCCTCTTCACCGTGGCAGCGGCGCAGCCAAACCTGGACGCGCCGCGCGCCGTCCTGGACGCAGCGCTCGAGGATGATCGGCTCGCTCGTCGCGACGATGATCACGGCGGAAGCGGGTGGGATGGCCAGGTCCTATTGGCACACGAGCCGAGTGTTGACGTTGGTCCAGAGGCGTCGCAACGCGGCCCATAGATGACCGGGATAAAACACGAAGCCGCAGAGACGGTCCAAGGCCAGCTGCTAAGCGAAGTGAGGCAGGGTGGCCCATCGCCCGAGCCTATCGGCTATCGGCATCTCTTCATCCTAGCGCTCGCCGGTTTTGTCACGTCCTTTGGCGCGCACATCGTCGCGACCAATTTGCCGTCCTACGCCCGCACGGCGCATGTCGGAGCCTTCATGATCGGGCTTCTGATCGGGGTCTACGACTTCGCCGAGCTTTTCGCCAAGCCGATGGCCGGCTTCATTGCCGACCGGCGCGGCATGAAGCTCACGCTGCTCGCGGGGCTCGCCATTTTTTCCTTCGGATCGCTCCTCTTCCTCATCATCGATCCGGGATGGCTGCTGCTCGTCCGGTTCGTACAGGGGCTCGGCGCGGCAGCACTGTCGACCGTCTCTATCACGCTGATCGCGAAGTATTTCACGGCGCGGAGGGGGAGGGCATTCGGCATCTACAATGCCGTGAAGGGAGCGGGCTATGTGATTGCCCCCGCGCTTGGCGGGTTCCTCGCGCAGGCCTACGGGTTCGCTGCGATCTTCGTCGTATCGGCCGCGGTGGGCGTGGTTGCGCTGCTGTTGTGCCTGCTTCTGCCCCCGGAACGTTCGACGGCCGGAGGGCTGGAGGAGGAGGATGAGCTCTCCTTGAGGGAATTCTTCCTGATCTTTAAGGATCTCCGCTTGCTGCCGGTCTATGCTGTGATCCTGATCAACATGTTCCTGGTCGGCATTCTCTTCGGCTTCCTCCCGGTCTATCTCCACGGCATCGGCTACACCGCGCTCGAGTCCGGAACTGCAGTCAGCGCAGCGACACTGAGTTATCTGTTGGTGCAACCCTTCGCGGGTCATCTCGCCGACAAAGTCGCCAGCCGGATGAGCGTAATGACCGGCCTCACGCTCGCCGCGCTCGCCATCATCGCTGTGACCTTCACCTCCGGCATCTTGCTGCTGATCGTGATCGTCGTCGCCGGGGTTGGGATCGGAACGGTGTGGACGAACAGCGACGCCCTGGTCAGCGAGCTGGCGGTGCCGAATCAGCTCGGCGCGAGCATGGGCGCCGCCCAATCCTTCAAGGAGCTGGGCGACATGATCGGACCAGTTGCGATTGGTGTACTGACGCAATTCTGCGGCGTGCGCATCGGGTTCGTCGCCTGCGGCGGCCTGGCCTTGCTCCTCCTGCTGATACTGGCGGCCTCGCGAGGCTTCCGGTTACCAGTCGGGACTGGGGGCAAGAGCGCCGACCCTCCCTGCGTATGACGCCAAGGCAGGGGTCTACTTCCTTACCGGCAAGAGCCGAGCACAAGCGGCAGCTCCAGGAACGGATCCGAGCCGAGCGTCGGGCGGTGCTCGTCGTCAACACCCGCTCGCGCCGTGGCGCGCATGCCTATCAGGCCGCGGTGGAGCTTCTGGCGGCGCAGGGTATCACCCTGGACGCCGCCTATCCGGTGCGCGATCCCGGGCGCCTGCAGGAGGTCGTCCGCGAGAGCATTGAGGCCGGCCACCGGCTGATCATCGTGGGTGGCGGCGACGGTACTCTCAGCTCACTCGTCGACGCCCTGGCCTATCGCGACGTGGTGCTTGGGGTCCTGCCGATCGGCACGGCCAACAGCTTCGCACGCGAGCTGGGACTGCCGCTGTCGCTGAAGGGCGCCGTCGAGGTGATTGCGCGGGGCAAAGTCGCCGATATCGACTTGGCACGAGTCAATCAGGACTATTTCGTCAATACGGCCTCGCTCGGTCTCGCAATCTCCGTCGCTCGGGCAACGCCGCACGCCCTGAAAAAATATCTGGGAAGGCTCGGCTACTTGCTCGTCGGCAGCATCAAGCTTCTCTGCTACCACTCGTTCCGATGCCGCGTCATCTCGGATGGGTGCCGTTTCGACGGAGAGGCACTGCAGGTGCTCTTCGCCAACGGGCGCTATTACGGGGGCGTGCTGATGGCGGGGAACGCCAACCCGGAGAATCGGGTTATCCTCGTCCAGATCGTCAGGGGCCGGAGGCGACGGGACCTCGTCCGCAGCTGGATCGCCTTTCGTTTGCGGCGCTCCCCCGACCCGGCGACCGTCACCGAGTTCGCCGTGCGCGAGGCGACAATCGAGACCGAGCCTCGTCAGTACGTGTCCATTGACGGCGAGATCGCCGCACAGACGCCAATCCGGCTCTCGGTTGCGCCCGAAGCGCTGAATGTGCTGGTCCCGGAAACCTTTGCGGACATCGATGAATGAGACGGTCAGCGGAGGCCTCACGAAATCCGTGAGTTGAACCATCTGCGCGATGCAACTCGCCTATGATTTGTGGCAGGCCGAGCAGCGCGCCGGCGACCTCAACGTCACGCGCCCCGCCGACCCCGGCGCCGCGCTGAGAAGCGAGGCTCAAAAGTGCGCGTCGGCGATAAGAAGGGAAGGGGGCATGAACAGGTTCAGCAAAAAGCATCGCCGTCAGTCCGCCGGCGCAGGGGCGGCAGGCTTGCCCGCCGGCCTTGAGTAGCGGCGAGTAACCGGCTTCGTAATCGCAAGCGCACCGGCTTCAGGCGGCCGAGAGCGCCTCGATCACCGGACATCCGGGCAGCTCGCCGGCAGCGCAGCGCCGTACGGCATCCGCGAGCACGCGCTCCATAGCCCGCAGGTCAGTGATTTTCGCCCGAACTTCTGCGAGGTGAGTTGCCGCGAGCTCGCGCACCTCAGCGCATGCGCCTTTCGCATCATTCGCTGACATCGCCAGGAGAGTGCGTACTTCATCGAGTGTGAAGCCGAGCTCGCGTGCCCGGCGGATGAAGGCCAGTCGCCGCACGTCGGCGGTTTCGTAAACGCGATAACCTCCAGCGCTGCGAACCGGTGGTGGCAGCAAGGTTACCCGCTCGTAATAGCGGATGGTCTCGATGTTGCCACCTGTCCGCCTCGACAGCTCGCCGATTTGAATTCCTGCGCTCCGTGCCACGGCAACAACTTCCTTCTCCAAAAACGCTTGAGCCTGTAGCGGCTACAGGCTTTAGCATGGTTCCCACGGTCTCGACGAGGAGCGTCACGACGATGAACGACAGCATTCGAGCCGATACCATCACCGGCCCTAAAACCGCAAGCGAGACTGCCGCAACGTTGCTCGTGGCAGGCGGGCTTGTCTCGGCGTTCGGCGCCGCATCTTGCTGCGCCTTTCCTGTGTTGCTTGGCTCGCTCGGCCTCGCCAGCGCGTGGCTCGGCAGCCTCGCAATAATTGCCGGGCCGCATCGCCCGGAGCTGCTTGTTGCTGCCGTCGTGTGTCTGGTCGCGGGCAGCGGCGTATTGCTCTGGCGTCGCAAGGCGGCTTCGGCATGCGCGCCTGGTGCGACTTGCGGTCAGTCGACCCCCACGGTCTTGCTTACGGGTGCCCTGGCCCTTGGCGCCGGCTTGACCGTGCTCGGGTTCGTCTTTGCGTGAGAATGCTGTGATCCTGCATTCCATCATCACCTGTCCTATCTGCGGCGCCGCGAAGACCGAGATGATGCCGACATGAAGCAAATGGCCCAAGGTCAACGGAGAAAGATTGAGATTTTCACCGCTGGTTGCACGACGTGTAACGAGACGGTGGATCTGGTCAAGCGCATTGCGGGCTCGAACCACGACATCGAAATTCACGACATGCATCAGGTACACATCGCAACAAGGGCAAAGCAGCACGGAATTCGAAGCCTACCGAGTGTGGTCGTAGACGGCAAGCTCGCGGAATGCTGCGCCGTGCGGGGACCTGAAGAGGCAATTTTGAGGGAAGCAATTCGCTGACCGGTTGGGGCGTAAGCGCCGGAATTTGGAGACCTCGCCTATGCCGGGCAGCACAGCCGCAGCCCTCAAGGTGCTGTCGGAGCGCCAGATCGAGGATTTCGCTCGGGGCACGGCCGAGCTAGCTCTTCGTTTTTCGCCGCGGCAGCCTCAGAATAGCGGGATGGGCGCGAGGGCGCAGATAGAGCGCGGCGAATGAACGACAGGTTAGAGCCTCGCATTCGTATCCTGCTCGGATCGTCGATTGCGATCGGGCCGGGGAAAGCTGCGCTGTTGGAAGGAATCGCCGATACTGGCTCGATCGCCGGTGCCGGCCGGCGCATGGGCATGAGCTATCGCCGCGCCTGGGTTCTGGCCAAGAGCATGAACGCGTGCTTCCGGGGACCGTTGATTGAAGCAGCGAAGGGTGGGATCGGCGGCGGCGGTGCCCGGCTCACCGCGATGGGGCGCGAAGTGTTGGCGCTGTATCGGGCAATGGAAGACCATGCCGCGACCGCAGTTATTCCTGACATGGAAAAATTGCGCAAGCTGATGGCGGATCGGTCACCCGAGGACTGAGATATCCAATACGTGCGATATGCACCACTTTGCATATCGGGGCAACGCGCCTGACGTGATTAATGAGGCGGGTACTCAAGCTGAAGAGGCTCCGCCTTGCACGATATCGCCGACGCCCTTACTGCAGCTGGGTGGCTTGTTCTGTCGGGCGATCCCGCGCTCACCAGAATTGTCACGCTTTCGCTGGGTGTGAGTCTCACCGCGGTTGTTCTCGCGTCAGTTTTGGGGCTGCCGTTTGGTGCCGCGCTCGCTGTGCTGCGATTTCCCGGCCGTCATGCGGCTCTGGTCGCCGTAAACGCACTCATGGGTCTGCCGCCGGTGGTCGCGGGCTTGATTGTCTATCTGTTCCTCTCGCGTGCCGGTCCGCTGGGCGGCCTCGGACTGCTGTTCACACCGGCGGCAATGGTCATCGCGCAAACGGTGCTTGTTACGCCGATCGTTGCGGCGATCACCCGGCAGGTCATTGAGGATCTATGGCGCGAGTACGGAGAGCTTTACATTTTCGACGGGGTCGGTGCGCTCCGCAGCATCGCGTCCTTACTTTGGCTCGGCCGTTTTAGCCTGCTGACTGCGGTGCTGGCGGGTGTCGGCCGAGCGGTTGCCGAAGTCGGCGCTATCCTAATTGTCGGGGGCAACATCGCTGGCGTCACCCGCACGATGACGACCGCGATTACTCTCGAAACCAGCCGGGGCGATCTCGGCCTCGCGCTGGGACTCGGCATCATCCTCGTAACGCTGATCCTGTTTATCAATGCCACGGCGCAAATCGTCGGAGCGGTGGCGAGGAGGGCCGCGGCATGATGCGATTGGCTCAGCGGTTCGCAGCGGGATGGCTGCTCGCGCTGGCGATAGCGTTTCCGGCCCCAGCGCAGGAGCAATTCATTACAATTGCATCGACTACCTCTACTGAGGAGTCCGGTCTTTTCGGCCACCTGCTTCCGGCCTTTAGCAAGAAATTCGGCATTCAGGTGCGCGTGATCGCGATGGGGACCGGCCAGGCGCTCAAGATCGGCGAGCATGGCGACGCCGACGTAGTTTTCGTGCACGACCGGCCGGCAGAGCTAGCCTTCGTCGAGCGAGGCTACGGCGTCGACCGCCATGAGGTGATGTACAACGACTTTATCCTGGTCGGACCATCGCGCGATCCGGCGCACGTCGGTGGTGGCAAGGACATCGTGGCGGCGCTGCATAAGATAGCAGCGGCCAAAGCGCCTTTTGTCTCGCGCGGCGACGATAGCGGCACGAATAAAGCGGAACTGCGGTTCTGGCAAGAAGCAGGTATCGACCCGAAGGCTGCCAGCCAAGGCTGGTATCGGGATACCGGCTCAGGAATGGGCCCTACCCTCAACACGGCCGCGGCTATGGACGGTTATACGATCTGTGACCGCGGCACATGGCTCAATTTCAAGAACCGGCAGAATCTCAAGACTCTTGTCGAAGGTGATCGGCGCCTCTTCAACCAATACGGGGTCATGCTCGTCAACCCGGCAAAATACCCGCATATTAAACAGGAGCTCGGCCGCAAATTCATCGAGTGGATCATCTCGCCGGAGGGGCAGCAGACAATCGCCGACTACAAGATCAACGGGCAGCAGCTCTTCTTTCCCATTGCTGAAGGCTGGCGGTCGTGAGCGCGGATACCGAGCAACGACGGCCTGGCCGTGTCCCCGCGGGGCGTCTACCCCGCCGGCAATTCGCCGGCTACATGGTTGCGAATTCCGGATATCAAAGTTCGCGGTGGCAGGCTGAGGGCGCCCCGCCGGTGTTCGCTCGGGCACGCTTCGGCTGGAGCGTGGGCGAGGTTTCCGGCTTGCTCGGCGATCTCGGCACCTTCCTCCCGCACATCGTGGGCGCGATCACGGTTGACCCGCTACGCGGCTACGACAGCGCACAAGCGCCGGCGCCCGGCATGCTCGGGCGTCATTCGCACTAAGTGGTATGGCCGGCTTCCTGGCTGGCGAGCTGTGGATCCGGCTCGGGATGGGAGCCGTTGTATTTGCGGTGATGGCGGGATGGGAAGCCGTGGCGCCGCGGCGCGCTCAGGCGATCGGACGATGGATCCGCTGGCCCAATAATCTCGGCATTCTGATCGTCGACACGATCATCCTGCGCCTTCTGTTCCCGGCGGCTGCCGTCGGCGCAGCGATCGGGGGGGAAGAGCGCGGCTGGGGCCTGCTCAACAATCTCCCGATGCCACCCTGGATCCCTGTGATCGCGGCAGTGATCGTGCTCGATCTCGTGATCTATTTTCAGCACGTCTTATTTCATGCCGTGCCGGCGCTGTGGCGCCTGCACCGGATGCATCACGCCGATCTCGAATTCGATGTCACAACCGGCGTGCGGTTCCATCCTGTCGAGATCCTGTTGTTGATGGTCATCAAGCTCGGCGTGGTATTGGCGTTGGGAGCGCCTGCCTTGGCTGTCCTTATTTTCGAGATGCTGCTCAATGCAACCTCAATGTTCAATCACGGCAATGTGCTCCTGCCGCAGCCGATCGACCGGGTTCTGCGCATGATCGTGGTGACACCCGAGATGCAGCGGATCCATCACTCGATCGAGCCGGCCGAGACCAACAGCAAATTTCGGCTTCAATCTGTCTTGGTGGGACTGGCTCTTCGGCACTTATCGCGCTCAGCCGGCGGCCGGTCATGCCCGCATGACGATCGGCATCGACCTCTTCCGGCAAGCCGGGGATCTCAGATTGGATCGGATGCTGATCCAGCCGCTCGTCGGCGTGGCGGGACAGTATCCGATCCACCGACCCGACTGATGGCTGTTTATGCAATCGATCCAGGGATTGTTAAGCGTCGCTCACATGGAACCAAGGCAAACGCTCCTCGGGGAATATGTGCCTCGTTGGCTGAAGTTGCGCGGCTCGATCAAATGCGCCGACATGGAAATGCGTTTCAGTCGACAAGGGCTCGCCTTCGCAGGTTAAGGTCGACCCGCACCTGGCGCAAAATCCCCGCCATCTACCGGGCGACGAATTGAACTTGGTTATCTCACCTTTGGTAACGGTATACGCAGTGCGGTCGAATGCCACGAAGACGGAAACGGGCGCACCGCTATGCTTCCGACAACTTTGGCAATGACACCACGCCGCCCCTTTCGGTTGGCCGGTAGCGATGAAGCGCACCGCGCCGCAGAGGCAGCCACCTTCGAATTGTTCGGTCGTGCCACTCATAATCTGATCCTCAGACGACCAGCCGTGAAGCTCATCGCCAGATCTACGCGGGTGATGATGTCGTCGACTACGCATTCACGGGCACCGATCCGCACTCGTCGGATAACCGCTGGCTCCTGGATGCGATGCAGCGGCAGATCCCAATCATCTATTTCCTCGGCACGTCGCCGGGTCGGTATCAGCCCATCGTCCCGACATTCGTAGTGGGCTGGCATCCTGAGCGCCTACGGGTTCAGCTTGCGTTTGGGATGATCGTAGGAGCTTCTGCTCAAGCCACGCTCCCAGCCTCTCCAGAGCGCCGCTACGCCCTACGAGAGATCAAAGCGAGGTTGCCCAAGCATCGTTTCGCGATGCCGTCCTGAGCGCCTACGGAGGTCGCTGTGCGATCTCCCATCTGCCCGAGCCGCGGCTGCTCGATGCCGCTCACATCGTCATGGATGCGGACGAGCAGTTGGGACAGCCGATCATCTCGAATGGCCTACCCTTAACAAAGATCCACCACGCGGCCTTCGACGCCCACGGCGTCGACCCCGATTACCGAATTCATGTCTCCGATCGGCTGCTCGAAATCCACGATGGTCCGTTTCTCGAACTCGGTCTCAAGGGGATCGCCGGAATACTGATCGAAAGGCCGAGACGGAGTGAGGATCGTCCTGATCGGGACCGGTTGGCGATCCGGTTCGAGGAATTCAAGAAATCTGCATAGCAGTTAAAACGGTCCCGCATGATACGAACGAGGCTGTTCCGACAGACGCAAGCAGATGCCTGGGTTCCTTACACACCCAGCACCCAGTGCACGGACGCACGCAGGGAGGCTCGTCATCGGCGGCGACTTCGGTTCGCCGGTAGTCCAAATTAGCGGGTAGTTAAGGCTCGTACTGACAATATCAGAACCGGGCTATGGATAGGCATCGGGTATGCGTTTAGGGGAAATACTCTTAAAACGAGAGCTTGTAACCGCCGACGCGATCTCTGAGGCGCTGGAACGCCAGAAGACAAATGGCGGGCGCTTGGGTGCAAACCTGATCGCCCTTGGATATTTGACTGAGGAGCAACTTTCATCCGTGATCCATGGCGCGCCAGCCGCGCCAAACGGGGTCTCTGCGACCGGTATCTCGGCGCGCAACCTGCTCAGTTTGTCGTTGAAGTTCATGAGTGTCGAGGGCTGCGAAACTGTCATCGATCTCGCAAACCGCATCAAGCTGCCGCGCCTCGTGGTCCAGCAGGTGTTCGACGAGGCGACCCAGCAAAAGCTCGTGCAGGGCATAGGCGCTTCGAGCAGCCTTGGCTTGTCCATCCGATACGCCCTCACCGAGATGGGCCGCAATGCTGCCAAGGAAGCCTTCGACCAAAACCTCTATCTCGGCCCTGCTCCCGTGTCCCTCCCCGCCTATACGGAGCAGATCGAAGTACAGCGGATCGCTAACGAATTGCTGGACGCCGAGACCCTACGGCGCGGCTTCGAGGGGCTCGTCGTTCCAGAAAATTATCTCCGCAAACTCCTGCCCGCGGTGCGCGCCGGGCGGAGCCTGTTGCTCTTCGGGCCTCCCGGCAACGGCAAGACGACGCTTGCCACTCGGGTTGCCAAGATCTTCAAGGACACGGTGTACATCCCGTATGCCATCGAGGTCGCTGGCCAGATCATCAAGGTTTTCGACCCGACCTTGCACAAGCCCAGAGAACCCGAGGAGAAGACATCCAATCCACCAGGCATCAGTCTTCAGCGATCAGGTTCCGACGAGCGTTGGGTGCCTTGCGCCCGGCCAGTCGCGATTGCCGGTGGTGAATTCACTCTGGAGATGCTCGATCTTCAATACAGTTCGGATGTGAGATTCTATGACGCGCCGCTCCACGTAAAGGCGATCAACGGCATGTTACTCATCGATGATTTCGGTCGACAGAAATTTCGTCCTGATGATCTGCTCAACCGCTGGATCGTACCGATGGAAAGCAAAATAGATTACTTGCAACTCCACACTGGTGCGAGCTTCTCACTACCGTTCGATGTCCTGCTGATCTTTTCTACCAATTTGCAGCCGGAAGATCTTATGGATGCCGCTTTCTTGCGCCGTATCCGATATAAGGTTAAGTTGCATTCCCCTACTCGCGACGAATACCGAGAGATCTTCGAAGCAGTCGCGAAGTCGCACGGTTTGGGGTTGACCGATGAGATTTTTGAGTTCGTCATCGATTGCCTGAACGGGAGGTTCGATCTCGCATATTATCAACCGGGCTTCATTTGCGAGCAGGTCATCGAGGGATGTAAAGCGTTCAACCTGCGACCTCAACTTAGGAAGGAGATGGTGGCCGAAGCATTAACAAACTTGTATTTTGACCTACAAGAAGCCGAGCATTCAAAACACGTTGGTTTCGAGTAATAGTGTAGGTCGAAGTGCCGTCTCCACCCCCTGGGGCAGCTAGAATAGCCATCACACCAGGTAAAGCGGAGATAAAGCCAAATTGCGTGCTGGATGATGCACACCCGGGAAGCGGTGGCCGCGATAGGAGAGCAATGTCATGCAGCAGCATAACCCATGCCGGAGTCTAGGGCCGGCATCACCGTGACAATGCCCGCACGGCACCTACGCACTTATGCGTGAAACCCTCCGCCCCGCTGCGGGGGCCAACCGCCAAGTCCGCACACCCATTGGCGCACTCGTTCATAGGCCGAGGGTGGCTTAGAGACTCTCTGTGATATAAGGGAACGAAATGCCTCGTATTTCGTCATCGTTTCTGAAGGGCTGTTCTTTAATAACTCGGAATCTTAAGTAACTCTGGATCAAGATGCGACCTAGACGAGCCCGATCTCCCAAGAATTTCTGTAAGAGCGATGATATCATTAGTACCGTCATACATATCATCCGCCGACTTTGCATCGCTATGCCAGCGAGATCGGATGATTAGTTCATTGCGTTCGATGTTATACCGGTTTCTTATCCTCTACGGCTCGCTCTATGCGGGGTTCGGCGTCCAGTCGCCTTACCTGCCAATTCTGCTCGACAATCGCCACTTGCGTCCGGAGACGATCGCGCTGGCGCTGGCCGCTGGT
>WNFR01013667.1_pt1 | contig 14175 bp, 12 predicted proteins | sample 5400221 | NCBI WGS metagenome assembly WNFR01 (sample SAMN13153357, study PRJNA577476) | soil metagenome | isolation source: 40 cm soil under Madrone tree | place: USA:California | collected 2016-06-14 | reverse complement strand
TTGACCAGGGCCGGATTGTCCACGACCGCCTTGTTGACCGCAACAATCTCCCCGCTGACAGGCGAATAGATATCGCTCGCGGTTTTGACCGACTCGACTACCGCGCAAGATTCACCGGCCTTGATTTTTTTCCCAGGCTCAGGCAATTCGACGAATACCACATCCGTAAGCTCATGCTGCGCGTGGTCGGTGATGCCCACGGTAGCCTCCGCGCCAGACACCCGCACCCACTCGTGCGACTTCGCGTATTTAAGATCCTTTGGAATATTCGACATGCGGCAATTGAGTCAGGGACTTGATCTATCGTCAATTCGCTTTTCGGTAAATCGGTTTGGGCACTACCACCGCCGGTGCGCGCTTTCCGCGAATTTCAATCTCAAGCGGCGTCGCGGCTGCGGCAGAATGCGGCGCTACATAGCCCATGCCGATCCCTATGCCCAACGACGGGCTCTGCGTTCCGCTCGTAACCTCCCCAATCCTGGCGTTCTCGGAACCGGTGCTCCACATGGGATAATGCGGACGCGGCGGGGCTGATTTATCAGTCATTTTGAAGGCGACAAGGCGTTTGTTGACTCCTTTTGACTTCTGTTCAGCCAGAACGGGCCGACCGACGAACTCGCTCTTGTCCAGTGAGACAAAGAAACCAAGCCCTGCCTCCAACGGCGTTGTGGCCTCGTCCAGTTCATGACCATAAAGTGGGTAACAGACCTCGGTTCGCAGCGTGTCGCGTGCGCCCAGGCCAGCCGGCTTGATCCCGTGTGGACGGCCAAGTTCCAGGATTCGGTTCCAAACAGATTCGATAATCCCTGCGGGTGCAACAACCTCAAATCCGTCCTCGCCTGTATAGCCGGTGCGGGATACCCAGATGTCATTGCCTTCGAACCGCAGTTTGGCGACCTGGTTCTTCTTCAGATTGGTGGCGTGGCTAATCGCGGTACCGCCTTGCGACGGACCGGCAAAACATTCGTTGATGAATTCCACGACGCGCGGCCCTTGCACGGCAACGGCACCCAAATCGTCGGATGCGTTTCGCAGCTTAATTCCCCCCGATTGACCAACCGTAGCAAGCTGCTTTTCGAGCCAGGCCAAATCGTCATCGATTCGTGACGCATTGATAATCAACAGATACTCATCGGCACCGAGACGATAAGCGTATAAATCATCAATGACTCCCCCTTTTTCATTGCACATCAAGGTGTACTGCCCCTGGCCAATCGCAAGTCTTCGCGCATCATTGGTCAACGTTCGATTCAGAAACGCTTCCGCGCCCGGCCCATTTAGTCGCACCTCGCCCATGTGTGAAATATCAAACAACCCGGCGGCTTTGCGAACCGTCAGGTGTTCCTCCATGATGCTGGTGTACTGGACGGGCATTTCCCAGCCACCGAATTCAATCAGCTTGCCGCCCAATTTTTGATGTGCGCTAAAAAGTGGCGTCCGTTTCATCTTGGAGATTTCACTTATGCCGGGACAAGGCGAAACACTTCAATAAGCTTGCGCTTGATCGCCTGCTGACGCTCCCAACTGACAGTTCCCAAATTGGAGTGCAAAATGGTCTTCTCAAGAAAATAGACTAAATCGCACTGGCAGGCAGTAGGACCAGAAAAACCATCAGCCGAATTAAGGCGAACGTCGGTCACACGCAGAGGGCCGCGCAAAGTGAAGCAGACCAAACCGTTGATCTGAGTGAAGGGCTGGCTTTGAAGCCTTTCCTGCCCTGCAAGAATTACAAACCAATGAGGCGCTTCGATACCGTGGGGCTTTGCTTTCCAGATTTCCCAGGGGCGGATGGTCATCGCTCCACCCTTTGTTTGACTTTGCCCATGGTTTTTTCAAATGCCAGCCTCTCCCGGTCCGGATGAGCGTAAGCTGAGGCAAAATAGCCCTCTGGCCGTTCTTCTACCCCGGAAAACATTTCGGCCTTGGAAATTATGGCCACACCGCCTCCTCTGACGACAAACTGAGGTCTCCCGGAAAGCGCACGGTCAAGGATTTCTCCCGCTGAGGCCTTTAGTTCAGTGACTGTATGCAGTTTCATAAACTCATTAAAGACCCTTTTTGGTCTCAAGTCAAGTTATGGAGCAGATGGACGAACCTTCACCTGAGTGCGACGAAGGGGAATTTCTCAGACACGCTCTGATGCACTACTTGACTTGTGTCTTCTAAATCTCAATCGTCTGCCGCGTATGGACGACCCCAAAGCAGAAGAGGAGATTCCGTCGAACACCATCCCCTACTCGCGGAAGAATCCCTTCCAGGCGGAGCTGACGAGGCATGAGCATTTGACCGGACCAGAATCACTAAAGGATACCCGCCATTTTGTAGTTAACCTTGCCGGCAGCGGGCTGAGGTACACGCCGGGGGATTCGTTGGGCGTGTTTGGCCGGAATCCGCCAGCACTGGTCGATCAGATGATTGGCTTGCTGGGCTTCGATCCCGAAACCACGGTTAACAGTGCAAAGGGTCAACTTACGCTGCGACGCGCATTGCTGGAGGATTACACCCTGAATCGCGCCAATCGAAAAATTATGTCGGGGTTGGCCGAACGCATTCCGCAGGGCGAACAACGCAATCGGCTGATGGAAATTGTCGATAACAGCGACGTGCTGAGTGAGTATATTTATAGCCGCGACTACGCCGATATTCTCAAGGAGTTCGATGAGGCACGGTTCGGATCAGCCGAGGCCTTCCTGTCCCAACTCTCGCCGGTGATGCCGAGGCTTTATTCGATCGCCTCCAGCCTGGAGGCTCACCCTGATGAAGCCCACCTTTGCATTTCGGTGGTGCGCTATGAAACCCATGGCCGAGCCAAAACCGGATTGGCATCCGGCTTTCTCGCCGACCATACAGACCTGTTTGTAAAGAATATCCCGGTGTACGTCCAGGAATCGCGCACCTTCCGACTGCCTGAGGACAATTCAATTGATATCATCATGGTCGGCCCGGGAACGGGTGTTGCTCCCTTTCGCGCTTTCCTGGAACAGCGCGCGCTCGATGGGGCCACCGGCCGCAACTGGCTGATTTTCGGCGAACAACATCGCGCGACGGATTTCCTCTATGGCGAGGAGCTGCTTGATTACCACAAAAAGGGCACGTTGCAGCGGCTTGATTTGGCTTTTTCGCGCGATCAAGAGAACAAGATCTACGTGCAGCATCGAATGCTGGAAAATGCAAAGGAATTTTGGGCCTGGCTGCAAAAGGGAGCTTACTTTTATGTCTGCGGCGATGCGAAGAGGATGGCGAAGGATGTTCATCAGACTCTAATAGGCATTGCCCAAGCTGAAGGCGGCCTGACACCCGAAGCCGCGGCAGCTTACGTTAATCAAACGCTCATGCGGACGGAGAAGCGTTACTTAAGGGATGTGTACTGATTGCGCGTTTCCACCCGTAGCCGCCGATCCCGCAAGGCGGGATCGGCGGCTACTATCGTTCAAGCGACTGCAGGAGTTACCGTCGTCATTTTATCCAACCGCACGAGGAGTTCCTGCGCCAGTAGTTCGTACGCAGCGGCGCCGGCACTATACTTGTCGTAATGAATGATCGGTTTGCCGAAGCTGGGAGCTTCGGCCAAACGCGTGCTGCGGGGAATCATGGTTTCGAACACGCGGTCCCCGAAGTGCTCGCGGACTTCGCTGACCACCTGTTGCGAGAGATTGGTGCGGCTATCGAACATCGTCATGACCACACCGATCAGTTCAAGCCTTGAATTCAGACCGTTATCATGCAACTGAGACATGATGCGATTGAGCATCGAGATGCCTTCGAGCGCGTAATACTCGCATTGCAGCGGGACCAACACGCCGTCGGCGGCACTCAAGGCATTGAGCGTGAGGACACCAAGGGAGGGAGGGCAATCCACCAGGATCAGATCGAAACGTTGTGATTCGACGACCGGTTGAATGGCGCGCTTTACTTGCTGCAGATGATCCTCGACACGGGCCAATTCGATGTCCAGCCCGCACAGATCCATCTCGCTGGGGATGATCTCCAAATGCTCAAAAGAGGTGTTTTGAATTTTTTCGAGCAAGTTGCCTTCGCCCAATAATGGACGGTAAGCGCTGGCGCCTTCGATCTTCTCCAGGCCGAGACCACTGGTGGCGTTGGCTTGCGGGTCCAAGTCGAATAGCAGCACGCGCCGCCCCACCGCTGCCACGCAGGCCGCCACATTGACGGCGGTAGTGGTCTTACCGACGCCCCCCTTCTGGTTGGCAACTGCGATAACTTTGGTTGGCACTGGGGGCCCTCTCCCTCAGGGAGAGGGAGAACCAAGGACCGGTTTGCGAGAACTCCGAGCGGCTCGCATCATCGGAAGCGCGCCAATAATGCTCCCTCTCCCTGAGGGAGAGGGCAGGGTGAGGGGGAAGAGAGCGTCCGTCATTCTCCATCCGCCCGCCTTTTCTTTGACATCATGCTCACCGAGTGGCCGTAAAAAACTTCCGCTGCTTCCATGAGGGTTTCGGACAAGGTGGGATGGGGATGGACTGACAGGGCAAGATCCTTGGCGGTCGCACCCATTTCGACAGCGAGAACCCCTTCAGAAATTAGTTCTCCCGCGCCGTAGCCTACGATGCCGACGCCTAAAATGCGTTCGCTCCCAGGGTCAACGATCAGCTTGGTGAGGCCGTCCGTACGGTCGAAGGTTAGAGCGCGGCCCGATGCCGCCCAGGGAAATTTTGCGACCTGCACTTCTCTGCCTTTTTCTTTTGCTTCCGCCTCCGTCAGGCCGCACCAGGCGACTTCGGGATCAGTGAAAACGACGGCCGGAATAATAACATCCTTGGAAGTGCTCTCCTCGCCGGTAATGACCTCGACGGCGATGCGCCCCTCCTTAGTGGCTTTGTGGGCGAGCAAGACGCCGCCGGCAATATCGCCGATAGCGTAGATAGCCGGGTCGCTTGTTTGCTGTTTGTCGTTCACCTGAATGAAGTTCTTTTCGTCGAGCGTAACTTTGGTGTTTTCCAGGCCGAGATTGTCGGAATTCGGCGTGCGACCAACCGCGACGAGCACCCGGTCAAAGAGTTCTTCCTTCTTTTCACCCTCCAGCTCGAACTCGACATTGATTTGTTTTCCGCTGGTGGCCATTTTGCTCACTTTGGTTTTGAGCCGGACTTCTTTGAATGCTTTTTTGGCATAGTTCATCACTGGGCGTGTGAGATCCGGGTCGGCGCCGGCGAGGATGGTTTGGAGGGCCTCGACCAACACGACTTTGCTGCCCAGTGTCGCATAGACGGTCCCCAACTCCATGCCGATATAGCCGCCGCCGACCACGAGCAGGTTTTCCGGGATGTCCTCGATTTCGAGTGCTTCGCGGGAGGTCATGATCCGGGGATTGCCGAGATCGAAGGCTTTGGGCATCGCGGATTTGGAACCGACGGCGATGATGGCATGGTCGTAATTAACGAATTGCTGGCCTTGCTCAGTCTCAACGCGCAAGGTCTTGGAATCTTCAAAGTAGCCGCGGCCCTGGAGCACTTGCACGCCGCGCATCTTTGCGAGTTGCGAGACGCCGCCGGAGAGCTTGGTCAGAATGGATTCTTTCCAGATCCGCAGCTTCGTAACGTCGATACTCGGCGCATCGAACACAATGCCGCGATGTTCGGATTCGCGCGCGGCAGTGATAGTATGGGCAGCATGCAGGAGCGCTTTGGACGGAATGCAACCACGATTCAAGCACACACCGCCAAGGCGCTGATCGCGCTCGACAAGAATGACCTTCTTGCCCAAATCCGCGGCATAGAACGCCGCGGCATAACCGCCTGGACCGGCGCCGAGAACCACAAGTTCTGTCTTCAAAGCTTCCATCATCTTGGCTTTAGTTCGGCTTCGGGGAAATTCTCGAAGGCTTTGACGAGGTCCACGATGAAACGCGCTGCCGCCGCGCCGTCAATTACGCGATGATCGTACGACAGCGCGAGCGGTAACATGAGGCGCGGCTCAATTTTGTCGTTCCGAACGACCGCTTTCACAGCGCCGCGCCCCAAACCCAGGATGGCAACTTCGGGCTTGTTCACAATGGGGGTAAAATGTGCGCCTCCGATCCCTCCCTGGTTCGAAATCGTGAAGGTTCCGCCCTTCCGTTCAGCTCCTCGGGGCCAATTTTTCGCTCGCGCGCTTTCCTGGCCAGCTCTTCCAACTGCTTCGAGAGCTCGAGCAAATCCTTTTTGTCCACGTCGCGAATCACGGGAACGATTAACCCTGCTTCAGTATCCACCGCAACACCGAGATGAAAATATTCCTTCAAGACGATCTCCTGCGCAGCTTCATCAAGACTCGAATTCACAATACGATGCTTTTTGAGCGTCTCGACAACCGCTCGGAGCGCAAACCCGGTCAGCGTAAGCCGCGTCCCCTTTTGCTCGTAAGCCGGCGCGTACTTTTTTCGCAAGGCCATAAGCTCGGTAATATCGGCCTCATCGAATTGCGTCACCCGCGGCACGGCATTCCAACTCTCTACCATGCGGCGGGCGATGACCTTGCGCAGAGGTGAGAGTGGTTTTTTGGTAACGTTGCCCCACTTTGAGAAATCGATCGGCTCGGGGGCAGGTTTCGTCGGAGGAGGGCCGCCGGATGGAGTGCCGGGAACTGTCGGTTGCGCTCCGCCCTGCCGGGATTGCAGGCGCTGAATGTAGGCACGCAAGTCTGCCAGTACAATCCGTCCATCGCGTTCGCTGCCACGCACGCGGGAGAGGTCGAGGCCCAAATCCAGGGCCAGTTTCCGAATGGAAGGCGCAGCCGCAGGGCTGAGTGCTGGTTGGGCGGCGGGCGCTGGCTCCTCTGGCTCTGCCGGTGCTTCTTCGGGCTGGGCAGCAGCTTTCGCTTTGGGCGCAGCTTCTGCTTTGGCTGTTTTAGGCGCTTCGGTCCGACCAACCTCGCCTAACGAAAGGATGCTCTGACCAACACTAATTTTGTCGCCGGTGCGAACATGAATCCTGGTGACCATGCCGGCGGCCGTAGCAGGGATGGAGGCAACAGCTTTTTCATTTTCGAGTTCGATGATCGGCTGATCTTTTGAGATCTGGTCTCCCTCTTTTACAAACACGTTCACGACCGTACCGGAATCTGCGCCTTCACCGAGATTGGGCAATTTAAGGTCCATAAACCGCTAAGATGGGGTTTCATGCTGCCGGATACAAAGGGCCTCCTCTCCTCCAGAGGAGGAGAGGGAGAAGACCCTGAACTCGTTCATTGTCTCAATACCGCGCCAAAAAGAAAGGGGATTCCGTGAAGCGCCACGCCGATAGGATCGAGAGAAACTCACACAATCTGCGGGAAAATCTTTTCCGGTTCGATCTTCAGTTGTTTTATTGCCTTCTGAACCTCGCTGCGATCTAACTGCCCTTTCTCCGCAAGCGCATATAGTGTGGCGACCACTACACATTCTGCATCCACCTCGAAGAAACGGCGGAGGCGCTGGCGGGTATCGCTCCGGCCATAGCCATCGGTTCCGAGGGTGGTCAACCCACCAGGCACCCAGGGCGCGATCTGGTCTGGAACAATTTTCATGTTGTCCGAAACCGCGATAAATGGACCAGCTTCCGTTTCCAATATTTTCTCCAGATGCGATTTTTTCGGCGGCTCGGCGGGATGCAGCATGTTCCAGCGTTTGGTGCGGAGGGCATCATTGCGCAGCAGCTTGTAGCTGGTCGCGCTCCACACGTCGGCTGAGACATTGAAATGCTCGGCGAGGATTTCCTGCGCGCGCAAAGCCTCGCGCATGATCGGACCGCTGCCAAAGAGATGCGCTTTAAGTTTATTGTTTTCGGGACCAGTTTTGAATTTGTAAAGACCGCTGAGAATGCCCTCAGGCGCGCCCTCGGGCATCGGCGGCATCGTGTAGTTCTCGTTGTAAAGCGTCAGGTAATAAGAAATGTCCTCGCCTTCGAGGTACATCCGCTTCATGCCGTCAGCAATGATCACGGCCAACTCATAGGTGAACGCCGGGTCATAGGTGAGCAAGTTCGGAATCGTGCTCGACAGAATCAAGCTTTGGCCATCCTGATGTTGCAGTCCTTCACCGTTCAAGGTGGTGCGTCCGGAGGTTGCCCCCAGCAAGAAGCCTTTTGCTTGGATGTCGCCGGCCAGCCACATCAAATCGCCGATGCGCTGGAAACCGAACATCGAATAATAAATGTAGAACGGAATCATGTAGCGCCCGTGAGTGGCATACGACGTGCCCGCAGCGATGAAAGTCGCCATCGAACCTGCTTCGGTGATGCCTTCCTCGAGAATCTGACCGTCCTTGGTTTCGTTGTAGTATAGGAGCGAATTTTTATCGACCGGCTCGTAAAGCTGTCCTTTTGGTGAATAAATTCCAATTTCCCGAAACAATGCGTCCAGGCCGAACGTGCGAGCCTCGTCCGGAATGATGGGAACTACCCGCGAGCCAATCGCTTTGTTGCGTGTCAGCAGGCTTAACAGCCGCACAAAGCCCATCGTGGTGGAGAGTTCGAATTTTCCGGAACCTTTCAACAATTCTGCGAAAAGCTCGGGTTTGGGAATTTCAGGCGGCTGCGCTTCCACGACTCGCCGGGGCAGAAAACCGCCCAATTGCTTCCGTCGCTCCAGAAGATATTGAGTTTCCTTGCTATCAGGCGCTGGGCGGAAAAATGGGGATTCGGCGATCTCCTCGTCGCTGATGGGTATGTCGAAACGCGCGCGAAACTCGCGCAGCTCCTTTTCATTGAGCTTCTTTTGCTGATGAGTAACGTTGCGACCTTCACCCGCTTCGCCCAGGCCGTAGCCTTTGACAGTTTTCGCAAGAATCACTGTGGGCTGGCCGGTGTGTTCCACGGCTGCCTTGTAGGCGGCGTAAACTTTGCGGCTATCATGGCCGCCGCGCAGGAGTTTGTGAATCTGCTCGTCCGTGAGATGGTTCACTAATTCCAGCAGTTCGGGATATTTGCCAAAGAAATGTTTGCGCGTGTAACTGCCTGGCTCGACGGAATATTTTTGATAATCACCATCGACTGCTTCTTCCATGCGCTTGAGCAATAGACCGGTGGTATCGGCGGCGAGCAATTTGTCCCAGTCGGATCCCCAAATGAGTTTGATCACGTTCCAGCCTGCGCCTTGAAAGACGGCTTCCAGCTCCTGGATGATCTTGCCATTGCCGCGCACCGGGCCGTCGAGGCGCTGTAAGTTGCAGTTGATCACCCAGATCAGATTGTCCAGGTTTTCCCGTGCGGCGAGAGTCAGAGAGCCGAGCGTTTCCGGCTCGTCGGTTTCTCCGTCGCCAATGAATGCCCACACCTTCGGCTCCTCTCCATCCATAAATCCACGGGCGCGCAGGTAACGATTGAAACGCGCCTGGTAGATCGAGAGCAGTGGCCCCAAGCCCATCGAAACCGTCGGAAACTGCCAAAAATCAGGCATGAGATAAGGGTGCGGGTAGGAGGAGAGCCCGCCGCCTTCGGCCAGCTCCTGGCGGAAATTATGCAACTGCCGCTCGTCGATCCGTCCTTCAAGAAATGCGCGCGCATAGATGCCGGGCGTCGCATGCCCTTGAAAATAGACCAGATCACCGGCGAAATCGTCCGTGCGGGCGCGCAAAAAATGATTGAAAGCCACCTCGTACAAAGTCGCAGCCGAGGCGTAAGTGGAAATATGGCCGCCCAACCCGCTGTGTTCGCGATTAGCGTTGACGACCATCGCCATGGCATTCCACCGGACATAGCTCTTGAGGCGCCGTTCCATTTCCCAGTTGCCGGGAAACGGGGCCTGCTTGTCAGCAGGAATCGTATTCACATACGGAGTGCTGACCACGCGGGGCGCTTCGATGCCTTGCGCGCGCAGCCGCTCAGTCAGGCTCTCCAAAAACCTCGCCGTCTTCTGCGGTCCCTGATTACGCAGGGCGAACTCCAATACTGACTCAAGGGATTCCAGCCATTTTACCTCATCGTTAGCTTCGGGTTTGGGCAGAACGCGCAACTCGGGAACCGAATCCTTTGGCTCTTTTTTCGGTAATTTCAATTACTCACGATTCGTTAGAAAGAATGGGAAGTCAACTTCAGTCGCGAAATTTCAACCACATCCTTGAAAACACAAAACTGGCTGGCGAAGACTCCTCGTCAGTCCGATTTTGTCATCCCAGCCTGGGCTATGCCTTCGGCGCGTGGCCTGCGTTGTTTGTCGGCATGGCCAGGTCCTTTTGAGTCGGAGAGGGCAGGATTACGTTAGTAACCATTGGTTTCTCATTTTCGAAAATGTATCGCACCATCGCGGCTGTCGTGCGCGCATCGGCCATCCGTTGACCGGAGCGAAAGTACCTCACCACTGGCAATTTTGCCAAGGGCGCCAGCGACTCTTCCTTCGACCCCGCCGGCACTGAACCCGACACCATGGCGACCACGATCGCTACGAGTGCCGCGAGTCCCAAAGTGGCAAACACAGCAGTTTCCGCTCCCGATGATGCTGCCGGATACAGAGATCGCCCGTTCTTTTTCTTTTTAGAATGGTTGGTTGCTCTCATGACACTTTTGTTACGACGACCCAGGGTCAACTTTGTTCCATCATCTAAACACAATTGTTATGTAGCTGATTCCCGGGGACTGTGGCTGATTCCCGCGTGGATTCCACATTTCATTTCACCACGTTCTGAGATCATGCGCATACTCTGCGCCAGAAGAGCTAATTTGCCTAGACACAGCGCAACCTATTTCTCACCTGAACAGTGAATTCTTCCTCATCAATATGCGACCGTGCGGCGAGGGCTCCACTATGCTACACTGGCCAAGTGTTTGACGGACGAAATCCAACCGCTGAGACGAGTGAGGCCATTACCATTTACGGGGCACGTGAGCATAATCTAAAAAATCTTTCTCTGAGTGTCCCCCGCGGCCAGTTTGTCGTGGTGACCGGCGTCAGCGGGTCAGGCAAAAGCACCCTCGCTTTTGACCTGCTCTTTGCCGAGGGACAGCGGCGGTTCCTGGATTCCATGAGCCTTTATGCCCGCCAATTCGTCGAGCAACTGTCCCGCCCGGATGTCGATCTCATTACCGGCATTCCGCCCACCGTCAGTATCGAGCAGCGCACCAGTCGCGGCGGTGGCAAGAGCACCGTGGCTACGGTTACGGAAATTTACCATTTTCTGAGATTGCTCTTCGCGCGGCTGGGCACGCAGTTTTGTCCTGATTGCCAGATTGCGGTCGAAGCCCAAACACGAGACGAACTTGGCCGGCAATTGCAAAGCGAAGTCCGAAAACGTGGCGAGCTTTTACTGCTCGCGCCCGTGGTAAAAAATCGGAAAGGCTTTCATACCGACGTGGCGGAATGGGCTGCCAGGCACGATTACGCCCAGATACGCGCCGACGGAAAAATTCATCCGGCAAGCGAACGGCTGCGGCTGGATCGTTTTCGCGAGCACAACGTCGAAATCGTTGTCGGGCGGCTCAAAACTGGACGTGCAGCCATTCGTGGAGCAGCAATGCCGGCTGTCGCAGCCGCCCAGCAACTCATTGATGAAACTCTCAAGCTCGGAAATGGGACGCTGCTTGCTCTGGATGATCGCGGCCAGGTTTCCGTGCATTCCACCGAGCGTTCCTGCCCCAAGTGTGGGCGGTCGTTCGAGCCGCTCGACCCGAAGAATTTCAGCTACAACTCCCCGCAGGGCTGGTGTCCACGTTGCCGCGGTTTTGGCGAATTGTTTTATTTGCCCGACGTTGATCGCGGCGCGCGGGCCGAGGCCATCGAAGAATCGTGGTTCGAATGGCAGGAAGGGAGCCGGGAGACTTGTCCTGAATGTGAAGGCGCGAGGCTTAACCCAGTCGCGCGAGCAGTCCGCTTGCGAATAGAAAAACTGAAATGGAAAATCGCAAACTGGGAATCTGGTCCGACCATCGACGCCTTTTCCCAAATGCCGGTCGAAACCGCCTATCAACTATTCCGCCGGCTCAAGCTCACTGGCCGCGCCGCAATCATCGCCCGCGACATTCTGCCGGAGATTCGCGAGCGGTTGAAATTTTTGTGCGAAGTCGGGCTCGGATACGTGCAGCTCGGCCGGGGCGTGCCCACCCTGTCCGGTGGCGAGGGTCAGCGCATCCGCCTGGCTGCGCAGCTCGGCTCAAACTTGAGCGGCGTACTTTATGTCCTCGACGAGCCCACCATCGGCCTTCACGCGCGCGATAACGAACAATTATTGGCCGCGCTGCAAAAGCTCAAAAACCGCGGCAACTCCGTCCTCGTCGTGGAACACGATGAAGAAACCATGCGCCGCGCCGATTACATCATTGACCTCGGCCCGGGCGCGGGCATTCACGGCGGTGAAGTCGTCGCCGCCGGGACGCTTCGCGAATTGCTGCGCCACCCCGAATCGATCACCGGCAAATGCCTGCGCTCGCACAAGAAGTATCCCGCCCGCGGACGACGCCGCCCCGTTGCCCCAGACTCGCCACTCGCGAGCGGACCGGCAGTCAGCGCCTGGCTCACGCTTCGCCATGCGCACAAGAACAATTTGAAAGACATCACTATTCGGTTTCCGCTTGGCCGGCTCATGCTGGTCACCGGCGTGAGCGGCTCAGGCAAGAGCACGCTGGTCCGCGAATGCCTGTTTCCGGCGCTCAGCGAGGCCCTCAAGAAGCGAAAAACGGCGCGCGGAAGATCAAACAACCGCTCTTCCGCCCTGACAGGCTTCGACAGCATCCAATCCGTCTATGAAGTCGATCAAGCCCCGATTGGCCGCACGCCTCGGTCCATTCCCGCGACGTACGTCGGTTTCTTCGACGTCATGCGCCAATTGTTCGCCCAGATTCCGGAGGCGAGGTTGCGCGGTTACTCACCCAGTCGATTTTCCTTCAACAGCGCTCAGGGCCGCTGTCCCGAATGCGAAGGCTCGGGTGCGATCAAGCTGGAGATGAATTTTCTGCCTCCTGCCTTCGTGCGCTGCGAGGTGTGTGGCGGCACCCGATTCAATCGTGAGACGCTGGACATCCAATTCAGCGGCAAGAATATTGCCCAGGTCCTCGAATTGTCCGTAGAGGAAGCGATGGATTTCTTCGCCAGCATTCCCAAAATAAAACGGCCGCTGCAAGCGCTCTGTGACACCGGTTTGGGCTATCTAAAACTTGGCCAGACCAGTCCCACGCTCAGCGGTGGCGAAGCCCAACGAGTCAAGCTGGTGACGCACCTCCTGACAGGCCTCAAAGAGCCGGATTTATTTGACCGTCTGCCCCGCCGCAATTTGTTCATTCTCGAAGAGCCAACCATCGGCTTGCACATGGCTGATGTCCAGAGGTTGGTGGACGTGCTGCAGCGGTTAGTGGATCTCGGCCACTCTGTCATCGTCATCGAGCACAATCTCGAAGTTATCGCTGAGGCCGATTGGGTGATTGATCTCGGCCCGGAGGGTGGCGCCGGGGGTGGGAATCTTGTGGCCGAAGGCACGCCTGAACAGATTGCAAAAACTCACGGCTCGCACACCGGACAGTACTTGCGTACGGTTCTCAGCAAAGCATGAGCGAACCGTACGAAGAATTGCTCCAGGGCGAGTCGGTGCTGCGCTTGCCGCCTGGCCCTCGCCATGAATTGATCTGCGCGCGCCTTCATGAATGCGTCCGCGCCGGGGTGGGGAACCTGGTCAGCACCCGGCTAATGCCGCAGCGCGCCGAAATTCTCCTCTCGCTCAATACTAAAGTTTGTCCTGATCTCGCGTTGGTTACCGCTTCCACCGGCAAACTCTGGCTGGCGGCCGAAGTCATCAGTTCGGACGATCACCGCACCGATACCGTCATCAAAAAAGAGGTTTACGAAGCGCTTAAAGTGCCGAGGCTTTGGATGATCGATCCGCGCTATGATAATATCGAGGTCTATCACGGCAGCCCCTATGGGTTGATGCTCAAAGCCATGTTGGCCGGACGCGAAATCCTCGCCGAGGAGCTGCTGCCCGAATTCCAATTGACCGTTTCGGACCTTTTTAAAATGCCCCTGCCCCAAAGCTGACCCGACAGTGACGGCGGGCGTCGGGGTCAGTCCTGCATTTTGGCATTTTTTTTAGTTCGGCCTTCAGGTTTCGGGCTTCGGATTTCGACCTTCGGATTTCGGACTTCCCGGGTGTTGGCGAAAAAAGTGAGGACTGACCCCGCGGCCGCCGTCACTAACCCACTATCGCTAATCACTTTCAGGCCCTTGACATTGAACGCAACCCGCTCCACGGTGTCTCATACCGAGTCCCATCAATCCAAA
>WNFR01006452.1_pt1 | contig 14175 bp, 14 predicted proteins | sample 5400221 | NCBI WGS metagenome assembly WNFR01 (sample SAMN13153357, study PRJNA577476) | soil metagenome | isolation source: 40 cm soil under Madrone tree | place: USA:California | collected 2016-06-14 | reverse complement strand
ACATGTAAGGCCAAGCATGTCGCCCTCCTTGGTTTGCTTGATTGTTTCCGCTTTTAAGCTTAACCAGTGGAGGGCTTCATTTCAAAGATCTCTAACTCTGTTTCCCGTGTTTTCCTGCTCACCCGTCACTTTTGAGTAATTAGTCAAAGACCATTATCGGTGGGTCTGAGGTTTGGACCTTTGCGAGGAGTTTCCAATCTTTGGCTCCGCCGCCCTATGTGCGGAAAAGCTCCGCCTTCCATCCTTTGCAAGCCGAACCAAATACGGCAATGCAACCTGACCTCTTAAATCCCCCAACGGCAGTATCGTTCAAATTTCCCAAACAACGTGAATATAAAATTTGACTCGAATGTAAACATTCCCGTTTCATCCAACCACTTTGCGGAATTCATCCGAAGCACGAATCTCAGTAACAGCCCCATTATTTGACCGTGTTGATGATATTTCAAACGTCCAAACTTCAGACAACCCCTTTGGGGTTGAATACAAACTGTGCTTCTTATCTGAACACGGAAAAGCCGGCGTAAACCATTTGCACGTCGACGTTGGGATTGACCGGCGATCTGCCACCATTGGAAAGATGCTTGTACTTGTAACCAATGGTAAACGCACGCCGCGATCCATTTATAATTTGAATTCCGCAGCTGAAATCCGCTGTGAACTTAAGCGGCCTGGCTCCCGCGGTGGGCACATCTTCACGAAAATAGAGAAAACCACCAGTTACGCCGCCGAACGGCTGGACACGGTGCTGCCGTCTGAAATTGAACTTCACTCCGATAGGCGAAAGACCGGCACCGTGAACGCTCTTCCGCATATTCTGCACCCCTGTGCCTGTTGGAACACGAGTGAATCTGTCGTTTGATAGTATCGCCAGCGGAACAGCATCGATGGTCCATTCGAAGGCCACCGACTCGCTTGCGGCGAAAACGCGACCGTAGCGCAATCCAACCTCTCCGAATACGGCGTCATGCGTTCTGCCGAATCGCGTCGTTGAGTTGGACGAGATATCACCCCAAACTCCGAATTCGTTCCAACGCGCCTGAATCCCTTCGCTGGAGGTCGTCGCCTGACTTTCCTCCGTTTGACAACGAAGCTCGCCTGCGGCGAGGGTGAAAAGAAGGCAACAGAAAATAAGGTTCCTCATTTCTAAACCTCACTCTGGTTTGAATAATGAAATCAGAAGGCAGAGCATTCAATATTTGTTGCAGTGGTGCGTCGAGAGGCGCGCAATTTACGGTCCCGTGCAGCAAATCCCGTTTGTCCGGTGTTATGGGCTCTGAATAAAGTTAAAGATCTTTGATTATTGGATGCAGCCTCGCAGGCGAGTGGTTGGTTGGAGGGACTTGTGTCGATCGGAGTAGGGATGGATGCATTCCATTCAAGTATAAGAACTGAGGTTCGATGGCAACCATCGGACGCAATTCAAAAAAAGCAGGCTAAAACAAATGACAGCCTAATTCTTATTTTCATAAAAACCCGCATTGCGGTAGGACGCATCCAGCAACTCGACCGGGTGTACTACCTCCAGTTTCATTCCGGCCAGCCGTGCACCTGCGCCGATTTGCATATGGCACCCGGGGTTTCCGGTTGCCAGCACGGCGGCGCCTGTCTTTTCTATGTGGGCTAGTTTGTCCTTAAGAATCTCCGAAGAAAGATCAGGCTCCAGCAGGTTGTAAACCCCCGCACCGCCGCAGCACATCTCAGCACCCTCAAGCGGCACTAGTTCCAGTCCAGGGATCGTCTTCATCATACTTAACGGCGCACTACCCGCATGTTGTCCATAGATAAGATGACAGGACGCATCGTATGTGACCTTCTGATCCCGCATTGAAGCACCCGAAACAATATCGTTGGACGCCAGTTGCTGGCTGACATCCCTGACCCGAGCCGAAAAAGCAACTGCGCGATCGGCATACTCGTGGTCGTGCTCAAGTAAGTGAGCATACGATACCAGCATCGCACCACAACCCCCCGCGTTCGTTATAATTGGCGACCCAGGCTCTGCCTCAAACGCCTCAATATTTCGCTTTGCCAGTTCACGCGCGCCGGCCAGATCTCCCGCATGCGCGTGTAGTGCACCACAACATCCCTGCCTCTGCGGCGACCGAACTGGATAGCCGTTCACTTCAAGTACGCGTCTTGTCGCCCGGTTTACCCGGCCGAACAAACCTTCCATTACACAGACCACTTCCTGCTCCAAACGTTCCGAAGCACAAATCGCAGCAACCGCTGCGGAACATTTGTCTTCTGTTGAGAGGTCAGCAGATCGCTCCGCGCGGCCTCGAGCAATTGCCCGTACTGCACTCCCGATGGACATGCCGGTTCGCAAGCCCTGCAACCCAGACAGCGATTGATATGATCGGTAAAAGTCGTCGAATTCAGAGCAAGCCGTTCTTCACGAACTGCGCGCATCAAATAAACCCGGCCGCGTGGACTGTCGTTCTCATCACCTGTTTGCACATACGTCGGACATGCCTGAAGACACAGACCACAATGTATGCATGCCAGAAGCTTTTCCTCCTCTGCCTCCAGCACACTCGCCATACATGACTCTGTTCCCGGACTAACCATCTTTTTGCCTTCCCTTCCCCTTCCCCCAGTTCTTCCTTCTCATGCCCAAAACCTCCCCGGACTCATCCCCCCCATCGGGTCAAGCTCCGTCTTTATTCGGCGCATTATTTTTTCACCGGCAAACTCTCCCCAGACGCCGACCGCCTCTTTTATCTCTGGCCGCGCGGTCTCCAACACCCAGCGGCCGCCATTCGCCTCGACCGATTTTTTCACAACCCTGATTCGCCGTTCCGCGTCTTCGTCGTCATCTTCGATCATTCGTATTCGTCCATCTCCCAGTCCTCCATGCCACATCCGAGGCAACGGACAATTTGAAATCAGCGAAGTCATACCGCGCAGAGTTAACTTTGCTCGCGAAATTGTCATATCCGCAAAGCGCAGCGGAAGTGCGGCAAGTGAATCCCATAACTCCTCGTCCGCGTCATTCAAAATCGTTTGAACCCCTCCGTCTTCGGCGCTAATAAGTTCCAGGGCTCTTGCTACTTGAAATTGAACGCTCTTGTCGTTTCCTGCGAATCGAATCATCAGCGCCGTGTCGCTGCCCGTAAACGATTTATCGACGAATCGCCCTATACCCGGTGATAGCAGTTCCAACGCGACCGGTCCGATATTGCTTTGAATTATTCGCTGGCCGATATTCAACAATGCTGCTGACTTGCCCTGCGCCACAACTGTGCACTGGCGCGCCGGAACGGGTCTCAGTTTAAAAGTTACGTCCAGTATCAGGCCCAGGGTTCCATAACTACCGGTGAACAGTTTGCACAGATCATAACCCGCGACGTTCTTTACGACGCGCCCACCGGACTTAATAACGCGACCGTCCGCCAGCAACACATGCATGCCGATTATTGAATTACGCGGAGCGCCATATCCAAGTGCCTGCGCCCCGCCAAGCCCCGTGGCGGCCAACCCTCCAATGGTGGCGGATCCATCATTCGGCGGGTCAAGCGCAAGCCATTGTCGTCCGCCGTTGATCAAATACCGATTGAATGAGGATAACGAGATTCCGGCCTCGGCTGTCGCGACCAAATCCGATGGCTCATATTCGATTATTCGCGCCATCCGTGATGTCTTTACAGCAATACACCGCGAGACATCAGTATGTCCGGCCCCGAGCCATGTTCCAGCGCCGGCCGGTATTATTGGCCAACCGTGCGAATTCGCCAGGCTGAACACTTCTTGCACTTCTGCAAGACTTGCTGGCTCCACTGTAAGTCCCGCTTGCAAATCGACATACTCACTGCCGACAATTCGCTCGATCTCAACTGCGGCCCGGTCTTTATCGAAATTGGTTTCAAACGAAAAATGGGGAGTTGACACCCCCACCGAAGTTTTAGCCAAATCGATATAGCCCCTTGCCGTTACAACCGGCAAGCTATTATCTACGAACCCAGCCGCCTGCTTCTCCACCTCATTTAGATTCGTGCTAAAACGACGACCTTCTCCGCAACCGCTCAGCATCGGAATAATTTTTTCGGGATTCAGCAGACCCGCCGGATCGAATGCCCTGCGGATCCCCAGCATCGCATCCATGTCATCCTCTGAGAAAACCAGAGGAAGATACTCGCGTTTATCCAGTCCTACTCCATGCTCGCCCGTGATTGTGCCGCCGGCACGCACACAGGTCTCAATCAGTTCCCTACCGGCCTCCTTCACCCGTTCGACTTCGCCCGGAATTCTCGAGTCGTAACAGATAAATGGGTGCAGGTTGCCATCCCCGGCGTGAAATACATTCGCTATCAGCAGGTTGTATTTCTTACCGAGCTGGAACAGTTCGCTAAGCACAAAAGGAAGTTTCGATCGCGGAACCACCGCGTCCTGCAGCATTAAATCCGGTGAGATTCGTCCCATCGCGCCGAAGGCTCCCTTACGCGCCGCCCAAAGCTTTTTGCGGGCATTTTCATCTTCGGCAACTTTTACAGTACGAGCGCCGTTCGCTATGCAAATTGCTTGTGCCTGGATCACATCATCCGCCAGGCCGGCTTCAATACCATCCAGCTCAATCAACAGTGCAGCGCTCGCGTCAGTTGGCAATCCTGCGGCAAACGCACTTGCTTCGACCGCCCTGATAATTGCGCCATCGATCATTTCAAGCGCAGCCGGAACCAGTCCTGCTGCAATAATAGCGGATACGGCTCGGCTCGCATTGTCTACTTCCAGAAAATCTGCAAGAAGAGTTCGAACGCTTTGCGGATTCGGCGACAGGCGTAAGGTCGCCTCAGTGCAGATCCCAAACGTGCCTTCAGAGCCAACGAACAATCCCAGGAGGTCGTATCCCGAACCTCCTTCCTCCGGAGACAGAAGCTCCACGACTTCTCCACCCTGCAGTATCACTCGCGCAGACAGGATGTGATCTACCGTCGTTCCGTACTTTAGGCAATGGATTCCGCCGGCGTTCTCCGCTATATTCCCGCCGATCGTGCAGGCAGCCTGGCTCGACGGATCAGGAGCGTAATACAACCCGTAACCCGCGGCGGCGCGTGAAACATGAGCATTGATAAAGCCTGTTTCAACCCGGGCAATCCTGTGTTCCGGGTCTATCATCAGCAGCTTTCGCATTCGAGCGAGTTCGATAACAACGCCGCTATTTAACGCGAGAGCGCCACCTGACAAGCCTGTGCCCGCGCCCCTCGGCGCTACAGGCACTTTGCTGCGCGCGAGTGCCCGAATAACCAGAGCAACCTCTTCCGTGGACTTTGGAAAGACCACAGCACGCGGCGCATACTTGTGCTGTGGCAAACCGTCGCACTCGTAAACGAGCAGTTCGTCTCGCTCACTCAGAACCGCACCTTTGCCGACAATTCCGATAAGCTCTTTAATTAGGGGATCCACTCTACCAAGGGTAAGACCAAACGCCCGTGAGGTCCAGCGCAACTACTTCTTACTAACATCTAACATCTTTACTAGCCTCTAGCCTCTAACCTCTGACCTCTAACCTCTGCTTTTTCTACTCCGCCGTTTCCACACGATTGCGTCCACGCTCCTTGGCGAAATAAAGCGCCATGTCGGCTCGCGCAATCATGTCATTGCCCGATTCGTGCTGATACATTTCCGCTGCACCGATGCTCAAAGTAAGGTGGAATCTCTTCTCGGCGCTTCCGAAAATCTGCTCTTCTGCAATTAGGCGGACTTTCTCAGCCAATGCACGAGCGCCAGCGAGGTTTGTCTCCGGCAACAATGCCAGGAACTCTTCTCCCCCATAACGAAAGATCACGTCCGATCTTCGTATCGCTTCGCCTAAAATTTGCGATACCTGTCTTATAGCCACGTCTCCCGTCGGGTGTCCAAATGAATCATTTACTAGCTTGAAATTATCCACGTCAAACATCAGGCAGGAAAACGGTCGGGAATACCTTCGCGCCTCCGCCATTTCGCGCGTCAGCGCCCGCTGTAAGCCGTAGCGATTGAAAAGTCCCGTCAGCGCGTCGGTCATCGCCCTTTCGTGTGCAACCTCCGCTTCTGCGATCGCTTCTTCCACAGTCGAACGAAGCCGGTCTCTTTCCTGTTTAATTCGCAGAGCAACATTCACGCGCGCCAGAAGTTCTTCCGCCTTAAACGGTTTGCTAATGTAATCGTTTGCCCCGAGCGCAAAGCCATTGACCTTCACCTCGGTTTCATCCCGGGCGGAAAGGAAGATGACTGGAATATCGCGGGTGTGCTCGTCATCCTTGATCAGCCTGCAGGCTTGCAGGCCATCGATTACAGGCATCATTACATCAAGCAGCACAAGGTCCGGGAGCCGCGATTTTGTCAAATCAACGGCTTCCTGTCCGTCTTCAGCTGTGATGACTCGATATCGCTCGCGCTCCAGCCGTCGCTGAATCAGCTTCCGGTTGATGGGCTCATCATCCGCGATAAGAATCAAAGGAGCTTCGGATTGGACGACCGATTTCACCGCTACAAGGGACGAATGCTCGATTGACATAAAGATTCCTGCTTGATCGAACTTCTGCACTTTGATGCGCCTTGCCCCGCACGGTGTTGGCTCTGTTCAACAAGATTTAATACCGCACGAATATTAGCAGACTAGATTGAAAACGCCCAAATTTTTCCTGGGCGAACTGTTTTTGATTGTTTTTTAACTCATTTTTACTTATAAAAACTAGTGCTCCGACAATCCAGAACAGAGCATAGAGGTTTCCCGCAACACAACGAATTCATTTCTGTAACAGATTCGTTGTGTTAAGCTTACAAATGTGTTTGAAGTATCCTGATTTGACGGAGTAGAACTGTGCGAAGACGGGATGGCGATGGGTGTCCGGTCTCGGGAGCACTACAGTTGATCGGCGATAAATGGACCATGTTGGTGGTACGAGACCTTTCCAATGGTCCAAAGCGAACCACTGAACTGCTCCTGGCCTTGCGACCAATAAGCAGTCGAACCCTGGTTGGCCGGCTTCGCGACATGGAACACGACCACCTGATCGACCGCCGAGAGTTCGGCGGAAGTCCGCCTCGCGTCGAATATGGTTTGACGGAACGTGGAAGGCTGCTACTGCCGCTCCTCGAGTCGCTTCGTGCACTTGGTGAAGCAATGGGCTGCGATACCTGTAGCGATCGAAAGCACGATTCCGGTAGAGTGTGCGCATCATGCCCCCTTGATAACTCCGACAGCTACGATAACTACGAACCCCCTCGATCTCAACCTCGTCAACGTGACGCTGACGACTCAATCATTTTGCTTTAACCTCCGGGGAATTTCCCTCCTATGCCCGTCCTCAAATGTCTTCTAATTCAAAACTCAAAATTCAAAATTATCTTTTCATTCCACCATATTCGAAACGATTTCCCCGTCCGGCAACATTAACGTGTGATGATCTGCGGAAACTATTTCGCCATCGCATGTAACCTCTTCCCCCGAAGGGTTCAAAACCGGTAGGTTGTCAAGAAACCGCTCCGCATCAATTGCCGCCATACATCCGGTTCCCGCAGCGGTAACTGCCTGCCGGTAGACCGAGTCCTGGGCGTCCCCACAAGCAAAAACACCTGGGATGTTTGTCGCCATCGACCGCCCGGCCGTACGAATATAACCTACCTCGTCCATATCCAGCTGTCCCACGAAAAGATCGGTGTTGGGTTTATGACCGATGGCAATAAAAACTCCTTCACATGGAAACTCATATTCGACATTCGTCTGCAGGTTTTTCAGACGTACGGCCGTGACGCCGGTTTCCGGCGAGCCGAGTATCTCTTCGACGGCTGTATCCCAGATAAAATCGATTTTATCGTTGCGAAAGGCCTTGTCCTGCATAATCTTTGACGCCCGTAGTGTATTTCGCCTATGGATGACCGTCACCCTTGAGCCGTATCGCGTCAGGAAATTCGCTTCTTCCATTGCTGTGTCGCCGCCGCCGACCACAACGATCTTTTTGCTCTTAAAGAAGAATCCGTCACAGGTCGCGCAGGCAGAAACCCCGTGCCCCCCAAGCCCCGCAGGCGACGGAGCCTCGCCCGGAATACCCAGCCATTTCGCCGAAGCGCCGGACGCAATTATCAACGTTTCAGCGACAATTGTGTCCTCTTCGGTTTCCATCACAAAAGGCCTCTGACTGAGGTCCACACTCGTAATCCATGTCGTCAGAAACTCGGTTCCAAACCGTTTCGCCTGTTCGCGAAATTCTTCCATCAGCTCAGGCCCCATTATCCCCTTCGAAAAACCCGGGTAATTCTCAACGTCCGTTGTAATCATCAATTGGCCGCCGGGTTGCGGACCTTCCAGCAACAAAGGTTTCAGGTCTGCGCGCGCCGCGTAAATCGCTGCAGTCAGGCCGGCAGGGCCTGAACCAATGATAACCACTTCTCTATGCAGTATCGGTTTCGTCATGGGGTATTGCTCTCTCCTGAGGTATAAGGATAATTGACCGCTTTTGGACACTAAATTACTCTACAGTATAGCCTTTTTGCTTCGCCGTATAGTATAACTAGTCCCGTAATAGTAGTCGAATAGGGGTTTTGTGACAGGTCGGTCCCGGGACTCTCCTTGCTTTGCCCACCCCGGGGCAGAAATAGTTCAAGCCCAATTGTCATATTTTGGTGTTGAATCGTTTGTTAAAAAGCTTGCTGATTCAGCATCCGTTCGACGTATAAATCGACGACTATCGTCTTCTCGGTGAGGGAATTGAGCGAATCCAACAGTATGGGCCAGCCATCACGGAAGATTGAGACTATCGCCGTGCTTGGCGCGGGCACAATGGGACACGGAATTACGCAGGTTGCCGCAGCCGCGGGCTACAAGGTGATCATGCGGGATATGGACATGAACGCCGTCGCCAGAGGCGTTCGATCCATTGAGGCCAATCTTGCAAAGGGAATCCAGCTTGGCAAGCTCACGGAAGAGGATCGCGATGACACGCTTCAGCGGATTCGGGGCACTGCAAAGCTCGAAGACACCCGCGAGGCCGATCTTTTCATCGAGGCTGCGCCTGAAAGGATGGAATTGAAGCAGGAAATCCTTCGAAGTGTCGAAGCTCTTTCCAATCGTGATTTCATTTTTGCTACCAACACATCTTCGCTGTCGATCTCAGAGATCGCAAGCGTGTCCAAAAAACCTGCTTCGGTTGTCGGACTACACTTTTTCAATCCTGTGCATCTGATGCGCTTGATTGAGATTGTGACCGGAAATGAAACCTCTGACGAGACCGTGGAAGTTGTTCGTCAGGTTGCACGGAGAATGAGAAAGGAACCGATCACCGTACGCGACGTTCCAGGATTTGCCTCGAGCAGACTTGGGATCACGCTCGGACTCGAGGCAATGCGGATGCTCGAACAAAACGTTGCCAGTGCAAAGGACATTGATACGGCGATGGAGCTTGGGTATAACCATCCGATGGGTCCGCTGAAGCTGAGCGATCTTATTGGTCTGGATGTCAGACTGGACATTGCAGAGTACCTTTACCGCGAGTTGAAATCTGAAACATTTCGACCTCCGCAAATACTTCAAAAAATGGTCAGTGAGGGAAAGGTAGGTAAGAAAAGTGGCGAAGGCTTCTATCGTTGGAATGATTAAGGAAAGGATATGCGCCGCTCTTTTTAGTTCTTGTATCATCTAGCGGCCAGTTCGAAATTTTATGAGCACGCCAAACCCCGATGAAAGGCGCTTTGCGTTGCGAATGGCGCTCCGCCTGCCAATTGTTGTGTCCGGGCGGACGGAAGACGGCTCTGCATGGAGCGAACCTACGGAAACCGACGATATTTCGACATCCGGGACACTGTTCCACCTAAACCAGAAAATCAATCGCGGTGACCGTCTTTATCTCAGAGCGCACAAACCCGACGGTTCGCCGATCGAGGTTACCGCCACCGTCATACGGATAGCTCCTGCGATATATGGAACCGCACGGATCGGCGTCGCGATCAACGAACCTTCAGAAAGCTGGCTGCGCCTTTTCGTGTCCTGGGTTGCGGACGAGCAACCGGCTGTACCCGACCCTGACGATGACGAAGTATTCTGAAATGCAAATCTGTATCTTCTTGTTTTTCTGGCGAGATATATCATTAGATAAGAAGGACTAAATTCGCACCTTTTTGAAATACTTTGACTTCGGCAATTCGAAATTCAAAATTCGTAATTCAAAATTTTTTAAGGGGGAACCTACGCTGATGTCGCAGACCTACGAAACACTTCTTGTCGAACGTCACGACGGGGTGGCATTCATCACGATCAACCGACCGGAAAAGCGAAACGCGTTGAACATAAAAACACGCGAAGAAGGAGCTGCTGCACTTGATCAATTAGCTGCTGACGATTCAGTACGTGTGGTGGTTTTTACGGGTGCGGGCGACAAGGCGTTTATAGCAGGTGCGGACATCGCGGAATTCGCGGGCAGGTCTGCCGTAGCCCAACGTGCTGTAATGTTGGAACGTTCGCTGTTCACCGCTATCGACAGCTTTCCAAAACCCGTGATCGCGATGATAAACGGATATTGCCTGGGTGGTGGTAACGAACTGGCCCTCGCTTGCGATATTCGAATTGCATCTGAAACCGCATCCTTCGGCCAGCCCGAAATCAACCTCGGAATCATTCCGGGTGGTGGTGGTACCCAGCGCCTTACCAGGCTCATAGGCGAAGGTAAGGCAATGGAGCTGATTCTTACAGGAGAGATCATCGACGCCAGGACGGCTTTTGCCCTTGGGCTTGTCAACATGATTGTTCCCCCGGCCGATCTCAAGGCTAAGACAATGGAGATGGCCAACCGAATTGCAGATAAGAGCCCGATTGCGCTTCGCATGGCAAAGGAAGCCGTGAAATTGGCGTCGCGTTCAAATCTCGACGAAGGCCTTCGCCGCGAGATCGATCTCTTTGCATTATGCTTTTCAAGCGAGGATAAGGACGAAGGCGTGAACGCTTTTCTCGAAAAGCGCAAGCCCGTGTTCCAGGGCAAATAACGATTTTGCCTGGTTGGTCTTTCGGCCTTGCATCCAATCCACGTGTTTCTGGTCCCCCTCGACTTCAGGCATGTTTCTTCGGGGTACTATATGCGCGTTCTTGTCTTTTTCGGCGGAGCTCTTGTCGCTGCAATAGGTGGGGTAATTCTCTACAGGACCCTGTTTGTCGAGCCTCCTGCTGGCTATGTTATAACCGAAACTCACGTGCGAGAGTTGCCCGACACGGTAAAGCTCATCGCTGGCAGCTTTCTGCTTCTGGCCGGAGCATTGGTCGCGTTTTTCTCGCTCAAACGCCTTAAATAATATTGGCACAAAAAAATCGTCGCCCGCACGATTGTTTGCGGCTTCGCCCACTCGACGAATCACAGCTCAACTTGAGTCGAATAAAGCAACGAGGGCACCTTTGCGCCCTCGTTGCTCTCCTGGCTTCAAGCCGACCCTTAGCTTGGCATCAGCACGGTTGTGTGCAAAGCCCAGGCTTTGCACACAAAATAATCCTCTACTCCAAAGCCTGGCTGGGAGCGCAAGCCACCCTGCCTGCATAACTAAAATCTAAATAGTCTCGCGCGCCAGCGCGCAGCCTTCACTAACCTCTAACCTCTAACCTCTAACCTCTAACATCTGCCTTTCTATTTCTTTGGCTGTGTCGCAACTACTTTGTCCTGGATCTGCTTGTACGTAGCCTCAGGAACAATCTTCTTGCTGACCAGCTCGTCCTTCCGCTTGTAGGGACGTCCGGCGATGATCTTCGCCGCATAAGCGTCACCGACTCCCGGAAGCGCTGTTAGCTGCTCCCTGGTTGCGGTATTCAAATCCACTAACACTCCGCTTGGCGATTTATTCGCCTGTGCGGTGTTTGCATTTGAACTGCCGGCAGCAGTTCTGTTGCTGTTGGTCCCCACATTCGACGCTGAGTTAGTGGACGCCGCTCCATTCACATTACCTGGCGAAGCCGGAATTGTCGCGTTCGCGGCCCTGGTCGAATTTGCATTCGACGTGTTCCTGTTCATACCGGCGATGTTGGAATTTGTGGTTCCGGAGTTTGTATCCCCTGCGCCTTTGCACGCACCCCACAAAACCACCATGCCCAAAATCGCAAACAAATAAGTCATTTTACGCATATGGGCCTCCAATAATTGGATTCTGTCTGTAGAGAGATTTAAGAATACTATAGTTACAGTCCCATAACCTTTACATTTTGGCGATAAATGTAGGTTATGCGCTTACCTTCACCGAAGGTGTTGCGCCTCCCGGCAGTTCGATTGATCGCAATCCCCCGCTTGGACGTGGTCCGTCCCTATCCCCAAATAGTTGACTGTTGAATAACTGCTATGAAGGTTTCGCGACGCATAATTGGCTGCCCTAAATTGCGAACAGGCGCGTCAGCCTTGGGGGCCTCGCGCCTGTTCAAATGTGGTCACTGTCCTCACCCCAGCAACCACTTAGGCGGAAAGATTCACCAACCGCCTGATTAATAAAACTATACGCGAAAGTTGGCACAAGGTGCAACCCCGCGGCGTATCTGGCGTTAATTTGTTAAAGGTAGTATTGTATTGAAGCCTTATCCCAGCGAAGAGCTGGGCGGATTGGTTACGCCGCCCGCTTCCCCTCACTCTCAACCTGATAAATTTGAGAATTTCCGGCCCTCACCGGGGGGGCGAAATCGATTTGGAGGACAACGTATTATGCCTGAGTTGCGCGGCAAACAAGCAACTCCTGAGACAAAGGAAGAGTGGGAGAGAGCATATGCTATCTACAGAGAGTCACCAGGGGCTCCACACGACAAGAAATTAGATCGAACTGAGCGGATAAACTATGTCGCCAGGGAATTGAACCTGACTCGCAAGCAGGCAAAGCGAAGAATCAGGAACTACGAAGCTTGGCAGCGTAATGTCAAAAAGGGACTCGTTTCTCCTTAAGCATTAGTAAACAAGCGGTTAAATCAGGTGGGTGATCACGGAGCCAGGGATGGCGAGCGATCGCCCCCTGTCTTGTCGACTCTAGTTGGATTTATGTCCCTTTGTAGCTCTGCCGCTCGGAACAGCAATTCGCCAAGTTCGAACGAGTCCCTTATTTTGATCGTCTGAAACTTGCCCCTGAATTCGAGATTGCCGTTTCCAACCAGAACAGCCAGGCCCACTCCGTCCAGAAAACGGTCAAGTTCTGTGTCACCCGCGCCCAATGAATGCCCCAGATCGACCGACAGAGCCTCGGCCATTTTCTGTGCGCCGAACAGTTTGTCGACACCCTTACGCGTAAAAAAACTGTTGCGCTTCGTGTGCTGATAGGCCATAAGCTGATCTTCTGCCACGTCGATCAGCAGAAATATCATACAGATATCTTCCGATAGCATCTGTTCGCGCAGTTTCTGAAATTCAACAGCGGTGACGGACGACGCGCTCGTGTATTTTTCCTTAACTGGGATGACCTTCTCTGGAATCGGCGTCCAAATCACCTCACCGATGCGCCAGTCTCTTGGATAATAGAAAACAAGGACATCTTTGATGCCGCCGGCTAAGAGCGCTTCGACACCCCGCAGCGCATCGTCAATCTCTTCTGCCGAGAGTGGAAATGCCGCTATTTCCTCAAACCCCAGTTCATCCTGATCCGACTTTGTGACATAACCCAGCAGGCTGCCGTTTAGCGTTACCGTAGGGACCGGAATATTTGCAACCGCATACCATTCGCGCCCAAACGTCCGCAAAACTGAAAGGGGAAACCGCAAAGAATTAAGAATTAATGGCCGCCCAAGATCCGACAGATGTTTTAGTCCAAACTCAACGGGTTCCGGAATGACAATCCTGCCTTGAAACTCGTGGACCGCGGTACCGTCCAGGTCAGTCACCACCGCGCCCCGACTTGCGAACGATGATTCCAACACAAACTGCCTTAGCTGATCGTTAACAACTTCACTCAAAGCCACCCCAACACCCCCTTTTCCCTGGGAGCGCAGGCATCCTGCCTGCTGTAATTAAAACGATTCGCGCGCCAGCGCGCAGCCTTCACTAACCTCCAACCTCTAACATCTAACCTCTGCCTTCCCCATCCTGCCTGCTGTAACTAAAAATATTCGCGCGTCAGCGCGCAGCCTTCACTAGCCTCTAACCTCTGACATCTAACCTCTGCTTTTCTCACGGCGTGCACACCTTACACGACCTATACCCCGCAGATTCCGCATCCACGCGTGAAATGAACCCCACTCGATTACTGGCAGCGATT
>WNFR01004593.1_pt1 | contig 14176 bp, 12 predicted proteins | sample 5400221 | NCBI WGS metagenome assembly WNFR01 (sample SAMN13153357, study PRJNA577476) | soil metagenome | isolation source: 40 cm soil under Madrone tree | place: USA:California | collected 2016-06-14 | reverse complement strand
GCGCGCGTGCGGGCCAGCGTAAATTATCTGTCGTTCCGGCGACATTGGAGATCGATCATTCCCGCTAATTACCGGTTGGCCCGTCAGCAGCCTCAGCTCTACTTCAGATGCCTGGGTCGAGCAGCGGGCTATTTTCGCTGGGGCGCTCTCAAACATTTTTTGGAAGCGGCTTATCTGACAGAACTGCTGCGCCAGGAACCTGTGGTGCGTCTCCATGCGCATTTCGCGACCGCCCCAGGGTTAGTGGCCATGTTCGCGCACTGGCTTAGTGGCATTCGGTATTCCTTCACCGCGCACGCACGGGACATATACGTGGATCAAAAGCCCAGGATTCTTCGCGCCGAGATAAAATTCGCGGATGCGGTTGTGACAGTGAGCGAATACAACCGACGTTACCTTTCCACTAAGATTTGCCCCAGCGCCAACGGCAAGGTTCGTTGCATCTATAACGGGCTGGATCTGCGTGATTTCAGCTTCCAGTTGCCCCGCGCTTCACAGCTCGAGCCGCCCATGATCCTTTCCGTCGGCAGACTAATCGAGAAGAAAGGCTTGGTCGACCTACTGTTAGCGTGCGAGCTTCTTCGCCGACGAGGGCGGCCCTTTCAGGTAGAGATCATCGGAACTGGTCCGTGGGAGGGCTTGCTGAAAGCTCAAGCAAAGCGCCTGGGTCTGACGGCGAACGTCAAGTTCCTTGGTGCACAGCCGCAAGAAGTGGTTCGCATGGCCTTCCACCGCGCTACCGTCTTTGCCCTTCCGTGCATAATCAGCGGCAAGGGCGACCGGGACGGCATCCCGACGGTATTGATGGAAGCCATGGCTAGTGGAACGCCAGTCGTCTCGACTTCGATATCGGGCATTCCTGAGTTGATCGAATCCGGGAAGGATGGCCTTCTCGTTCCACCCAACAATGTTTCACTACTGGCTGACGCTCTAGACCAGCTTTTGAACGCGCCCGAGCTACGGGAAAACCTGGCCCGTGCTGCTCGAGCCAAGATGGAGGCGCGCTTTTCTATTGAGGAAAGCGCCAAGGAATTGCGGGCCCTTTTTGAAAACGGAGTCAGCCCGTGAGAATCCTTTACCTCTGCACCGATCCCGGTATTGATTTGATGAGCCAAGGCGGTGGTTCAATTCACATCCGAGCGTTCGTGAGCGCTCTCAGGCGCCTAAACCATGAAGTGACCGTTACGTGTCATGCTGCGTCGAACGAAAGTACGGGTGCACGTAACGGGACCCGGGATTTGGTCCCTTTGCGCCTTGGAGAGTGGAATCGTGCCCTGGCGCGCAGCATTCGCGGCGCCAATCGTCTCGCGGGAAGCAGGGGGCGTCACCATCCGGATCTCGTTCGCGGCTTGCACAATCTCACCGCCTTCAGGCTCGCCGCGCGCGATGTTCGCGCGCATCGCCCCAACTTTATCTACGAGCGCTACAGCCTTTGGGGCGTGACAGGCCTCTGGTTAGCTAGAAAGTATTCTCTTCCGCTGGTCCTTGAAGTGAACGCACCTCTTGCTTACGAACAAAAGCAGTACCGAGGGCTGACCTTCTCCTCATTGGCAAAGTGGACCGAAAGGATGGTCTGGTGCGGCGCCGATCTCGTCGTTGTAGTCTCCGAATCGCTCCGCCGGCACTTGCAAGAAGCCGGCGTGCGGCCCGAGCGCATCCGCGTACTGCCGAACGCGGTGGATACCGACCTCTTCCACAACCGACTTGATGGAGAACCGGTGCGGAAGCGATTTCGCTTGGAGGGCCGCTTTGTCGTGGGTTTTGTTGGAACATTCAAGCCATGGCACGGAGCGGATCTGCTCCTGGAGGCGTTTCATCGGCTTTATGAGACCGATCCTGACATGCACCTCCTCCTTGTCGGAGGCGGGCCGTTGCGGGAGTCATTGGAAAACAAAATCCAGGAAGCGGGCTTAAACGGAGCAGTAACATTTGCGGGCAGGGTGACTCATGAGGAGGTGCCTCTTTACTTGGCTGCGATGGATGCCGCCGTAGCGCCGTATCCAGATTTGACCGAGTTCTACTATTCTCCTCTGAAGCTCTTTGAATATATGGCTGCCGACCGAGCCGTTGTGGCCAGCCGTATTGGGCAAGTGGCTCAACTCCTCGTGGATGGAGAAACGGGCCTTCTGTTCGGGCCCGGAGATGTTGGGGATCTGGTTCGTTGCATTCGACGATTGCGAGAGGATTCCGAGCTGCGCCTAGCTCTAGGTAAAGAGGCTGGCAGGGTCAGCCGGAGTTACACCTGGGACAAGAATGCGGCTCAGGTGATCAATTGGGTCGAGCCTTTGACAAGCCGCTGGCAACAGTCGTTTTTGCGGGAGGTAAAAGGCGTTGTCTGAAACTCTCCAGCGCGCACAGCTTCCGGAAATCTCGAGTCTGCCGACAATTCTGGATCCGGCGGAGTTGAGCAAGCATTTTGAAGGGATTTCAATTCCGGGAGTGGAGCTGAGCCGCCCCGGCCGTGTGCAAGCTAGCGTGCTGAAGCTGCATTCGGGCAGACGCTGCACAGTGGACATCCGCCTGCAAACGAGCTGTGGTTGGTACGAGCTGGTGGGCAAAATCTATTCGACTGACCGCTCTGACGTTTATCGGGCAATGCAGGCAATCCAGCGCGCGGGGTTTGCGAGGCACGCGGAGTTCTCAATTCCCCAGCCGGTGGCTTATCTCCAGCCGCTTCAGCTCTTACTGCAAGAGAAAGTAGCAGGTCCGATCGCAACCAAGTTTTTCTTGACCGCGGATGAACGCGCTCACATGGAAGCAGCTGAGAGGTGCGGACGCTGGCTGGCGCATTTCCACTTTGTAGCTCCAAAGATCGGGCCGGTTCGCGAGCCTGGCATTCAAATGGCGTCCTTGGAGCGATGGTCTCGTCGGATCGGCCGACTAGGTCAACCGTTCGCCGACAAAACCGCACAGCTTCTCAAGGGGCTAGAAAATTCCCCCTTCACTCAGAGCGGCATGGAGAAGTGTGCTAGCCATGGGAGCTACGGTCCGGCCCAAGTGATCCTCGCCAAAGACAGAAACGTGGCCTTTGACTGGGACAGTTATGGCGTCGCCGAGCCAGCCCGGGACGTTGCAAGCTTTATTGTCGCGGTGCGGCGGCTCGCCTTAGGGCGGCTCGGCTCAATCCACGCACGAGATTCAGCGGCCGAGACATTCAAGAGAGCGTACTTGGCCAGCGGCGGCGCGAACGTCGAAGCGCGCCTTCCATTTCACCAAGCAGCAGCCTTCCTCCAGCTTGCAAAATATAACCTCTATCACCGAGTACCAGGTTGGGAGAAGAAACTGGAGGCCATGCTCGATGAAGGCCTGCGGATTTTGGAACAGGAGGCATGATCCCGTGCCCGAGATAGCAAGGTTCCCGATAAGGCGCACCGCAGGGGCTGAAGGCTTATGACTTGGGACGAACAGTGGACTGAGACGAAGACAATCGAAAAGTGGTTGAAGCCAGCTGAAATGGTGGTGCAGCTAGCCCACACCCTGAAGACTCAGGGCTTCAAGAGGGCGTTTGATCTGGGATGCGGAGTCGGAAGGCACGTTATCTTGCTGGCCAGAGAAGGCTACGAGGTGTACGCGTCTGACTTCTCCGAGCCCGCTGTTCAGTATTGCCAGGAGTGGCTTTGCCGAGAAGGACTAACCGGAATAGTTATCCAGAAGGATATGACTGAGATCCCTTATCCGGACGGTTTCTTCGATTTGGTGATCGCGTACAACGTCATTTACCACACGACGTTTGGCGGAATGAAAGATCTGGTGCAGACCGTCCACCGCAAGCTCCGGCCGGGAGGACATCTGTTCGTCACTTTGAAATCGACCGAAGGCTGGCTTTATGGGCAGGGCGTGGAGATCGAAAAGAACACTTTTTTGCGGCCCGGGAAGGGAGTGCCGGTCCACTTTTCTACAGAGGACGAAATCGAAACTCTTTTTAGGGATTTCGATCTCGTGGAGAAGAAATATTGCTGTTACGTGGCTAAGGCATCGCAGAAGCGGCATGCTTCATGGAAAGTGGTTCTGAGAAAGAACAGTAACACCGTTTAACCTGGCGAACGATTCCATTGAGAAGGTGGCTGATCGAGATATGCACATCCTGCTGAAGCTAGCTCGTTTCCTCAAACCCTATCGCTTTTACTTGGCGGGTGCCGTTCTTGCGGCTTTGGCGGAGATCGCTGCGGACCTTTTTCAGCCGTGGCCTTTGAAGTTCATAATTGACAACATTCTTAAGAAGCGTCCTCTTCCCGGAGGACTCGAACGGTACGTTGGGCCCATTTTCGGGACGAGTGACATTGGGATTTTGTATTTCGCCTTGTTCTCTATAGTGGCCATCGCTTGCCTTGGAGCGGTGGCCTCCTTCACTCAGGACTATTTGATGCCGCGCATCGGTCACTGGGTCATGCACGATCTGCGCCGCCAGCTTTATTGGCATATACAAGGCCTTTCGCTCTCCTATCACAATGAGCAGCGGCTCGGCGACCTGATGGGCACATTGACCGGCGACATCCATGCTGCCCGAGAGCTGATAGAGTCGGCGCTGCTCGGTCTCTTGATCAACAGCTTGGCGCTTGGCGGAATGATTTTCATCGTTTTTTCCATGGATTGGCGTTTCGCCCTTATCGCTTTGAGCATCGCTCCCGCACTGTTCGTCCTTGTTTTTCGGTATACCCGGCGTGTGAAGCAGCTCTCGCGGGATGTGCGGCGTCGCGAGGGAAAGGTTGCCTCGATCGCGCAGGAGGTACTTTCCTCTATCCGCGTTGTTCAGGCATTTACCCGCGAAGAGTACGAGCAGGCTCGCTTCGAGCGCGAGAACCTCGAACGGATCTCGGCTGGCATTGAGGTACGCACGCTGCAGGCCAAGCTGAAATCGCTGGTCGGACTTGTGGTGGCAGTAGGTACGGTGCTCGTGCTTTGGCATGGGGTTCGTCAGGTGCTACTTGGGCACCTTATGCCAGGGACCCTTCTCGTGCTCCTCGCCTATCTCAGCCGACTTTACAGACCGATGCGCGACCTTTCCAAACAATCGGAGATTTTGAATCGGGCGCAGGCGGGCCTGGAACGAGTCTTCGGTCTGCTTGAAACCGAGCGAACGGTACAGGATTTGCCCGGCGCTAGAATCGCGCCGCCGCTGAAGGGCAAGATTGAGTTCGACCACGTCGGATACGCATACTGTCCCGGGAAGCCTGTCTTGGATGATGTTTGCTTTAGAGCGGAGCCGGGGCAGGTTCTGGGCGTCGTGGGCTCAACCGGCGCGGGGAAAACAACGCTTCTCAGTCTGATTCCACGCTTCCACGATCCGGATCGAGGCTCAATACTGATTGACGGCCGCGATATTAGGAGCTACACGCTGGCATCCTTCCGCAGCCAAATGAGCCTCGTGTTGCAAGAAACCGTACTGTTTTATGGCACCGTGCGCGAGAACATCGCGTATGGCCGGCCCGAAACGACTCTCGACGAAATCGTCGCTGCGTCAGTGGCAGCCAATGCGCAGGAGTTCATCGAGAGATTGCCCGAAGGCTACGAAACGCTGATCGGCGAGCGCGGAGCGACACTCTCGGGCGGCCAGAGGCAACGGCTCGCTATTGCCAGGGCCATGATACGCAACGCACCCATCATTTTGCTCGACGAACCCACCACTGGTCTCGATGCCACTTCTGAGGCTTTGGTGATGGAAGGCCTGGCTCGCCTGATCGCCGGGCGTACAGCCATCATCATTGCGCACCGCCTGTCCACCGTGAGCCGCTGCGACGCCATACTCGTCCTCGAAGGAGGCAGGATTGTTGAAACGGGGACGCATCAGCAACTTCTCGGCGCCCGAGGGCGCTATGCCGAGCTCTACGAAGTTCAGTTTCGTGGACAGGCTGCCACGTTTCGTACGGACAGCTCATTAAGAACGACGTGAGTCGGGAAATGACCCTGAAGACGGTGAAACATACGACGGGCGTACCTGAGGCAGTTCCGACCGATCCGGCCCTTCCGGGTTTGAGCCTTTTTATACGGCCGGCTGAGCTTATGGGAGTTCTCTCCTCTTTGTTGACAAATTGGCTGGGTGCGAATCGGCTAATTCTAGACAGCCGCGTGAAACTCCGCCGACATGTACCCGGCAAGCGGTGCATCTTGGCATTGGAGCTTACTGTCGAGTCCAAAGAAAGCGGCGAGGCCGAATGCCGGAAGCTGATCGGCAAGGTTTATGGAAACGATCAAGGCAAAAAATCCTATGACACGCTCCGGGAATTGCGGGATCAAGGTTTTGGGGACGGACGGCTCACGGTGAGTGAACCCCTTGCCTACGATCCACACCGGCAACTTCTTCTTTTGAATCTTTCTCAAGGCGAGCTGCTCAGAAATCTCATTCTGGCCCAATCAGATCTCGAGGGGGCCCTGGAAGGCGCATCTGAATGGCTGGCGAAGCTGCATGGCTGCAAAGTCACCGATTGTCGTCACTACACTTTGCAAGATCATCTGGGCAAACTACGTGTTCGCCAACTGGCCATCGAGCAAGTCTCGCTCAACGCGGCTTTGTCGTTTGGGGCTGTTCTGGCGCGAATTGAAAGTCGCCTCAACAACATAACTGAACAACTCCTACCCGGCCCTACGCACCATGATTTCTCCCCGGATCATCTGCTCGTGGATGAGAATCGCTTCACCGGATTGGATTTCGATGAATTCCGCCGGTACGATCCACTCTTCGATGTGGCTCATTTTATGGCTCATGTTGGATATCTCGGGCTGCTGCATTCCGGCTCTCTACATCGCTTCAATGCACTGGCGGAGCGCTTCTTGGCCGCATATCGGCGGTGTGCGCCGAATCAATCGTTCGGACGCTTGGAACTTTATCTCGCACTCGCATATCTGAAATTGGCCCAGATCGTGGCCTTGGTCACACGGCCGGCCGATTGGCAGGAGATGACGAACACCCTTTTGGCGGAAGCTTACCGATTTTCTCAGGAGAAGTGATGTTCGAACGCTTTCGGTCGGTTCTCGAATCTGATCCGGTCCGTCACCTCCTCGTGTTGATACTGGGGTTGACGTGTTTCGCCCACCAGGCCGCAGCGCAGGCTGTGACATCTTTGAGGGGCGTGGTGAAAGACCCGAGCAGCGCCGCTGTGCCCGGAGCAAACCTCATCCTAATCAACAAGGCGACAGGCGAAAATCGCACAGAAATATCCGATAGCAATGGCCGCTTCATCTTTGAAAATGTTCTCCCTGGCGATTACACATTGAGGGCCCAGGCAGAGGAGTTTCGCATTCACGAGACGGATATCACCATCGGCGCGGAATCGCTCGAAATCATTGTCAAAATGAAAATTGCCCCCGAGGAACAGCAAATCACCGTGACGGGGACTCAGGATCATGTCCTGCCCCAAAATAATGCGGACGCAGTGAAAGTCAATGATCGACTTATCCGGGAGCTTCCAACGGAGAGCCAGGACATAGTGCCTCTCCTGAGCAATTTCCTATCTCCGGGAGCCGTCGGAGCGGAAGGAGTGTCTCTCGTCGTTGACGGGGTCGAAGTCAATGAATTGGACACCCCCACCTGGTCCATCAAGGATGTCACGATCAACCAGAACCCTTATTCAGCCGAATTCCGACGGCCGGGCAAGTCGCGCATTGAAGTCACGACAAGGCAGCCCTCCCGCAGATATTTCCACGGCGGTATTTCTTACTATGCGCGAAATTCGGCGTTGGATGCCCGGAACTTCTTTGCTCTAGAGAAGCCCGATCTGAACCGCCGGCTCTGGGAAGGAGGTCTGAGCGGTCCCTTGGCTGGGAGAGCCGCCACTTTCTTTTTGAGCGGTTCGCACTTAGAAGATGATAGAGACATGGTGGTGAATGCTTTCACCCCTACCGGCCAGGTCGTCAAGAACGTTCCAACCCACCAGGACCGCACCAATCTTCTTGGGCGCCTCGACATTTATGCGAACAAAGTTCATACGATCACAGCACTTTACACATTCAATTTGCAAAACGGTCGTAATCAGGGCGTAAGCGGTTTTTTTCTTCCTGAGCAAGGAAGCGCAGGCCAGGAGCATCTTCACAGGATTGAAATGTCCGATCAGGCTGTTGTTTCCGGTAATTTACTGAATATATTGCGCCTCGTGGTCAAACGGAAAACGCAGAGTGCAGGCGCTCCTGCGGACATGCCCAAAATAGTGGTCAATGGCGCATTCACTGATGGGCCATCCTCGACATTTCGCAGAGATCGAGAGACAGTCGCAGAGTTGGACGACACAGTAAGCTACTCCCGCGGAATGCACACCTTTCGTTTTGGAGGAACGTCTCGCGCAAAAATCCTAAACATCTTTGGCGCATCCAATTTTGCAGGAACTTTTGAATTCGCGAGCCTCGCTGACTTCAACAATCAAGTGCCGTATGTGTTCCGAATGAACCAAGGCCAGCCGAATGCTTCCTTCGTCGAATACGAAGCAAACGGGTTTTTGCAGGATGAGCTCCGGCTTCGGCCTGATTTCAGCCTGCTCCTGGGGCTCCGTTACGACTGGCAGTCCGCACTCGATGATCGCAAGGATTTCGCTCCCCGGATCGCACTCGCATTCGCGCCCGGGAAACAAAAGACTGTGCTACGCGCCGGTGCTGGAATGTTTTACGACCGCCTGCCTGAGTCTGCTATCGAGCGCGCCGCGCTTTTCGAGGGTCTGAGAATGCAAGAAGTTGTGATTCTCAATCCTCCGTATCCGGATCCATTCGCGACAGGAGCGAATCCACCGCCCAGTTTTTTCCGCCTTACTCCAAACATCCGCGCCCCTTATCTCCTGGATGCGACCTTAGGGATTGAACAGCAGCTCTGGCGAGGGGTGGAGCTCACGGTGGAGGGGCAAACCTTGCGCGCGGTGCACCTGTTGCGCTCACGCAACGTCAACGCGCCACTGCCGCTGACAGGTCTACCGCCTGATCCCAATTTCACCAACATTGATCAACTCGAGTCCTCCGCGACACTGCGAGGAAACGCTCTCAACGTCTCCTTTCGCGGGCAGATCGGCAAGCGCTTCCACGGAATGGCCCAGTACACATTTTCGCACACGATTAACGATACCTCGGGAGTCCTTTCCTTGCCGGCAAACAATTATGACCTGCGGCCGGAAAGAGGCCGTGCCGATTTTGACCGGCGACACCGGTTCAGTTTCTTCGGCTCGCTCAACTTACCAGCGGGCTTCCGGTTGGGCGCAGTTCTAGCGGTGTCCACTGCCGCGCCATTCAACATTACAACCGGAGCCGACGACAACCACGACAGCGTGGCCACGGATCGTCCGCCGAGTCTGGGACGGAACACGGGTCAGGGCCCGGATCTTCTGCAGTTGGATTTGCGCTTCGGCAAATCGTTCCGTTTTCCCCGACCAGCTAACCGCGAACGCACTTCCAGAAATCTCGAATTCAACGTGGATGCGTTCAACGTCTTGAATCGGACGAATTTCAATAATTTCGTGGGAGTTCAGACCTCGCCGTTCTTCGGACGCGCAAATTCCGCGCTCCCAGCGAGGATGATCCAACTGTCAACTCGCTACCATTTCTGACGCACTGCGGCGCCTTGCCCACGCAAACGACGGTTTCAGAGACAGCGTCACGCGTGCGCGCGGGGTTTTGTTGCGAAATCCTTATCAAGCGAATCTAGTGTGGCGAGCAGGAAAGAGTTCCTACCAAAGACCGTCCACCGGGCATCGCAGTCACATTATTGGAAGTTGCCGGCGCTGTCGCCGAGGTTTGAGTTGCCCTCTAAAAATTGGATATTCGCGACGTCCGCGGCGTGCGGGCCTGTGTAGCGAAGGATCAAAAGCCCGTTCCGGATGTCAATAACGTAGATGAAAAAATCGCGAGCGTGATTTTATCCGGTGCGTGTGATCGAGACTCAACCCGCCGGCAGGAATGACGCAATGGACATGAGGGTGCAGACCGAGCTTTTGGTTCCAAGTGTGCAGCACGCTGAAGAAACCAATTTCCGCGCCAAGGTGTCGCGGATCACAAGCGACCTCGAGAAGCGTTTCGGCGCTGGCCCGGAGCAACAGGCCATAGATGAGCTTCTTGTTCTGTAACGCCAAGGGCGCTAATGGCGCAGGGAGTGTGAAGACGACATGGACGTAGCGCGTCGGGAGAAGCTCCTTTTGACGCGCGGCGATCCAGCGATCGCGTGCCGCCGTCTGACACTTCGGGCAGTGGCGATTGCGGCAGCTAATGGAGAGCTCTCCATTACATGTATTATGGGGAGTTTTTTCTAATGGGGAGTGGAGCGCGGGAATCTGCGCAGGGCGGCCTTTTCGAACAGGGTTGGGCGGGCGGCGACTCACCATAACTTCGGGGGCTTTGCTACGTTGATGCGGCCATTCATGGCCAATGCTCAACAAGGAGAGCCCATGCTAGAAAAATACTTCTCCGCGCCCAAGACGCTGAGACGCTTGCGGAGTGGAATCAGTGGACCACACATAGACGCGTTCGCAGATGACCTCGAACGCGAAGGATACGCTCTGGCCAGCGCCGTTCGATACATTCGAGCCGCCGCCCATCTCGGCTGCTTCGTTCAACGGAGAGGCGGCGTTCTGGCAGAGATCGATTTCAACACGCTTCATGCTTTTGTTGGCCATCTTCGCCGTTGCCGGTGCCCTCACTTCAAGAGAGCAAAGATCGCCTATCACGCACGTTTTGGAGTGAAGCTTTTCCATCGACGCCTGGTGGGCTGCGGAATCTGCCCGAGTGAATCGGTTCGAGGCGAGAACGCCGATCCAGCTCTTGTCACTGCCTTCCGCAATTGGTTTCAAACGCATCGCGGGGTGAAGCCGCCAACGCTTCGGCTGTACGCTCGCGGCGCCGCGGAGTTGCTCCAGGCCCTCGGCGAGGATGTCGGTCAGTGGACTGCGCATGCCGTACGCAACTTTCTTCTACAACGTGCCAGCCAATGTGGAGCTCCGACCACACAGAAGCTGGTTACCTCCCTCCGGGCGTTTCTGCGGTATCTCAACTTCCTTGGTGAATCCCGTGACGATCTCGCCCTCGCGATCCCCGCTGTCGCTCACTGGCGGCTGGCCAGGCTCCCACGCTGTCTATCCGCGGAAGAAGTGAACCGTCTCATCGCCGCCTGTGATGGTGCAGATCCCGGACGTCTTCGTGACCAGGCGATTGTACTCATGTTGGTGAGATTAGGATTGCGCGCCGGAGACGTAGCGCAGCTGCGTCTCACGGACATCGATTGGAATGGCGGCACACTGCAAGTGATAGGGAAAGGACGATACCAGGTACGGCTACCGCTTCCGCAGGATGTCGGCGACGCGGTGCTCCGCTATCTGGAATGGCGGCCCACGAACATCGATACGGATCACGTGTTTGTTCGAAGCATCGCTCCTTACAGACCCTTCGCCTCCGGAGATGGTGTCTCGTCCGTGGTGAGACACGCTCTCAAACGCGCCAGCATCGAAGCTCCTGCCAAGGGTGCCCACCTGCTGCGTCACACCGCCGCCACTGAAATGTTGCGGAATGGTGTGCCCTTGGATCAGGCCGGCCTCGTCCTTCGTCACCGCAGCATCGACATGACCGCCTACTACGCCAAGGCGGATGTCGCGCTACTCAAACAGATCGCTCAGCCGTGGCCGGGGGTGATTCGATGATCAAGGCTGTCGAAACCTATCTTGCCGTGCGGCGTGCCGTCGGCTTCACTCTCAGCAATACCGAATATCTCCTCCGCAGCTTTGCAGGGTTCGCGACCGATCAAAAGGAAACGTATATCCGCACAGCAACAGCCATTCACTGGGCCAGCCAAGCGAGATCTGTCGCGCAACGACACGTCCGCTACCAGACCGTGTGCCTCTTTGCTCAGTACCTTCGCGCGGAGGACTCCGGACACGAATCGCCACCGATGAACTACTTCGGCTATCGGAAGGCGCGTCGCGTCCCGCACATTTATTCGCGCGACGAGATTGCCGGCCTTGTCCTTGCCGCCACGAGGCTTCCGTCGCCCGACTCGATGCGGCCCAAGACTTATGCCACGTTGATAAGCCTGTTGGCAGCAACCGGGCTGCGGATCTCGGAGGCGTTGCATCTGCTGGTCTCCGACATCACTCCAGACGGTTTGCTGATTCGCAAAACCAAGTTCCAGAAAACCCGATTGGTGCCGTTGCACGTCACCGCGGTGACGGGGCTCGCTCGCTACTTGACGCACCGTCAAGAAACGCGAAGTGCTGGCGCTCACGTCTTCGTTTCGGATGACGGGCAACCACTCGTGTACTGGAAAGTTCACAGCATGTTCCGGAGCCTGCTGAAATCCGCGGGGATCAAGCCCTCCCGCGGTCGATGGCCACGTATTCATGAGCTTCGTCACACGTTCGCGGTCCGGGCACTGGAGTCGTCTCCGACTGGCCGTCAACGAATCGGACGGCACATGTTGGCTTTAGCTACCTACTTAGGTCACGTCAACATCAACACCACCTACTGGTACCTGGAAACTACGCCTGAGCTTTTGCGTGACATCGCCGTCGTCGCCGAGAGCTTTGTGCAAGGAGTGCGGCCATGACTCCTCTCGCACCGCACATGGAAGCCTTCTTCCGTGAACATCTTGTCCGCCATCGAGGTGTCAGCCCCCACACTTGCGACTCATACGCCTACAGCTTCCAGTCTCTGTTCGAGTTCGCGTCCCAGAAGCTCAGAGTGGCGCCATCAGCTCTCATGCTGGAGCAGTTAGACGCGTCACTGATCAGCTCATTCTTGGAACATCTGGAGACCGCACGTGGCAACTCCGCGGAGACACGAAACATCCGTTTGGCTGCCATCCGCTCGTTCTTCCGGTTTTTGCAGCACCATGAGCCAGCCGCCGTCGGACAGGTTCGCCGCGTTTTGGCAATACCCTTCAAGAAAACCGACCATCGTTTGGTGCCGTATTTGGCCCAGGAAGAAATGCAGGCCCTGCTCGACGCTCCTGATCCATCCACGCGAATGGGAGTTCGAGACCGAGCCATATTGCACCTGGCGGTGTGCGCGGGCCTCCGAGTCTCCGAACTGACAGGTTTACGCACCGACGATGTCGCACCTCAGTCAGCGAGTATCCGCGTGCGGGGCAAGGGCCGCCGTGAACGCGCGCTGCCTCTTTGGAAGACGACGGCTGCGGCGCTGCGCGCTTGGTTGGCCATTCGCGGACAGGTCGCATCGCCTGAGCTCTTTGTAAACGCCCGCGGTACGCCCTTCAGTCGATGGGGAGTTGCGTACGTCCTGCGGCGTCACACTGAAACGGCGGACCGAAAATGCTTAACGCTGCGCGGCAAACAAGTCTCACCCCACGTGCTTCGGCATACCTGCGCAATGATCGTGCTGCAAGCAACAAAGGACATTCGAAAAGTTTCGCTGTGGTTGGGGCATAGTGATCTGACCACGACGGAAGTCTACGTTCGAGCCGATCCTAGCGAGAAGCTAGAGGCTATCGAGGCGGTCGTGCCGCCAAGTCTTCGCAAGGGCAAGTTCCGACCGCCTGACAAACTGCTCGCCCTTCTGAAGGTCAAGCCTTAATGGAGAGTCGAAAGGGCGTGGCTTCGTGTACGGTACGCCTTTCTTGCTGTGCCACTCCCCATTAGAAAAAACTCCCCATAATGCACGTGTTGTACGAAATAGTGGCACGATGCCCGCAGCTGGTGCATTGATCGATATGACCGCCGAGTGCGGCGGTGCGACACCGCGCAATGGCCAACAGCACTTTGACGTGCTGCCAGCGGATCCACTGGCGATTTCGTTCGATAAAAGCAGCTCCTGCGCTGCGGATGAGATCGGCCACCTCAAGGGGCGGCCGACTCATCTACCCTTCCTGCGTTGACTCGTCTTTCAGTTGTAGCGAGTCCAGAGGACTCGGTGTGGCGTTCAGGTGACGTTTAGAGAGATGGAGGTAGATGGCAGTTTGTTCCAAACTTTGATGGCCTAACAGGATCTGAATGGTGCGCAGATCAGCGCCGGCCTCGAGCAGATGAGTGGCGAAACAATGCAGAGCATTTTTAGCTTGGCGGCGTGGCGACAAGTAGGCGTAAGCAGAGAGGAAATGTAAATGAGCCGCGCCGGTGAGCTAAAAATGCTCTGCACTATCTGGACTTCCAGACTATGTCGAGTAGAAGCCCTGCGATCCCATAACCAAGCCATTTTTGTAAAGTTTCTCTCGACATAGTGTTGGTTCTCCCACTGCGTCAAGCGAGTGCGGAAGGAGAACCACATG
>WNFR01006195.1_pt1 | contig 14181 bp, 18 predicted proteins | sample 5400221 | NCBI WGS metagenome assembly WNFR01 (sample SAMN13153357, study PRJNA577476) | soil metagenome | isolation source: 40 cm soil under Madrone tree | place: USA:California | collected 2016-06-14 | reverse complement strand
CTTTGTTGCATCCTCTTTGTATTTTCCAATGCTCGCCGGCAGCTCATAATTCGGTCGCGACAAATCCGGGCTAATCTTTTCCCAGTGATCGCCACGATCACGTGTTTGCCAACGGGTATTTCCAGCGAAGAAAAGCAAATGCGGATCAAGCGGCGAAAACACAACTGGCTCGGTCCGCAACATCCGGAAATCTTCTGTTTGCACCGGGACCGGAAGAATGTCTTGTGCCTGACCGGTTCGACGATCGAATCGTGCCAACTTACCGCCGATGATGATGTCTGGATCGAGTGGATCGGCAACGACGTAGCCATATTCCTCGGCCGCAACCGGTTTCCAGTCGCGGAACGTAATCTCGCCTTCGTCGCCGCGGCTTTTGATTCCGACCGAACCGCTTTCCTGTTGTCCGCTGTAAAGCCGGTACGGAAACGAGGTGTCCGCGCTCACATGATACAACTGCGCGGTTGATTGGTTATACCACGAGCTCCAACTCCTGCCGCCGTTCACGGTGACAATCGCGCCTTGGTCCGAGCCCAGCAAAATGATGTCGGGATCATTCGGATTGATCCAAATATTTTGGTAATCGTCGCCGCCGGGCGCGCCGTGCCAACCGTCCCAGGTTTTGCCGCCATCAGTCGATTTCCAACAGACCACGCTGGCCGAATAAACAATCTGTGGATTTTTCGGATCGAACCGCATCACCGGCAGATCGCCACCGCCAATTCCGAGTCCCGGCCGTGGATCATCCGTTGTGCCATGCCACGTCTCGCCGCCATCGTCTGAACGATAAAGTTTCGCGATCGTTTTTGTCCGGACCGCAGCAAAAAGCGTTTTCGGAGCGCTCGGCGCGATAGCGAGGTTCGCCTGCACGATTGTGGCCGGAAGACCCTTGGTTAACTGCCGCCATGTCTTACCGCCATCGACCGATTTGAAAATGCCGCCGCCATCGCCGTTGAACACGCCGTTTTCCCACGGTCCTTCGCGCGATTCCCACAGCGCTGCGTAAACGACCTGCGGATTGCTTGGATCAATCTGAACATCGCTCGCGCCGACGTTCTCATCGCGGTACAACACCTTTTCGAATATTTTGCCGCCGTCGAGCGATCGACAAATGCCACGTTCTTCGTTAGGTCCATACGGATGACCGGCTACGGCAACAAAGATGCGGTCTGGAGTTTTTGGATCGACTGCTAGTTGCGCGATCTGCTGACCAGCGCGCAGTCCCAGATGCATCCAAGTCTTTCCGGCATCCGTCGATTTGTAAACACCGTCGCCGACTGAAAGATCCGGCCGATGCAATCCTTCGCCGCTGCCAACGTAAACCACATTCGGATTCGATGACGCGACCGCAATCGCACCGATGGACGCCGTCGGCTGATCATCGAATATCGGTTGCCACGTGCGACCGTAATCAATCGATTTGAAAACGCCGCCGTTTACCGGCGCCATATAAAAGACGTTCGGCTCCGACGGTACACCGCAGACCGCATGGGTCCGCCCGCCGCGATAAGGGCCAATGTTTCGCCAGCGCAAAGCTCGCGCCAAGCCGTTCGAATCGATTGAATCGAATTCTCCGGCTGAGGCGTTCCCGGTTGCATAAGCGGCAAGGATGATTGCCGCGAACATTCGAACTGCGCTCATAGTGCCGGCGCATTCTGTTCCGCGATCATGAATGCGGCAACTGTTTGCGCCGCTCGAATTGCCGGTCCGGCCAGGTTAACCGCGGTGCCGAACGACCCCAGGACCGAAAGGTAGCTCAAGTCCGTAAACGCGTTTCAAGAGTTGCCGTCTGTATTCGCTCCCAGAGAGATTGGTCGGTAACGAGGCCTTAACAATGGTCAATGCGGAATCGAACATCTCTGCTCCCATCACGAAACGTTCCGCTGGCGGCCGGTCCATGATCTGCGAGCGGACCAGTTGTTTGATATCCTGCGGCGTATCAATCATGCAGGCCTGGCTTTCTCGACGTTTTTCTTTTTGAATTTGCGGAGCCGATCGACTTGCAATTGCTGTTTGGCGCGTGGCGTGCGCGCAAGCTTCACCTCCGGACCTTCTTCGTCGCCGTCGCGGTAACGATTCAATCCGATGATTGGCCGCGTTCCATCGTAGATTTGCTGTTCGTAACGATGTGCTGCACTCTGGATCTGGCTCCGCTGATACCGCTCTTCCACTGCTGCGAGGACTCCACCCAGCCGCTCGATCTCACAGAACTCGTCGAGGATCGCTGCCTCCACGGCGCGCTCCACCGCTTTCATCCCGGGCGAACCGCTCAACATATTCATGGTGTGTTTGAAAATTCCAGATTCCTCAAGCAGGATCGCCTGTCCGTGCGCGGCGAGCCGGATCCATTCTTCGCTTGGTGTGGTGAACGGTTCGTCAGCGCTGTTCGAATGACACGAGTTCGTGGCGTTCATGTAAGACAGCATCAATTCCGCGGCGGTACGGGTGAGATTGTTTTTGAACTCGGCGGCAATTAACGAGCGGCCGCTGGTTTGCGTGTGCAATTTGAGCAGCTGCGCTCTTGAGCCCGCGCCGAACACGTCGCGCATTCCGATCGCCCAGATCCGACGCGACACCCGCGCCAGCGCGATGTACTCCACATCGAGCCCGCAATCGAGAAAGAATGAGAGGCGCGGCCCGAATTGATCGACCGGGATTCCGCGCCCGGCGAACATTTCCACGTATGCAAAACCGTTTGAGAGCGTGTAAGCGGCCTGTTGCACTGGAGTGGAGCCGGCTTCGCCGATGTGATAACCGCTGATCGAGATCGGATACCAGCGCGGCATTTCGCCCGTGGTAAACTCTACCATGTCGGTGAGGAAACGGAGCGACGGTTCGATCGGGAAAATGGTCTCGTTCTGCGCCTGGACCTCCTTGAAAATGTCGGCCTGAATCGTGCCGCGCAATTTCGGAACAACCTTTGGGCCGAATCGTCGTTTCGCCGCGGCGATGTACATCGCCATAATCATCGGTGCCGGGCCGCTGATAGTCATTGAGGCGGAAAAATTCGGCGAGCCGAGATCGAAGCCATCGTAAAGCCGCACCATGTCTTCGACCGTGTCGATGGCCACGCCGCCTTCGCCAATTTTGCCGAAAACGCCGTCGGCGTCGCTATCCAAGCCATAAAGTGTCGGCCCATCGAATGCGGTGCTGAGCCGATGCGTGCGTTGATGGCGGGTCAGGTAGTGGAACCGTTGATTGGTGTCCTCAGCCAGCATCAAACCTGAGAACAAACGCGTCGGTTCTTCCTGTAGAGGACGCGGTGTCGGCTGCGTCTTAGACTGCTTTGCGGGCGACACGCCCGCCGCTACAGTTCCGCCGTTCTTCTCAAAGCTCTCGATCTCGCGGATCGGCTCGAGATACATCTCCCGATAGGCGGCGTTCAAATACGGAAACTCGCCCGGCAAACCTTCGCCGAACATATAACGCGCGATCTCACCCGGCTCGTCAATCTCCGGTAATGCAAGACGCGGCAGCGGAATAGCAGTTGGTGTACGTGTCACCGGGATTTTCGCTTTGACGTCGTTCCAGCGACCAAGCAGATCGCGCCCGAACTTTTGATCCGTGCGTGATCGTTTTACCTGATCGAGGACGAACTGGTCATAATTCTCAACCGATTCGACAACTTGCCTGAGTTTGCTCATAGAATTTCGCGTCCTGCTGTAGCGGCGCTCTATGAGCGCCGTTTTTGCTTAGTTCGGCGGTCATAGACCGCCGCAGATTTTTTTGAGATTAACTCAAACAACCGGTCCACGCCAGGGTCACGGTGCCGTTTCGCAACGGTGTCCACCAACTGCTGGGTTTGCTGGTTCTGTTCGAGGCGCTGCTCGATTTCGGTGTGCGCGGTGCGTGCGCGCTGGAGATCGCTTTTGTTCACCACCACAATGTCAGCCAGGTCGAGCATTACGATTTTTTGCAACTGCAATCGGCTGCCGTAATCCGGATTCATCACCAGCACCGTCACATCGACAATTCCATTTTTTTGAAATGGCATTGCCTCCTGGCCAGTGCCCACCGTCTCGATGATGACGTGCTCGAAATTCGACTGCGCCAGCAACGCCAGGCAATCGTGCGTCGCGGGCGAGAGTCCGCCGGCTTGTCCGCGCGTGGCCATGCTGCGCATGAATACACGATCATCCTGCGAATTGATCATCGTGGCGCGATCGCCGAGCAGCGCGCCTTCGCCGACTACGCTGGGGTCGTGCGACAAAATCGCGATGCGCCCCTTGGGATTTCGATTGAGAAACCGGAGAACGAGTTCATCAATCAGCGTTGTTTTTCCCGCGCCGCCCGGCCCGGTGAAACCGATGACCCTTGGATTTGCGATCTGCGATTTGCGATTTGCGAGTGTGACATTCTGCATTCGACGTTGGTTCTTCGGCGTCCGGTGTTTTCTGCTTCCAGTTGCATAGTAGGCATCCTCGATCTTCGTGAGTCTGTGCCCGAGCTCCTGGTCAAAGGATTTGGGACGCGACCGTTTGCTGCGCGGTTTGCCATAGCGTCGATGGACAAACTTGACCATGTCGTCAAGCGATGTGCCGGCAAAGAAAATTTCATCCACGCCTCTGCGTCTCATGGCTGCAGCATCGTCATGCGTAATCGTCCCGCCGCCGCCGCCGAAAACTTTGATGTCGTCGGCGCCTTTCCTGCGCAGGAGATCGACAACAGCAGCGAAAAACTCGATGTGCCCACCGTTATAACTCGAAATACCAATCGCGCGGACGTCCTCCTGGATTGCCGCGCGAACGATGTCAGCCACAGACCGGTGATACCCAAGGTAAATCACTTCGATCCCATGCCGGATGAATTCCAGGTTGATCGTGTTGATCGCGCTGTCGTGCCCGTCACAAATCGGGACGGCGGTCAGGATTCGGATTGGTGAAGTCATGTGTCCCAAGAGATAACAACAAATCTGGAAATCAGGAAAACAGGAAAACGGATCGAAATCTAATTTCTTGGTTTCGTGATTTCCTGGTTAAACTTGCTCGACATGTCCTATCCGTTTGGATTGCACCAACAAACTAGCCAAGCCGTATGAACAACTTCCGAGCGCTTCGTGCAATCGTTACCGCTGGTCTGGTGGTCGGCGTCTTGGACATTTCCTCGGCGTTGGCGATTTGGTGGCAACGCGGGATCGCAGTACAGCGCGGATTGCAGGGAATCGCCGCTGGATTGCTTGGCACGCAGTCATTCGAAGGCGGACTCGCTACGGCTGGCTTGGGTCTGGCGATTCACTTCTTCGTTGCATTCGTAGTGGTGTCGATCTTTTACCTGACCAGCCGCAAGATACGGTTTTTGACGAAAAGGCCGTTCGTTTCAGGCGTTTCTTTTGGGATTGGCGTTTACATGGTGATGTACTGGATTGTCTTGCCGACTGCGTTCCCAACATTTCGACACCGACTCTCCAATGAGATACTCGAGCTCGCCATTCACATCTGCCTGATCGGCTTGCCCACCGCATTCATTGTGCGCCGATACTCTGAAGTGACGGATCAATCGTCATGAGCGACCCACTGGATTTCACCGGCAAAGTTGTGCTCGTCACCGGTAGTTCTCGCGGCATTGGCGCAGAAATGATCAAGGCGTTTGGGCAGCGCGGAGCGCAATGCGCGGTGAATTACCTCCCGGACGCGCAGGGCCAGAACAAGACCGAGGCGATGAAAGTGGCGGATGCATTGGTCGACCCGCTGGTAATCGACTGTGACGTCACACAGCCGCAACAGGTCGAGGCGATGATGAAGCAGATACAGGAACAGCGCGGCGGGCTCGATATTTTGGTGAACAATTCCGGAATCATCAATGATCGCACCATCAAAAAATTGTCCCTGGATGATTTCGAGAATGTCATCCGTGTTAATCTGATCGGCACGTTCAACGCGACACAAAAAGCCGCTGCCATCCTGCGCAGTAGCGGCCGAGTCATCAACATGTCATCCGTTAGCGGGCAGATGGGTCTGTTCGGACAAGCAAATTATTCCTCGAGCAAGGCAGGGATCATTGCGTTAACCAAAGTCTCGGCGCGCGAATTTGCTCGTCAGAACATCACAGTAAACGCGATCGCGCCTGGTTTCATCGACGTAGGGATGAGCAAGGGTATGCCGGAGGAAGTGGGTCAAAATTTCATTAAACAAATTCCGCTGGGACGCCTCGGCGAAACGCATGAGATCGTCGATGCGGCGCTGTTTCTGGCTTCGCCGATGGCCAGTTACATCACTGGTCACGTGCTTAACGTGAACGGCGGCTTTTACATGGGGTAAGCCAAGCTTGTCGTGGGGATGCAGCCTGCCCCGAAATCTTTCGGGGGACAGCGCAGCCCGCCGTCCATACCCCGAAGTGGGAGATCAGTCCAGTTTTTGCACAAGCAACCAGACTAAAGCAGAAAGCATCGCCGCGAAGCTTGATAACACGAACGTCACCCGCTTAGTCTGGCGTATTTTGAATGCGGGCTTGGGGATGTCGTCGTGAATTTGGCTGGCCTCGAACAGTTTCATCAGGACGAAAGCGACAACAAACCCCACCGCAGCCCACTTGAGGCATCCCAGAATCATGTCGAGCATCCCGCCCAGACCGTAGCGCAGGCCAATGCGACGCTCAAGCGCGGTTGCCCGAAATTGTGCCCGCCATCCAAGTCGCGGGGGCGTTCCTACTGCGGCACATCGGCGCTGGGAGAATTGACATTCGCTGCGATACCTTGCAGCGCATCGGCCAGCGTTTCGTAGGTAGTGATCGCGATCTCGGGGCCGTAGTGGAATTGCGAAAGAATGTTCAGACCGATGTCCTTGTGCGGATCGGGCATCACACGCGCCACCGAGGCGACCCCTTTTTCCGTAAGCGTTTCCATAATTTTGGCGACATGACGTGCTGCGGCAGAATCCATTGAGTCCAGCCAGCGGAAATCCACCAGAACGCGAAAACCCGGGCCAACCCCCTGCAACACCTCGTGCACACGCTCGGCAACCGCCTTGACTTGCTGCGCCGTGACGCGCTGCGCAGCGCTGATCACAAGGAGGCGTTTCGACCGGTCGAGCTCAACTGCGTACATGCTTCGTGATCACACAAACGGAGCGCTGCCGCAACTGGACGAGTTTCGGAGGTCACGCCATTTATGATCCAGCCGTTACACCGCGCTTTGAAAAAAAGTGTTTTCGAATGTTGACTGAAACGCGCCGGGCTCGGTCTCGCCGACTCGAAATCGTGGACTGATTTCAAATTGGGTCGCGCAATAAGCTTCGACGTCGTGTCTGCCGCATCTTTCGAGCGACGCACGCACGGCGCCTAACGCGAGTGCCGGCGTATTGCAATCCCGGCTGAGATGTCCCAGCACGACACGCTCGATTTTTCCCGGTAACAATTCTTCGATCACGCCTGCCGCAGCCATGTTCGATAAATGTCCATGCCGAGACTGGATGCGCTGTTTCACCGGCCAGGGACGGTGGGTGTCGTTCTGCAGAAGTTTTTCATCGTGATTGGTCTCGATCACAAGTGTTTGCACATGGCGCAACCGTTCCACGATCAGTTTGGTAACGTAACCGAGATCGGTAATAAATCCGAGGCTGCCGGAACCGGCGGAAAACACGAACCCGAGCGGATCGACCGCGTCATGTGGCACGGGAAACGTTTGTACCGTCATGTCGCAGATCGAAAACTCCGCCCCAGTCACAAAGAGCCGCCAATTGCGACATCGTTCCACGAGACCGCCGGACCGAAGCGCTTCGGCCGTGAGCCGATTGCAATAAATCGGCAAATCAAATTTGTGGCAGAGAACTTCAAGGCCGCAGATGTGATCGGTGTGTTCGTGGGTGAGAACCACGCCGTCGAGTTGCTCCGGCGCAATGCCGCATTGCTCCAGACGCAATACCACTTGGCGCGCGCTCAGCCCACCATCCACCAGAACCCTGCCATGATCGGTTGCCACCAGCGCGCTGTTCCCCGCACTTCCGCTGCCGAGCATGGTCAAGCTGAACACGGGTCCCAAGATAGCCGCGTCATCGGAATTCACGCAAACTGAATTGTGACGCGATCAATCCGAGCATTTCTCCGCATCGGGTCTCAACGTCCAAACTTATAGAGACGCGGCTACAGGGTCTCGGTTGTTAGAGCCTCAATGAATTCGCGCGCCGTTCCGGCATTGAGCAATCGCGAACGAATCGTCTGATCTTTTACCAATCGCGCCAGGGTGCCGACACAAATCAAGTAATCGTTGATCAAACGTTCCGGGACACCGATCACGAAAATCAGATGCGCGCGCTGCTGATTTTCGCCGAATGGAATGCCGGCCCGGCTACGCCCGACGCCGACGATAATTTCATCGACCAAATCCGTGCGCGCGTGCGGAAACGTCACGGTGTTTTCAACCACACTCGGGTGCGTTTGCTCACGCTCGAGGACCTGTTTGAGAAACGCCTGCGGATTGGCAATTTTCCTTGGACCATTCTCGGATCCCAGCATCTTCACGATCTCGCGAATCGCGTTCGCGGGTTTTCGGGAGCGCAACTTAAGGATAACCTGTTTTTCATCCAGTAGATCTGCGAGGGCGATAGGCATGCGGGCGGAGAGATTTATTGGATTATGCTGCAATCGCAGTTATCCAGTAATTGTAAGCCAGGCGCACCGCTTGGCGCAGCAGAATTGTGGCAAATCAAGATACAGCTGTAGCCCCGAAAGAGGAGCGGACAATCTCCTTGCAGCACAGCATTTACGATCCCGGCTATGTCAACGCGATGTCGCATTTTTATCGGGGCGAATTGGGACGGATCATGGTGTGGCGGCAACGGCTGGACATGACCACAAACTGGGCCATCACCAGCAGCACCGCCATTATTACAATCGCCTTTTCCACGCGCGAAGTGCCACACATCATTTTCTTTTTTAATCTGGCGATTGTTGCCGTCCTGCTTTGGATCGAGTCGCGTAGATACCGGTTTTACGACGCGTTCCGCGCGCGTGTCCGCATGCTCGAAGCGCATTTTCTTGTTCCGATGGTTATGGAAAATCGCGAGCTGCTCCAGGGCGAATGGAAAAAACTCGTGTGCGAAGATCTGATTTTGCCCTGCTTCAAGATCACCAAGCTGGAGGCCATCGGGCGGCGGATGAAACGCAATTACATGTTCATCTTCGTCCTGATCCTGATCGCGTGGCTAACGAAAATCTTTTTGCACGCCAGCGCGCCGATTACGGATGTCGTGTCGTTTTATCACGCGCTGCGGATCGGGCACATCCCGTCGTGGCTGGTGGCGCTGATTTTTGTCAGCACCTTCATCAGCGTGATTTCAATCACCATTTACGTCAGCAAACGTTCTTCCGGCGAAATTTCCGAGTTCGGCACGCACCGCTCGCTCTGGCGCATTTAAACACGTGCGTTGCGTCGGCGGTTCATGCTAAGGGAATTCCATGAGCACCTTAACCCGCATCAGCAGATTTCTTCTGATTCTGGTCTTCTCCTCCGGGGTTTCGTTTAGCAACGCTGCGGCTCAGCCGAGTGGACGTTTGATTGTGATCAGAGCGCCGAATTTCGGCTGGAACCTTGCCGCCAACCTGAAGATAGATGGCCGAACCGTTGGAAACGTTGTTCAGGGTCGGCGCTACGATCATTTGATCCCAGCCGGCCGACATGTGCTGACCGTTTCAGCCGTGCCAAACGTCGAGTTGCGTCAACCGACCACCAACGACGTTGTCTCCTGCGGAGATGGGAAAACTCGGGCTGTGAGAAGCGCTATTTAATTTTCGCGAGGATCCCTTCCATCTCGTTCCGGCGGAACGCGCGCAAGGTCTGGCCCTTTACGTTGCCGAGCGCGCCCACCTTGAGAATGAATGCGCTCATCGTCTCGTCATCCGGCGCTTCCAACACAACGACCGCGTCGTAAGCGCCCATCGTCCAATATTCCTCTACGATTTTCATTCCCATTTTCTCCGCCTCAGCCATTGCAGCGTCGCCGCGTTTGACGGTGTCTTTGATATTCCGAATCCCCTGATCTTGGAACTGAATGAGACAGACATAAGTAGCCATGGTGTTTTGTCCTTTGGTATGTTGCAGGCCAAAACAATAGTGCCGATCGGGGCGTTCGTAAAAAGAGAGACTTATTCGTGCTTCCTGCTACAACCAATAACACCATGGAACCAGGCGAAGCCCTTGGCGTTGCCGCGCAGGTCGCGGTCGCACTGGCTGGTTTCGCCGGCGTCGTCGTCGTATTTCGCCGTGAATCAGTTCATGAATGGTCGGCAGTCGACAAACTTCGGTTACGGCTTTTGCTCGGCAATTCTATTCTGCCGTTGGGTCTTTGCATGTTGGGAATGCTTTTACTGACGATCAAACCCATGCCAGCCGGAATCTGGCGATGGTGCAGCGGTATTGCATTCGTCGTTTCTTTGCTCTTCGCCAGTACGATGACGAAATACTTTCGGCGTTTGGATATGCGACAGATACAGCGCGAACGCGCCACTCGCTTCGTTTTTTATCTGTTCGGAATGTTCGGCATAGCCGTAAACCTCTTGCAACTGTACAATGCCGCCTTGCTGGGCGTATTCTGGCTGTTCTTCACTTGCATCGTGTTTCAGGTTATTACCGCGCTGTTTCAGTTTGCGCGTATGATCCTTCTGCTGCCCGAATAAAACCGGAAGCGTCTGGACCGGTGCGACATTTACTCCGCAGATTCGGTGTCGTGAAGCCGGCCGTAATCCACGGTGAGCCGACCGCCACCATGCTCGGTATAAATTTCGACGAAGCGGTGGCCGAATTTGATATCGCGCCAGGCGTAATCCTTTTGCGTTTGAACCGACGCCGCAAGGACCGGATCGATTCCAACGACCGATACTAAAAACAGCGCACGGCTGGCTTCGAGAGACCCAACAGTCGCACCAAAAAGCGGGCTGTTGTCGTCGATCGTATGCCGCAGAGTCAGCGCCGCGGGGAAAACCGTTAGCCGATCGAAATGGAGTTTGAGAACATAGAAGTAGCGGAAATCTCCACCTTCCACTAACGGTTCATCGCGGGAGAACATGATCCGGAACTCGGCCTCAACCATGCTGTGCTGATTTTCGTTGCCTATTCGCACCATCAGCGTCGGCTTCCCATTTAACGGCGCAATGACCATGGTATTGCTGAACACAACGCGCGCCATCGGGCGCGAAAAGCGCACGAAAATAAGGCCGGTCATCGCAGCGAGTAAAAATATCCCGGTCATGATTTCGATCGTGCTGATGATGTGGCCGTAAAGCGTTTGCGGATACATGTGCCCGTAACCGACCGTGGCTAGCGTTTGTACACTGAAGAAGAAACAATCGAAAAACCGATGCCCACCGGTGCTGCCGGCAATACTGTTTTGCTGAAAACTGTAAAGCGCGGCGAAAAAAAGGTTTAGCCCGATGTAAAGACTGGCGACAAACGCCGCGAACTGCGGCCACCTTAAACCGAGGAGCCAGCGATAGACATCACGCCACCGCCAGGCGTCTGTCCCGACTTTGACGAATTCGACCTGACCAGAACGGACGGAAACGTGACTCGGCTTCCTGGTCCTGGGTTTTCTCCTCATGTGCATCTGGTCTGTAGTCACAACGGCGCGATCACCAAATCACAGCGTGATCTCTGGCATATTCGGCTGCAAGCTCGGGGACAATTTCCTTGTAATTCCGCGCCGGTTCTTTTGTAAACGAGATCATGAAACCCTCATTACTTGCATTTGTGTTGGTAACAATTTTCGCTGCCACCTGCTCGTTGCAGGCGGAGCGCAGCAAGCCAAAGAATACCGGGCCGAGCAGTGAAGATCCCAGCAACAAGGACGCCATCCATCTGGTTGCCAGGTCCCCTGTAGACCTCAAACAAATTTTCACGTACTTTCCGTACCCAGACATACCTGCCCAGTATCGGTTTGCTAGAATCAGTGGCACCGGTATCTATCGATTAACCATCGACTCACATGGTAATGTCGGTGAGATTAAGATCCTCAAGAGGATGGGAGTGTTTGGGGACTGGCCGGCTGATGTGACCGCACTCAAGACATTGATTCGTTGGCGGGCAAATCCTGGCCCTATTCGAACCGTGGATATTCCATGGAGTATTACTCCGGGCTACCGCTTGATTACCAACGAAGGATCGCACATTCCAAGACGTTAACGATTCTGTTTCTCTATCAGTCCGGAAATGAATCCTGCGATTGAGCGCAAGATCCGCTCATCGATATCTTCCTGCGTTTCGTCCGTTGCCTGGAGTTGGCGCTTCGGCACTCGCAGAGAATGATCGCCGCCCTCAACGACGTGCAAGGAGTTTGGCGCGTTCATCTCGGCCCGGACGCGTTCCAGAAGGTCCGGCGGACACAGCGCGTCACGCGTGCCTTGCACAAACAAAATGGGTGTAGTCAGCGCGCGCAAAACTTCATCCCGGAGTTTTGTGCGATCGCCCATGGCGCAGAGCGGATATCCAAGGCAAATCAAGCCATCCGCTTTTTCCTCCAGCGACAGGTGACACCCAATCCGGCCGCCCATGCTTTTGCCGATCAGGATTGTCGAGTCCGGTTGATGTTTCTCGCGCGCAGCTAGCAACGCTTTTCGATGCGCCGCGATTAATTGCGGCAATGGATCGGGCCGTTTCCGCCCCACGCGCATGTAATCGTAATCGAACGTCTCGACGACGCCGATGTCCGACAAACGCTGTTTCCAATTTCGCATCCACGGATGCGACGAAGGCGCGCCAGCCCCTGGAGCAAAAAGAATTAAACGCCGAATCATGTGACTCATGAGCGATCAATCGGACGCGATGCCGAAACAGCTGTCAGAAGTCGCTGCAACATTGGTCAGGGCGCATCGCTCAGTCCAAAACCGCTGTCGCTTCAATCTCGATGAGAAATTCTGGAACTGCCAGGGCCGAGACGCCGATCCAGGTACTTGCAGGCGGATTCTCCTGAGAAAAAAATTCTCTTAACACAGTACCCACCGCCGTTCCGCTTTCGGCCTGATAGTCCACGACGTAAATCCGTAGAGCAACAATGTCTTTTAGCGTGCCGCCAGCCGCTTCCATTGCCTTTTCAAGATTACGGAACGCTTGCCTCGCCTGTTCAAGAGCGCTGTCTCCGCCGACGATGTTCTTCCACGCGTCCCAAGCAGTTTGTCCAGAGATGAACACCATCTTTCTCCCGCTGGCAATCACCGCCTGGGAAAACCCATGGGGCAAACTCGCGAAAAGACTATTCGGATTGACGTGTTCCTTCGGCATGGGTCAAGACCAGCTACGTTAAGCGAATCGCATCAATAGCACGAGGGAGGCCACAGCCAATATGATTCCGATTACTTCAAAATAGCTTAATGATTCCCGGAACAGCACCACGCCGACGGCGGTCAGCAGCAGCACCAGGGACACAGAGTAGAGGACGCTGATGGTGGCCAGTTTTAGACGACTCATTACGAACACCCAACCGAACGCTGTCGAGGCGTACAGAACAAAGCCAAGATAAAACCAACCCGTCCGCAACGGCTGCTCGCGCGCGCTGGCGAGCTTGAGGAAGTAATCGCCGACCACGCCGATAATGCTGAACCCAAACGTGACGAGCACCGCGATCGTTTTTGTTCCCATCGTCGGGCTTACTACTTCCATTGAGGACACTGGAAAACAAACCGATGACTTCAGTCTGCAACGTATATGTCCAACCTAGTTGGCTTGGGACTTCGATGCGTTGGGCAGCCGGCCCTTGATCCACTTGATCTGTCCGTTGTGATTCGATTCGTGTTCGCACACGTGAAACCACTTGCAATAATTGTTCGTCGGTCCCCAAGGCCAGTGGTCGTCGATTTGCATTAGCCAAGCGTCGTCCCGTTTCCCCAATTCCGCGAGCGTGTGCACGCGTCCTTCACGAAGGCGATCAAGGTAATAGGCCAGCTCATGCCCTCGGATCGTTTGTCGCGCGGCCTCGCCCAAACCGGCCGGCACGCCCCACTCTTTCACCGTCAGCTCATCCCAATCGTCCCATTTTCTACCCTCAAAGGTGTGTAGTTGGTAAAGACGCTCCACCGCCGCGAGATGGAGGAGCAAAGCGCCGATCGAGTTCGCCTTCGAATCATGCAAATAGTCGAGCTGCGTTACGGTGAGGCCTTGCGCTGGCTGCAGAATCGCGTTGCGCATCCAGGTTAACATTGAAACCAGTGTGCCAATCTGCGGTGAGAAACCTTTGCGCGGGCCGATGATGTTCAAGCTCTCGT
>WNFR01008322.1_pt1 | contig 14185 bp, 10 predicted proteins | sample 5400221 | NCBI WGS metagenome assembly WNFR01 (sample SAMN13153357, study PRJNA577476) | soil metagenome | isolation source: 40 cm soil under Madrone tree | place: USA:California | collected 2016-06-14 | reverse complement strand
CTCGCCACTGTGACGCAAAGTCGCGATTTCTAAGGGTACCTCCTTGAGGTACACTTCCGGCTGCTATGTCTTCTCTCAGAGCAACTTGATCAGCCACTGTTCCTGTTCTCTGGAGAGCGCAAATAGCGTGTCAAGGAGCTGGTTGCGCGGCATATGCGCCATGCGTGCGTACTGCCCTTTTGGCGCCTTCGCCTTCGTCCGTCAGCGAAACCGACCGCCGACAAGATGCCACTGCTGAGCCTCGTCCCACCACTACGCCCCGCACGCGCGCCATCCATAAGCCCAACCAAGCACGGACCACTCGTTCGCAGCTGCACCGCTCGTAGCGCCTGATCATGCGTGGACGGGGGTTGCACTTGTGTTCGACTTTTCTGGTCGTGATGGTCACGCGTGCATTGCAACCCCTGGTGCCAGAGGGTGACGATGACATTTACGAGCTGGACGTGGTGAAATAAGACGTGCCTAACCAAGCTGTCGTCGCTGACCGCGCCAAATTAAAGCACTCCCCAGTCATCAGATAGTATGAGCACCACGACGTGCGGTGGCGAGCCTGGTGGGACGGCGTATATATACCCGCACGACCTCAGCGTCTAATTTGGGACAATGCTCCATTAGAGATTTTGGGATCTGAGTCTGCAGGTAAGGTGACTCGGAGGTGGATGCAGCATTGGAGATGAGTGGACGATGACCGTACCTTGATGAGCCGAACTATGTCTTGGCCGGACTTGAGCATGATATATTCATCAGGATCTAGCTGTAAGTTGTCGTCGTTTGAACCGAAGGGCTTCTTCTCGTCATCATTCATCGTGAAATCAGTCGATTAATTGAAATCCCACTTACTAACCAAGTATAAAAGGTCAAATAGCTGCCTTGTGGTGGTCAAATGAGCGGCAATAGAAATATATCGTTCCATAGGACAGGAGATAGCGCGCACTGTAAGATGTACGGACGGTAATTGCGCCTTTATTTGGGACAGGTGGTGCCCAAATACCAAGAACAAGGGAAGAAAACGATGAATTGGTGTTGATGAGAGCGCAGGCAGGTATTGTAATGGGGAAGTTGTTGACTCCTTGAGGCAATGGGGAGGGTTTTTTTCGAGCAGTACAGGGTGGGTTTAGAAAGTGCTTGCTGCATGTTGCATGTAAGTGAAAGTGTCCGTAAAAGCCGTCCTTTTCTACGGGTTGGTAATTACTCCAGACATTTTCTCCAACAAAGGTATCGAGTCAAGGAAGAAATATTTATCAGTAAAATAACATTAGAACATGTACGCAACGTTGTTTTTCCAAGTCAACATACACGCCGCCCCTTCACATGATACCCTTTCGTGCGCTACGTCTGAGAGAAAGAGAAGTGAGAGGACGTACTAGTGAAATGCATGGACGGCCCGGTTGAGCCTTCTTCCCACGTGTGAGAGGGCCATTTGGCCCTGTCCTGTGAAAGCTGTCTGGCGTGCACGGTGAAGAGAAGTGTGTATCTTTTTCATGTTCAGCACCCTCGCTCCGTCTCTTCAACAAACACAATGAGTATCAATCAGTCCCTCCCTCGCACTCGCCCCGTCTCTCCAACGCACACCAATCCAATCGATACTGAACAGCACCGCCCTCGAATTCCACAGATCACATTCCGAATCCTCATCATAGGAAGAGCAAATGCGGGAAAGACGACCATCTTGCAAAGGGTCTGTGATACGACTGAGAGTCCAACTATTTACCGTCAAGTTATCTATGGCACGAGCCTGAGAGAACAGGTTCGTCCCGGTGGTCTAACAATACTTCCAGCCTCGCCTAACGCTACACAGGTTAGACTTGACCCGTCCGTGGAGGTTAGTGACAAGAGATGCTGTCTGCTGTCGCTCCCTAACTCTGACTCAGCGTGGCGAGCACGACATCGATCACGAACTGGTGTTCTCCAACCATACGAGTTATATTTTTCATGACTCCCGCGGCATCGAGAGTGGTGCAACAGAGGAAGTTGAGATTTTGAAGGGATTCATTCAAAGCAAGGCTAGTGCAAGCCGACTGCAATCCAGACTACACGTGATATGGTTCGGGCTGTTGTGTGTTAAGATGATGACTGGTGATGCATATATTTTCAGGTACTGCATCCCAATGGACAACCAACGACCAGAGCTTGAGCTGAAATGTTTCAACAACATCTACCAGTACTCGGATCAGAAAGGTGAGTCATCATCGAAGCTGGTGACCGGTGACCCTTTGTAATGCATCACTTCTGGAGTTCCCATCATTGCAGTCTTCACAAAATATGACCAGTTCTTGAGGAATGTTGGAATTGATTTGGAAGACCGCCACGACGAAGACCCAAGTATTGATGTATCCAAGGAGGCAAAGGAAATGGCAGCACAAGAAATATTTGAAGAGCACTTCCTGAGGCCCCTAAGTGAGGGCATTCCTTGGGTACAGATGCGAGGTGGGTTCAGGATCAAATACCTGGGCAACATACTGATTTTCTTTGACAGCTATGAACAAGGGAGATGCATGCTGTGACACTCTTATTGAGGCAACGGCTGCAGCATTAAATGAAGATGCTGTCACCTTGATGCTTCTTGCTGTGCAGAAGGATAATTTGGGATTGAGTGTGGATCTTGCTTTGAAACAGTCAGTGCTACAATTTAGGAGGACAGAGTGGGAATCTCATTGAGCTGTTCAGGGTCTATTCTAGTGGCAGGTTAAATGAGCTTGATGCAAAAACAATAGTTCAGGAGTGTCTTTCTCCATTTCCATACTTATGGGCAAGTGTTCAGTTGATGTTGATTGTAGTACATGCTTCTGATGGTCAATGTTGTGCCAGTTTGTGAGTGCTAAAATTATGCCTTGAAGAGAGACTGACCTAAAAGTATGGGTCGCTGGATTTCCAGTGGGTGAGTTGCTGCCATCCCTTGCCAGCTTGCAACCCTGTTCACAATGCCTGTCCTTGGCTCTCCAGGATGTGAGTGACTTCCATGGTGAGCTGCATTCTGACCCTTCTCACAATGCCTGTCCTTGGCTCTCTAGTTTGTGAGTGGCTTTCATGGTGAGCTGCATTCTGACCCTGCTCATGGTGCCTGTCCTTGTCTCTCCAGAAAGTGAGTGGCTTCCATGGTGAGCAACATTTTGACCCTGCTCACAACACCTGTTCTCTAGTTGGTGAGTGGCTTTCATGGTGAGCTGCATTCTGACCCTGCTCATGGCACCTGTCATTGGCTCTCCAGTATGTGAGTGGCTTCTGTGGTGAGCAGCATTTTGACCCTGCTCACAATACCTGTCCTTGGGTCTCTAGTATGTGAGTGGCTTCTATGGTGAGCTGTATTTTGACCATGCTCACAATGCCTGTCCTTGGCTCTCCAGCATGTGAGTGACTTCCATGGTGAGCTGCATTTCAACCCTGCTCATGACACCTGTCCTTGGCTCTCCAGCAAGTGAGTGGCTTCCATGGTGAGCTGCATTTTGACCCTGCTCATGATGTCTGTCCTTGGCTCTCCAGTATTTGAGTGGCTTCCATGGTGAACTTGCTTTGGACCCTGCTCACAATGCCTGTCCTTGGCTCTCTAGGATGTGAGTGGCTTCTGTGGTGAGCTGCATTTTGACCCTGCTCATGACACCTATCCTTGGCTCTCCAGTTGGTGAGTGGCTTTTGTGGTGAGCTGCATTCTGACCCTGCTCACAGTGCCTGTCCTTGGCTCTCCAGGAAGTGAGTGACTTCTCAGGATGTGAGTGGCTTCTGTGGTGAGCTGCATTCTGACCCTGCTCACAATGCCTGTCCTTGGCTCTCTAGTATGTGAGTGGCTTCTGTAGTTGAGCTGCATTTCAACCCTGCTCACAATGCCTGTCCTTGGCTCTCTAGGATGTGAGTGGCTTCTGTGGTGAGCTGCATTTCAACCCTGCTCACAATGCCTGTCCTCGGCTCTCCAGAGAGTGAGTGGCTTTCATGGTGAGCTGCATTTCAACCCTGCTCACAATGTCTGTCCTCGGCTCTCCAGGAAGTAGGTGGCATCTGTGGTGAACTCTATATTGACCCTGCTTACAATGCCTGTCCTTGGCTCTCTAGTTGGTGAGTGGCTTTCATGGTGAGCTGCATTTCAACCCTGCTCACAGTGCCTGTCCTCCACTCTTCAGAAAGTGAGTGGCTTTTGTGGTGAGCTGCATTTTGACCCTGCTCACAACACCTGTCCTTGTCTCTCCAGAGAGTGAGTGGCTTCTGTGATGAGCTGCATTTTGAACCTGCTCATGATGCCTGTCCTTGGCTCTCCAGGAAGTGAGTGGCTCCCGTAGTGATCTGCATGTTGACCCTGCTCACAACACCTGTCCTTGGCTCTCCAGTTGGTGAGTAGCTTCCATGGTGAGCTGCATTCTGACCCTGCTCACAACACCTGTCCTTGGCTCTCCAGCAAGTGAGTGGCTTCCATGGTGAGCTGCATTTTGACCCTGCTCACAATGCCTGTCCTTGGCTCTCCAGTATGTGAGTGGCTTCCATGGTGAACTTGCTTTGGACCCTGCTCACAACACCTGTCCTTGGCTCTCCAGAGAGTGAGTGGCTTTTATGGTGAGCTGCATTTCAACCCTGCTGATGACACCTGTCCTTGGCTCTCCAGTTTGTGAGTGGCTTCCATGGTGCTGCATTCTGACCCTGCTCATGGCACCTGTCCTTGGCTCTCCAGGAAGTGAGTGGCTTTTGTGGTGAGCTGCATTTCAACCCTGTTCACAATGCCTGTCCTTGGCTCTCCAGTTTGTGAGTGACTTCCGTGGTGAGCTGCATTTCAACCCTGCTCATGATGCCTGTCCTTGGCTCTCCAGATGGTGAGTGGCTTCCATGGTGGGCTGCATTCTGACCCTGCTCACAATGCCTGACCTTGGCTCTCCAGGGAGTGAGTGGCTCTCATAGCTGCATTTTGACCCTGCTCACAATGCCTGTCCTCTGCTCTCCAGAGAGTGAGTGGCTTCTATGGTGAGCTGCATTTTGACCCTGCTCACAACACCTGTCCTTGGCTCTCCAGCAAGTGAGTGGGTTCTGTGGTGAGCCACATTTTGACCCTGCTCACAACACCTGTCCTTGGCTCTCCAGCAAGTGAGTGGCTTTCATGGCAAGCTGCATTTTGACCCTGCTCATGATGCCTATCCTTGGCTCTCCAGTTTGTGAGTGGCTTCCATGGTGAGCTGCATTTCAACCCTGCTCATGGTGCCTGTCCTCGGCTTTCCAGATAGTGAGTAGCTTCCATGGTGAGTTGTATTTGTACCCTGTTCATGACACCTGTCCTTGGCCCTCCAGCAAGTGAGTGGCTGCTGTAACCAGCTACATTAAGCTTCCTGACCAGTTTATTTTTGACTTCAGGATGTGTGTGCTGGATGTGCTGTGCTCTGCCCTCTGTCAAATCTACTGATTGCATTTTTTGTTCTTTGGCAATCCACTTTCTAATAACATTGGGCTTTGAATGCTCAGATTGTATGTGCTCTCTGGATACTCATTTGGCCATGCACCTGACTTAATGACTAGATAGCAAAGGTTGTGTCACTGGCCACCATTCAAAATGTACTGTTCTTGTACTACAGTTGTTTGTGTGCCCCACTCATTGGTATTTCTTTCTTTAGTGCTCTATGACCAGCCTCAGTGGTCGGTGTCAATTGATACTTGGTATCTTATCTTATTTTTGTTAGAGCATATTTGACCCTTCCACAAGCTGTTGTCCTTATCTTGAAGCATGCCACATCTCTATGTTTCTCTATGTCACCTGGTCCAGCTTTAATTCAGGCAGACCTTGACTACCAAACAGCAGATGTTGACAAGAAAATTCTACAACATGTTGTAGAATCTGAAGGATACTCTGCTGAGCTAGATAAGGCTTTTATCATGGGAATCAAAATGGTTTGTCTATTTTGTGTCTTTTCAAATCATACCAAACTTTTATTTCCTACTCCAGGTATGACCAATGTGTGTGCACAAGAACTTGAAGATTGTTTTTGGAACTGGCATTCTCACACATGATGCCTCGGTGTGAAGGTAGGGCCATCTGTAAAAAAAGTAGGTGTTCCGGCACGTTCCGGCTGCCCCGGAGCAGCCAGAACATGCCAGAATGCCTACTTTTTTTACAGATGTAGTGTAGGTCAATTTGTGTGGTTGAGCCATATCATCCCCATATGTGATATTTGTGATGTTCGAGATACTGGCATTTACCATACAAAAGTATTGAAAACAAACATGTGCTCCAAATCCCACGGTGCCCGTCATCAAGCATCCTACTCAACTGCATTGCCCTGGCTCGCTGGCCCATTTTCCTTTCTCTGCCACCGAGAGGGGACCCTATCTTAAGGCATTCCCTTTCTCAATCTTTACGATAAAATTCAGAATGATTTGTCTAGGTACCAAAGTTCCCACCAGATAGTATACGCGTATTCATGCTTGGCGGTGCGTGCGACCGGGCCATGCCGCGCTTGTGTTCTGGGAGGTCATTCACAGTAGTGGACCGTGGGTCCACGCGATGCCAAGAAACCTGGGTTCCTGGTGGCTTCCCCAATGGGGAGAAGGCAAAGGCTGTGTCGGCGACGCGGAGGACAAACGAATGCAACGATCATGACGACAACAACAACGATCCCGATGCCCCCACTTTACGTGGTCACGGACGATGGCATCGATTTGGCGCGGGGAGTGCCATTTGGTGATTTGTGCTGACATTTGTTGAGGTTTGCGTAGATGGTACGTCCCTTGGAGCCTCTGGCAGCCGGGGTATTGGTCCACAGAGAGCGAGTTTGTTGCGAGGCTGAGCTTGCTCCACCCACCCCCAGCCGACGCCGCGGCCAGCTTTCTGCTCTACTCTCCCCTTGTCGGTTAGTTAGACAGTATGCATGTATCCTTTCTTTCTGTATGTGGTAAAACACGGATATCTTTCACTTGCCACGCATCAGACTGGATCGCATATATGGAGATGTGCACTCTACTTCAATTCCTATAGTCCCGTTCAATACTCTCTTTCTCTGTATTTATGTGTAGTGTAGCACGAAGGAATAAAAAAAGATGAAAGATGAAGATGATGAGCCCCCACAATGAGATAGTGAGTTGCCGCCGCCGCACCGTTGACCTCGGAGTTCGGACCGACGAGCACTAATGATGACTAACGTCAGTCCACCTCACTTTCATCGTTCATGTCCACATTCATGTCCACATGCATGTGGACTGATTTTATGTGGACTGATTTCGCCGATACGATAGAGGGGAACTTCCATGGCATGGAGTAAATGCGCAGTTAATCAGGGAGCTGAGCTGAGTGCCGCATGTTCTTGTTCTCGCATGTGGTCCGCTCCCGCTCCCAAATCCAGTCCGTTCCATGCCCACTCGTCTGTCCATCAGTCCACTAGTCCGCAATGAGTAACCCAAGACGCACTGGCACGGGATTGGGATGACCAAAAAAACCCCACTCAGATATTGGACCCGGAACGGAACACGATCAGGTGGTCTAGGACCGCTAGAGCCGGACTTTCGAGTGATGTGCTTTTATTCCTGGCTGGTCCTGCACGAGCGCTGTACTATTCGTGTGCACGGCGTGTTATTTTTTCCAGATCAAAGAAGCCAGGCCCTAGCTAGGCGCAGCTGGCCCCCGCACACCCATACTTTTACCTTTATTCGGCAGGTGCCAGTGGCGAAGGAGCCATTTCAGAACGTTGATCGAGAGCCAGGATTTCGACGTATACTTAGGTAGCCAGGGTCACTGCATCATCACAGTACATCAGTAACCAGATATTCAGTGCGCCACCAGTATGCTCAAGGAGTTACCAGGATCAAAGCAAGAGGGAAGGAATTGGTGCGATCTCCGTTCTCAGGCCCGCCATTACAGTAACATTGGCCCATTTGGCCCGCGGATCATGATGGTAAGCGTGGGCACCGTCCCTGGATATTTGCCGGGACATGGGGTCTAGGCGAACGGCCAAGCCCGCGCGACATGTACGAACAAGCTTCCTCTTAATTCATCGTAAGTGCTTCCTTAATGGATGATGGATAACTTGGTCTATGTCGGGCTGTGAGGCAGAAGGTTGGAGTTAGATTGTAATTCCCGCTCTTGCTTTTCCATAAAAGTCAACAGACACGCGCGGTGTCGTCATAAAGTAAAGTTCGGGCTGCGGGGTACAGTTAGGGTATGGTTGGTACGTCATGCAGGAGGCGAGGTCCATAGGAATCGTCGGCTCGATCTCGATTCTTCTACATCGTGTGATTATCGTCAAGTCCTCGAGAACTGTCACGGGGTCGCTTTCAAGTGACTTAGAGGCCTCGTGAGACGATCCACGAGTCGTATCACCATGCCTTTTCTTCTTTTACTCTTGCCGGCATCACGATAAATGATTCATGAAGGACTGGCTGTACTTCCAGCAGAAAGAGAAGCATTGCGGCGTATCAAATGATCCTTCGGTCGGCCAATATACTTGAACTAATATTCCCCTTTCGGGCGCTCAATTCAAGGAACACTAGCGATGATAAGATTTTTCTGATCGGCTTACGAGGAAATATCAGGCGAACAAGCGGATACCGGCACATAGAACATGAGGCATGTTCACAGATTTTCTTAGTCATCATATCTCGAGTGAAAGTTCTCATGTCGGGATCGGCAGGTGAGGTGATGCAACTGGTTTGTTGGAACTTGGGAGGAAGATCGCAGCAGAACGGTATAATATGCATCGCTGTTCGCAGCTACTAGGTTCCGCAGCTACTAGAAACCTCGTGTACGGTTTGTTCCAGTTGACCCTGGCGCGCTATTAGTGGACCCTATTTTGTTGCGGTTTGCGTGTATCGCCGAATCGGCCGACATGGGCGGACCGGAGATTTGATCGATCAGCTATTCTGAGTGATTTCCCCATCTGCACCTTATTTGACAGACAGTGATGTTCGGGTTGGGGAAAGGAACGTAGGGTCCATGTGGAAGCTGCGGGCCCGGGAGGGGGTAGGAAATAGCTGGCAACGGGGCGGCGGCGCCTAGTCGTCCTCCTTTTTCCTCAAGGGCGACTGTGGATCATAGGCGCTAGGGGACGTCACACCGGCTTACGGCTACGTAGCACACTCGGCCGTAATGCAGGATACGGGCGAAACCGTCGCGATTAAGCCTCTCTACACGAGTTCAAAGTGCCACTCATCGCTTGTTCGCGTCCAGCTTCCAGCTTGCATACCGGTCGGCCCCGCACTTGAGAAAGTTCCTTCGGATAGATGGTAATTTGACTCACGAACTCGCTACTCGAGCCGAAATGGCGACTATCGGGTCGGGTAGGTTGCGGTGTTGGGTGGGTGGGATACCGCGTTTGGAAAATTCTTGCTGGCGGCGCCATATGAGATCCCAGCCACAGGTGGGCCCATATGAGTGCCTGGCGAGCCATCATGTTGGCTGGATGAGCGGTGGCGCTGCAACTTGCTGGGTAAATCGTCTGATGTTGATGGGATGGGTTGCTCTGTTGACCAGTCAATGACCAATCAATCAAAGTGGTGGACTCGAGTCAACGCAGGCAAGCGCGTGATTTTCAGTAAGTAAAAGTGGATATATGCATAGGGGTGGAAAACGGAGTAGTGCGGTAGGAAGTGTGGAGCGTAAACCCGAAAGAAACCTGGTATGGAAAAGGAAGAGAAGCCGGGGAAAGAGATTTGATCCGGAACTGTTGGGAAATAGTAAGGCCAAGGCCAAGGCCACAGCTGTCGAAAAGAAATGTTCCGGTGGCCAAGACGATGATGGAGCCAAGAAAACAATAATTCAAGTGTGTGAAAGATGTCAAGAGTGCGATGGTGGTGATAACACGCCTGGGGATCGGGACAAGGCCGCGGCCCAGTAGATCATTTAAGTAGAAGGGCAGCCGTATCCCGGAGGGTCAGCGCTGGGCGGTGATGTTGATCGAGATTATGTATTGGAATCAAAAGCAACATGGAAGCATCACGGGGCGATTATCCCAAATAAGGAACCGAAATCCCGGTCACCCTCCCATTAAACACCCATAGCCGGCCGTGAAATGGGCCTTTGTCTCGTCTCGTTCACTCGCTCGCTCTCAACCTCGCTCTCTCCTCTCGCCATCCGCCTCGTACCCCATTCGTAATGCTATAAACTTCTTCTTTCTCAACCACCACCCACACATCCACACTTACCCCCACATCCATTCCCCCCTACACACCCCTCTCTCCTACTTCATTTTCCCTGCCCCCTCCCTTCTTCTTTCCTCGAAGCCATGCCCACCTGCTCGAGATTCAACAAAGCAGAGGCAAAGTTCAACGTAATTACCGAGTGTAAGTCCCTTTTTTTTCTTTTTTAGAAAACTATTTGTTGACGAAGGTCTCTTTTCAACAGTCCCACATCTCGGTTTACACACGGCAGCGGTTTCCGGCAATATAGGCCTCGCAAAATATGCCCTCTCTCATGGTCAGCCCATCAATTCGGTGGTCGACGGCGTGCTTCCTCTCCATGCTGCTTGTTCTGGTGGAAGCGATATGGTTGTCAGATTGTTGATAGACAATGGCGCGGACGTAAACGCTCCAAGGTGTGTATATGCGCTCTGTTCGGACTTTCTTTTCCCCCCCTCCTCCAATGATCCGTCGTGATTGTGCTCTCACCGACCTGGGGGGTTGCATTGCATCATGGCTACCCCATTGTCTTTTGTGCCACCTATCAGACCTCGGTGCTGACCTCCCCGCCACTGTACTTTACCTTACCCCAGATTGCCTCGTGGTTACTCTGATAAGACACGTTCCCCTTCCGCTCCCATCATCGGTACAACCGGTTCGACACCTCTTCATTTCGCTGCCGCAAATGGTCACACCCAAGTCGTCCTCACCCTTCTGCGTCATGGCGCACGTCCAGACCGTGCCGACAAACGTGGTATTACCCCTGAACTTCTCGCGAGACATAACGGCTGGGTTTCGTGTGCCGACGCCATTCGTGATTGGGTCGCAAACAAAGATCGCGATCTTGTCGAGCGCGAGACCCTTCTGGGTGGCATCCCCCCTGATGACCCCGAGCCCATCTCCCAATGCCGTGAACGCCATGGCTCATTATGTGCGTGCGAGGGTCCAGAGTGCATGACTACACATGTCATGCGTCGCCTAGGCGTCAAGCGCTCGGTCGAAAATGCCATGCTTCTCTTCCGTCCAGGCAGCTCCTTCCAAGATGGTACGATCCCCTTGCCAGACTCCACTTGGCCACCTTCCGAGACCCTCGATTCTCCTGCCTCCTCTCGCCGCCCTTCCTTACAGCCCGCTGACGAACATACACACCAACCTCGACGACGTTCACATAGACGTTCACGTCGTCCTAGTTCGGCAGGAAATGGCGCTGAGCGCAACCACCATCCCCATTCGCGACGCCTTGGCTCAAAATATTCACTCTTACATCTTTTTAGAAAACCTAGCACCGAGGTATTCACATCCCACAGTACACCTGGTGGTGCTACACCCGACGTCAGTACGGGCAGTACGGGCACTGCCACAAGCAACACCACCTCCTCTCCAACATCACCGCTCTCTTCCTCACCCTCTGGACTCACTTTAGGACCAAACGGATTAGGTTTAGAAGATGGTTCTCCCGTGCGCCCTGGTATCGTTCGTTCCTATGATGGGTCCTTCGGTTCGAGCACAGGCACAGGCAGTGCCGTCCCACCAGTCTCGATTTCTGTCTCTGGACCCTCACAATCCTCGCCATCGCACCATTCTGAACTAAATGTCTCCATTTCTGTTAGCAGGAGCCCAGGTCGTGCCTCGGTCGGCACTAGTCTAGGGCGTGATGGTCATCTTGGTGAGGAGAGCGGAGATGAGGACGAAGACGAAGAGTACGGTATCGACGCTGTGCGCAGCCCAATGGTCTCAGGAGACTCACCAACGCAAGATATGGACTTCCCTTTTAGCCTCGATGTTCCTGTTGAGGACGAGGCACATGAACACAGCGACGCGCGCGGTCGCGGCGACTCACTAAGCACTACTCTATCTGCCACGACGGTGTCTACCGCGAGCCTCCGCACCCCTGCTCCGTTGTCTGCAATCCTTCCCCCTGGCCTCGAAGATGCCAAATATCAGTTGCATCGACCCCCGCCGCTCACAGGCCTCGATGTTTCAAACGTGTCATCTTACGCCCAGGCTGAGGCTCTCGTAGCACTTGCTCGTGGCCAGGTCCTGACTGCCCGCGAAGGTGATGACGTCCCTCTCAGTGCTCGGCTTGCTACTCTTGGCGAGAGTCTGCGCCTAGAGCGCAAATTCAAAGAGGCTGAAGGGCTTGGCGCTCTTGGTGTACGTAGCGCGAATGCGGTGCTGCGTATCGAGCGGCACGTAAGCGAGAACACGGCACTTGATTCGACCGATGCCGATCCGTGGGAACATCATCGACATTTGGGCGGAAAGATGCGGAGTGCTAGTGCCAGCGCCACAGGGAGAGCGTCGTTCGATCTGCCACCCTCACGACGGCCGAGATCGGGTGTGGGTTCCACAGGGACGGATAGAAATTTCAGCGCGGATTACAAAGTGGGACTGTCTTGGAGAGGGCGAATGCGCCATCCACCTACAAGCTCCCCAGCGCATAGTCCCGATGATGGTGAGTTTAATAGTGGAAACTTGGTGATAATATGCGCTTATGCCACCGTGTAGTTTTCCTCCTTCCTCCGTCTGACTCTGTATATTTGCATCGACACCGCTCACGGTCAGCCGCGCCGGCGTGGTCGGAGAGTGAAGGCCACCGCCGATCTAATGAGACCCGTTCCACCCGCACGCCGATCCAATCACCGCGGCTTGCACGCGCGCCATCTTTAGAGAATCTCAGCGATACCGACGCTAGTCCTCCATTCCCTTCAGCCGCCCTCACCAAGTCCCCACGTATGCTGACCGCGTCCCCACCACCACTTCCCCGTTCGCGTACGCCCGATCCTGATTCTGCACGAGGTACACCACTAAGTCGCGTGGTCACTGAGCCAATACAAGATTCGTTTGGCGATGTGGCTCCATCACCTGTTGACGTCGTTGCGCGCCGTGGCAATGAGCGCGCGCAAGCAGTATCACGTGCAAACAAGCTAGCGAAGATGGGCTTTACACCTGACTCGAAGGTGTTATCTACTGGATCTTCCACCCCACCGGGTCACGGTCATGGGCATAGGTTTGGCATTCGGTCTTTGGTCCAATCACTTAAAGGCAAATCCTAAATATGAACATTGCTCTGTTTCGCGCAATTTGTGTTTTATGTGTTCTTTTTCTACCCATCTAGGTCCCAGTGGTGTCTCCGTGCTCGCCTCCAACCATCATTCTGTGCATTACATAACTTTGTTTCCATTACGTCAAACCCATCCTGTGTGGTGGCTCTATCGATGTCTGTTTCTATCCCCACTTTGTTTCTTATCCATCGTCGTCGTCGTCACCATGTCAACTTCAACACACATCACTGCTGTATTTTCTCCAGCTTTTTCCTTTTTCCATTGTATATTGTTCGTCCTCCCGTGCGCTCCCTGTTACTCCAAACTCGCACTTCTCCCCCTAACCCCCCGGTGTTTTATTGGCCCTTTTTCTCTGCTGTGCATGAAATGGGTGTATCTTACGACATTGTATGTCTGTGTCGTTTGAATTGGAAAAAGGAAAGTCAATGGAATCTTTTCGCCACATATCAATGAGTGCCACTTTAGGAAGGTGTTCAGGTTTCCTAACATGGATCGTAGCCGCAAAGTAAAAATTCGTTGTCACAAATCTCGCGGCGCTCATCAAAGGTCTCGTCTCACTTCGTGGAACAAAACGAACTTCTAACAATTAAGGAGTACAATACAAAAAGCTAACTGTAGCAGCGAGTAGAGATAACAAACGAGATTGATGAGGGATGGTCGCATCAAGCCACTGGACACGTCGTCGTCGTTGCAGTGCTCGAATGCCGATAAAGCACTCGCGCCGTTACGAGGGGACCAGAGCAATTATAGCCATCAAAGCCGGATCGTCTGGAGGCACGAGACACACGTATTGTGCAGTGCAGGCGCGCGCGGCAGTAACCATCGTTCGTTCAACAAAAAGTCGTGTTTCGGATGTGAGGTGAAATAAAACAAAACAAAAAATTTAAAAATGGGGTACCGAGTCGGAACGCTAGAGGTGGAAGGACAGTGAGACAGGACGGGTGCTTCCGGTGGTGGATGTTTATTGACAATTAAGAAACCCCGGGGAAAACCGCTCCCGTGATGGGACGCTGCACGCGCGCGCGCGCTTGCTCTGCCTTGCTTGCTTG